>ERZ809198.817-NODE-817-length-12569-cov-4.926882_pt1 | contig 12569 bp, 9 predicted proteins | sample MGYA00520793_ERZ809198 | MGnify/ENA primary metagenome ERZ809198 (study PRJEB31570, sample SAMEA3213005) | Homo sapiens | biome: human-gut; feature: human gut; material: fecal | place: Sweden | collected 2011 ... | reverse complement strand
CAGGAGATTGTCGGCTCACTTGCGGGAGACGACACGATTCTGTGTGTGATCCGTACGTCCGATGACGCGGTGCACATCATGAAAAAGCTTCGGAAAATTGTAGAACAGTAATAAAAATGCTTCGGAAAAGTAGAAGGAGAATGTATGTTACAAAATCTACATGTGAAGAACCTTGCCCTTATCACAGAGACAGAGGTAGAATTTAAAGAAGGACTTAATATTTTGACAGGAGAGACCGGTGCCGGTAAATCCATCATCATTGGTTCGGTTGCACTGGCACTCGGAGAGAAGGTTCCAAAGGAACTGCTCCGGGATAACGAAGAGACCGCACTTGTGGAGCTGGTCTTTTCGGTTGAAAACCCAAAGGTTCTGGATGCGATCCGGCAACTGGGCATAGAAACAGAGGATGAAACAGTAATATTAAGTCGTAAGATAACTTCCGGAAGGGCAATTGCGCGGATCAATGGAGAAGCAGTGTCTGCTTCCCGGTTAAAAGAGGTGGCGTCCCTGCTCATCGATATTCACGGACAGCATGAGCACCAGTCCCTTCTTTCCAAAAAGAAACATCTGGAAATCCTCGATGCCTATGCAAAAGACGCGCTGGGAGAAAAAAAAGAGCGTCTTGCCGCCTGTTATCAGGAATACCGGAAACTGAAAAAAGAGTGGGAGTCCTCGTCTTTGGATACCGAGGAGCGCGCCAGAGAGTTGTCGTTTCTTGCGTATGAAGTAAAGGAAATCGAAGAGGCACAGCTTTCCGTCGGGGAGGATACCCGGCTGGAAGAACAGTATCGCAGATTTGCAAACGCAAAAAAGATCATGGATGCCATATCGGCTGCCGGTGCAGCTACCGGGGGAGACGGCGGTACCGGAGAGAATGCATCGGAACTTATCAGCCGTGCCCTGCGGGAAGTCAGTTCGGTTTCGGTATATGAGGAGCGCATTGCGCAGATGGAACAGATGCTTACCGATATTGATAATCTGCTGAGCGATTTCAATCATGAGATTTCTTCCTACCTGTCGGGGGAGGAATTTGATGACGAAGTCTTTTATCAGACCGAAAAGAGGCTTGATGAGATCAATCACCTGAAATCCAAGTATGGAAATACGATGGAAGAGATTCTGCAGTCAGCGGAAGAAAAAACAAAGCGTATTGCCGTATTACAGGATTATGATAAATACTTAAATGATCTTTTAACTTCCATGAACCGGAAGAAAGAAGAATTGGACGGGCTGTGTGCAGAGGTTTCCGGAATCCGGAAGAAAGCGGCAAAGGGATTGACGAAAGCGATTGCACAGGCACTTGAAGATCTGAATTTTTTAGATGTGCAGTTTACGATGGAATTCCAGAAGACGGAGTACAGTGCCGGAGGCTGGGATGAGGCAGAATTTATGATCTCCACCAATCCGGGAGAACCGTTAAAGCCTCTGGGAAAGGTCGCTTCCGGCGGAGAACTTTCCCGTATTGCGCTCGCGGTCAAGACCGTCATGGCGGATACGGATGAGATTCCGACGTTGATCTTTGATGAGATTGACAGTGGAATCAGCGGGCGTACGGCACAGATGGTATCGCAGAAGATGAAACTGCTGGCAAAGACGCACCAGATCATCTGCATCACTCATCTGCCGCAGATTGCTGCCATGGCAGATGCCCATTTCCTGATTGAAAAATCGGTGGAGCATGCGTCCACGGTTTCCCGGATTCATCCGCTGCGGGAAGAGGAAAGTATCGAGGAACTGGCGCGGATGCTTGGCGGCGTGGAGATCACGGATACGGTTTTACAAAACGCACGCGAGATGAAACGTCTGGCAGAAAAATACGAATAGATAAAACCAAAGTCCGCATACTAAAGGTATCCGAGAAGATAGGAGAACCTTTGGCATGCGGTCTTTTTATATGCGTATATTCAAAAATATTATCTGTATTTATGTTCTGGCGCTGTGCTGCTTTGCCTATGCCACCATGATACATGCCATTCCCGATCATGTATACGTGCAGGAGGGGCAGAAACTGGAACTGGACAAAAAAATTCCGGTCACACTGGCAATGTCCACAAAACCGCAATCCGTTATGGCCCAGATCGGGGAGCGGACGTTTCAGGCAATGAAGCAGGAACGGGCAGTGGAAACGTGCAGCCAGCTGAAGCAGGGGGAATATACACTGACCTGCTATCTGTTTGGCATCCTTCCTATGAAAGAGGTGCAGGTTTCCGTGGTGAACGGAAAATCTTTATACGTGAGCGGACAGGTGGTGGGCATTTACGGGGCTGCCCAGGGAGTACTGGTGCTGGGATCCGGCCCGGTGGAAACTGTGGACGGAAGCAGCCGGCAGCCGGCAGAACACATTGTATTTCCGGGAGATTATATTACTGCTGTAAATGGAAAAGCGGTCAAGAAAAAAGAAGAACTGATGGAGCGGATCAATCAGTACGGGGAACAACCGGTGGTGCTGACCCTGTGGCGTGGAGCTGAGCAGATTCAGGTATCGGTGGAGCCGGTTGAGGCAGCAGAACACAAAGGCTATCGTCTGGGACTCTGGGTGAAAGATGACATGGCAGGGATCGGCACGCTGACCTATTTTGATCAGGACGGAAACTTCGGGGCACTGGGACACGGAATCGGGAACGGACAGACCAAAGACCTGCTCCGTCTGTCAGACGGCCGGCTGTACAAAGCACAGGTGCTCGGTATCAAAAAAGGTGTCCGGGGAACACCGGGAGAGCTGGAGGGAGTTGTCTATTATGGGAAAGACAACCAGATCGGAGAAGTGTCCAGCAATACACAAATCGGTATCTATGGCACGTTGACGAAAAACTTCCGGGAAGAAAAGAAAAACGAAAGTCTGTTGTGTCCGGTCGGTTACAAACAGGAGATTCAGACAAAGGATGCGGTAATTCTGTCGGATGCGTCCGGGGAATTGCAGTCATATCGCATCGTAATTGATGATCTTGATTATACACCGGGAGATAAAAATAAGGGCATCCGTTTTCATGTGGAGGATGAGAACCTGCTGAAGCTGACCGGCGGAATCGTGCAGGGACTCTCCGGAAGCCCGATCCTGCAGGATGGGAAAATTATTGGTGCCGTGACCCATGTGCTTGTTAACGATCCAACGAAAGGATATGGCATTTTTGTGGAGGAAATGACGGCAAATAAAATAGGACAAAAGACCTAGATGTGAAATTTGCACAAAAAAAGAAACGGTAAAATGCAATAAAGTTATATTTTATACATGAAAAAGGATTGCAATAGAGAACAAAAAAGGTTATAATAATCATTAATTGCTCGAAATTATTCGAAAATAATAAATGTTTAACGTAGTGGGAGTATTACATGGATAAGTTGGTAGGGTTTGCCCGGAAGAAGCGACTGGGCGATCTGCTTGTGGATGCAGGAGTCATTTCGCAGGATCAGCTGGTAAAAGCGTTACAGGTCCAGAAAACAGAAAAACAGGGAGAGCGTCTCGGAGTGGTACTGATAGATCTGGGGTTTACAGACGAAAAACAGATCGTAGAGGCACTGAAGGCACAGCTGAAAATACAGAGTGTCGATCTGTCAACCCTGCGCATCCCGGAGGAAATCATCCGGCTTTTGGACGAGGCAGTGCTGCGGAAGTATAATCTGATTCCGTTTAAGTTCAATGAGAAAAATCCCAATCTTTTGTGCGTGGCAATGAGCGATCCGCTGGATATCCGGGCGATGGACGATGTTTCCATCATTACCGGGTGTCAGGTGGAGCGTTTTGCTGCAACCCCGAGTGATATTGCGGCAGCCATCGACCGCTACTATGGAAATGCAGAAGCCCTGCGTGTGGCAGAACAGTATACAAGGGAAAAGCAGGAACAGGCAAAAGCCAGGGCAGCCCTAGATCCCGGGAGTGGAAACGATGAGAACAATGTCCAGCAGGCACCGATTGTCAAACTGTTAGGACAGATCATCGAGCAGGCGGTCCACAGGAGAGCCAGCGATATCCATATCGAGCCGATGGAAAACCAGGTGCGGATCCGGTTCCGTGTGGATGGCGTGCTGCACGAAGCCATGCGGCACGACATCAGCCTGCATGCCGCACTGATCGCAAGAATCAAAATTGTCAGCGGACTTGACATTTCCGAAAAGCGCCGCCCGCAGGACGGTCGTGCGACCAGCATTGTGGACCGGCAGGAATACGACATCCGTGTGTCCGTGCTTCCGACCGTCTATGGGGAAAAGGTCGTTATGCGTCTCGCACAGAAAAAAGCACTGACATTGGACAAGCGGGATCTGGGATTCCCGGAGGACGAATTAAAAAAATTTGACCACATCCTAAGCCATCCGAACGGGCTTATTCTCGTCACGGGACCGACCGGAAGCGGTAAGTCCACGACATTATATACTGCATTAAATGAATTAAACGTAGAAGGTGTCAATATCATCACGGTAGAAGATCCGGTTGAGGCGAACTTAAACGGGGTCAACCAGGTACAGGTAAACGAAAAGGCGGGACTTACCTTTTCCTCGGCACTGCGTTCCATCCTGCGTCAGGATCCGGACATCATCATGATCGGGGAGATCCGTGACCAGGAGACCGCAGAGATTGCGGTAAAGGCATCCATCACCGGACACTTGGTGGTCAGCACCTTACATACAAACAGTTCGGCAAATACCATCACCCGTCTGGCAGATATGGGAGTGGAAAACTACCTGATTGCGGATTCCGTGGTCGGGGTAATCGCCCAGCGTCTGGTGCGCCGGGTCTGTCCGGCATGCGGAATTGTCCGGGAGGCAACCGCAGGAGAGAAAAAAATACTCGGCATAAAGGATCCCGCCAGACGGATCAATGTCCGCACACCGGGGCACAAAGAATGTGTCCGCTGCGGCGGAACCGGATACTATGGAAGAATCGGTATTTATGAGATCATGCCGGTCACGGCAGACCTGCGGCAGGCGATCAACCGCGGGGAGAATGCGGATGTGCTTGAGGAGATCGCACTCACACATGGCATGAAAACGCTTCGCATGAGTGCCATTGATTACGCACTGCGCGGAATCACCACCGTCGAGGAAGTGCAGCGTGTGGCATACGATGACGAAGAGGATTAAATAAAACAGGGAAGGGAAGGCAGCAAAACAGATGGAATTGTCAATGTATACGCTTCTTTCGATAGCAAAAGCGCATCATGCGTCCGACTTACATATTACCGTGGGGGTACGGCCGAAGTGCAGGATCAGCGGAACACTTTATGAAATGGACGGATTTGAGAAACTGACACCGGCGATGACCAAAGAACTGGTGGAATCCATGTTTGGACCGAAACAGAAGGCAACCATGGAGGCCACTGGTGAAGTGGATTTTGCCTATACCGATACCCGTGTGGGGCGATTCCGTGTCAATGCATTTCACCAGAGGGGGTCGTATGCTGCAGTTCTTCGTATTGTGGCAAGTGATATTCCAACACCGGAAGCACTCGGTATTCCGGAAGCTGTGCTTGGATTGACAAAGAAAAAGAGAGGGCTGGTTCTTGTGACGGGACCAACAGGAAGTGGTAAATCAACCACGCTGGCCTCTTTGATTGATGTCATAAACAAAGAACGGAATGAACATATCATTACATTGGAAGATCCAATTGAGTATTTACATAAACACAATCGGTCAATTGTAAACCAAAGAGAAATTGGCCTTGATACGGATTCCTATGGAAATGCGCTTCGTGCAGCACTCCGTGAGGACCCGGATATTATCCTTGTGGGAGAGATGAGAGATTTTGATACGATTTCCACCGCGATTACGGCGGCAGAGACCGGACATCTGGTATTTTCCACATTGCATACCATTGGTGCGGCACCAACGATCGAGCGTATTGTTGATGTGTTTCCACCGCATCAGCAGAATCAGATCCGTTCCCAGCTGGCATCGGTTTTGGAAGCTGTTATTTCGCAGCAGCTTCTGCCGACGATCGACGGAAAATCCCGTGTGGCGGCATTTGAAGTCATGCTCGGTACCCCGGCGATCAAAAACCTGATCCGGGAGGATAAGGCACACCAGATTCCATCCATCATGCAGACAAGCAAGAAGATTGGCATGCAGACGATGGATGATTCCTTATTCGGCCTGTATCTGAAACACAAAATCGATGCGGCAAATGCCGTAGAGTATGCACAGGATACAGGAAACATGCAGCAGAAGCTGTTTTAAAAAGGAGTTAAGACATGGCAAGTTATAAATACGAAGTGGTCGGAGCCGATGGAAAACCAAAAACCGGCACCATCGAGGCCATGAACATGGAAGTCGCTTCGGCAGAACTCAAATCCGGCGGCAACACCATCGTTTCCATCGCAAGAGCCAACGCATTTAACAAAGATCTCGAAATCCATATCGGAAAAGCCGTCAGCGTCCGCGAAATGAGCGTATTCTGCCGCCAGTTTGAGAGCGTATTAAATGCCGGCGTGACCGTTGTCGAGGCACTCGACATGCTATCCGAGCAGACCGAGAACAAACCGTTTGCCAATGCAATCGCAGAAGTGCGGGATTCCGTACAGCGCGGGGAGACCCTCGCCGTTGCGATGGCGGAGCACCCGAAGATTTTTCCAAACCTCATGGTGCAGATGGTTGCCGCCGGGGAATCCTCCGGTGGACTGGATAAAGCATTCAGCCGTGTGGGAAGCCAGTTTGAAAAAGAAGCCCACCTGAAGGGGCTGATCATCAAGTCAGCGATTTATCCGGTCATCCTGATTCTTGTTATTATCGTTGTCGTAGCCATCATGATGATTAAGATTGTGCCTACCTTTACTGCCCAGTTTGACGAAGTCGGCGGAAAACTGCCGGGCATCACGCTTGCAGTCATGGCAGTCAGCGATTTCTTTGTGCACAGCTGGTATTTTATTGTTGCCATCATCGCAGGGATTGCCATATTTATCCATGCGTGGAAAAAGACAGAGGGCGGGGCACATATTTTGGGAAAATTTATTCTAAAGGTACCGCTGGTCGGTCCGCTCAGCATTAAGACGGCATCCTCGCGCATGACGCGAACACTGTCCACACTGATGGGCTCCGGTGTCCAGCTGGTGGATGCACTCGGGCTTGTGACCGAGATGATGGGGAATGCCGTGGTTAAGCAGGCATTAAAAGATGCGACCGAAGAGGTCAGCCGTGGAATCCCGCTCTCGAAGCCGCTGGCAGATTCCGGGGTCTTTCCACCGATGGTCTACCACATGATAGAGATCGGCGAGGAAACCGGTAATATGGAAGACATGCTCGACAAAGTCGCAGCATATTATGATGAAGAGGTGGAGTCGGCGACCGAGGCACTGCTTGCCGCAATGGAACCGCTCATCATCATTGTGATGGCAGTTATTGTGGTGCCGATCGTCCTTGCGATCATGATGCCGATGTACAGTCTGTACGACAGCATCGGAGCCTGACCGCAGGCAGAAGAAGGGTTGTTACATGTCTGCCATGAGACATGTGATGATAGATACATAAAAAACATATTTAGTAAAAGGAGAACAAAGGGTATGAAGAAAATTATGGAACTGCTTCAGAACATGAAAGCAAAGAATGAAAAGAAGGATAACAAAGGTTTCTCTCTCGTAGAGTTGATTATCGTTATCGCAATTATGGCAATTTTGGTAGGTGTTGTTGGTACACAGGTAATTCCTTATATTGAAAAATCAAGAAAAGCAAAAGATATTCAGGTATTAAGTGGACTTTGTACAGATGCTATGACTGCATATTCTTCTAATGCTTCGACGCTTGATGCATCTGTGACTTATGTGATTGCTATTGACAAGACAAATGCTCTTTCGGTAACTGGTGGTGGAACAGATGATAATAAGGTATTATTGGATGCATTTAAAGAATTAAATAGCGTAGATAAAACAGCAGATTTAAAACTTGAATCTAAAGCAGGAAAAGATATTAGTAAAATTGAAATTAGTTGTAAAAATACGGGAGATATGGTTACTCTTCATGTAACAAATACAACAACAGATAAGTATAGTTTTGAAGATATTAAGTCGAAATAATATATAAAAGTAATGAGGTTTATTTTAGGAGAAACAAATGCTAACCCAACTTACGATTTTTCTTTATATTGTTATATTTTTATACGGAATCGTCATCGGCAGTTTCTTAAATGTGCTGATCTTCCGTATCCCGAAAAAAGAGAATATCGTGCAGTCCTCGCACTGTATGAACTGCGGGCGTAAGCTGGGCTGGCGGGACATGGTTCCTGTATTTTCCTACATAATTCTTCGGGGCAGATGCCGGCAATGTGGTGCTAGAATTTCCATACAGTACCCATTAATCGAGGCTTTAAATGGTGTGCTGTATGTGGTCGTTTTCATGGCGGGCGGTTTCACGTTCAGCAGTGTGCTGTATTGTCTCATGACATCTGCCCTGATTGTCATTGCGGTCATCGATGAGAGAACCTATCAGATACCGGTTTCCCAGAACCTGTTTCTGGGACTGCTCGGTATCATCATGACCGTGTATGATTTCCGGCATATCCTGTCCCATATCATCGGGGCAGTCATTGTCAGCCTGTTTTTGTATGGCCTGTATTATTTCTCCTCCGGCAAAGCAATCGGTGGGGGAGACATCAAACTCATGGCATATGCAGGCCTGCTTTTAGGCGCAAAAAACATTATTTTTGCATTTATTCTTGCATGTATTCTTGGCTCCGTCATCCATACCATCCGTATGAAAGTAAGCAAGCGAAACAACCTGCTTGCACTCGGTCCGTACCTTTCGGCAGGCATATTCATCGCCGCACTCTGGGGCAGCCGTTTCTGGACCTGGTATCTCGGCATGATGGGCATTTATTAAAACATGGCATGAACTGCTATGTATGGCATAATTAAAAAAAGTAAAGTTTTTCTTATTCCTGTGGCGAATTTTGAACATCCTTCCTATTCGCCATCTAAATTTTACATCACAACATAACGATGGAAAATGTATGAAAGCCAATTAGCACACGCAAAATCTTTCGCCAAAATTCTTACAGCCTCTTCCCGAAGAGAACATGAGCGAGGGATAATTGTCTTTCATACATTTTCCAGCACAACTGCTAGAAAATATAAAGGAGAAAATGAAAATGGTCAAAAGAGTAGTAAGTATTGAGGCCGGTGTATGGTGGACAAAAGTCGCACTGGCCGATTACCGCAAGAAAAATCCGCCGGTACATAAAGCGTTTGCGTTCCGCACCCCGGAACATGCGGTGGAAGATGGCTATATCCGTGACAAGGAAGCTTTTGCGTCTGCACTGAAAGTCGAACTCAGCAAGCGCGATATCCATGAGAAAGAAGTCGTATTTACCCTTTCTTCCTCAAAAGTCGTGACCCGTGAAGTCATGATCCCATTTGTCAAAGACAATAAGATCATGGGAATCATTGAATCCCAGATCCGTGATTATTTCCCGATGGATGTGAGCAATTACACCATCAGCTACAGCAAGATGGATGTGGAGGAAGAAGATGGGAAGAAAATGCTCAAGCTGCTTTTAGTGGCAATTCCCGATAATCTTCTGAATAACTATGTGACGTTTTCAGAACTGGCAGGACTGAAGGTAGAAACGTTTGATTATATCGGAAACGGAACGGTACAGCTTCTGTGTGACAGTTTTCTGGAAAATGCTGTGGTTGTGCAGCTGGAAGAGCAGGCAACGGTAATCAGTATTCTGGAAAATAAAAAACTGGTCTTTCAGCGTGTGACACCGTACGGCTATGGCGCTACGATTACGGCGGTGATTGACCATCCGGTGCTTGGGATTGATGATGAGGAGAAAGCACTTGATTTTCTTTTAGACCACAATGTCATATACAATCGCCCGACCGTTCCGGAGATGGGAAACCAGGAGGAGATGAAGCGTCAGCAGGAGCTGGCAAATGAGGCATATGAAGATCTGGCGGAATCGCTGCGGTATCATCTGCGAATTGCCAATACGGCGGTTGAATATTACCAGAATCAGATCAAACAGGAATTCGTGGGAAATGTCTACCTGGTAGGGGACGGTTCCCGGTTTGCGGGTATGCATAAACTGTTTGCCCAGGAGCTTCCGCTTCCATTGCAGGAAATTGATTTCACTAAGGTGATTGATTTAAAGAGTGAAAAAAATAAAGCGGTTGAAGAAGAGGGGATAACGACAGCGTCCTCCGGACGCAGACCGAAGGCTGCAACGGCTGTTGGCTTTTTGTCCGTCATCGGTGCGGCGGTGCATCCGATTGATGCCAAACCGAAGGACATGCTTGTGGCAGATTCCAAAAAGAATGACCTTCACACGGCTTATGTCATTTTTGTGGGAGCGGTATTAGTCAGTGTATTGTTGATTCTTGGATCGAGTGTGCGTCAGCTGGTGGCATATACGCAGCATCGCAATTTGACGAAACGGATCAATGATCTTTCGTATGTGCAGGAAACCTATGATGATTATGCGCGGGTACAGGCAGAGGAACAGGTATATGAGAAGCTGGATCTTGCCACCATCACGAAAAATGAGCAGTTGTATCCGCTGATTGAGCAGCTGGAAAATGCGCTGCCAAACGATGTCAAGGTAGAGAGTATTCAGGCAGATGCAGACTTAGTCAGTATCAATCTGAAAACAGATAAAGAAATTGCCGTTGGACAGATGCTTTTGAATTTTGCGGATGTGACCCTGCTTCAGGATCTTTCCATTCCATCCATGTCGGAGGAAAAAGACGACGAAAGCGGTGTGAGCACATGGACATACACGTTAAATGGCTATTACACCCAGGCAGATATCGGTGAGGACGGACATCTGATCGAGGAGGCGGTTCCGACATCGGAGGACACAGACACGGATACCAATAACGCAGAGGGAGAGGAGCAGACAAATGAATAAATTAAAAATTTCAGATTCAGATAAGCGGCTGTTGCTCATTTTCTTTGCAATTGTGATTGTAGCATGTTCCTATTTCTTTATTTTTAATAAGGGAATGAGCAAGGCGGCGAAGATCGAAGAGCAGAATACGACCGACCGGGCGAAAGTGCAGCAGATGGAACAGATGGAGGCCGGACTTCCAAAAGTAAAAGAAAATATCCAGGCGATGCAGAAAAAGCAAAAGGATATTATTGCGGCTTATCCGGCAGATATGAAAACCGAAAAAGTAATTGAAATTTTGCAGGAGTTCGAGGATAAGAGCAGCAATTTTCATATTACAGATGTGACATTTGCCATGAATATGCCGATTGGGGCAGATAACAGTACAGCCGCTGCAGACGGAAGTGCTGCTGCATCTACGGATACTACGGAAGATACAACGACAACACAGGAAACACAGACCACGGAGTCTGCGGATACACAGAGCACAGAGAGTACTGAAAGCACACCGGAAAACACGACAGGTCCGACCGGAAATGTGGAAGGGTATTATGCATCGATTGGCATCCGCTATGAGGCAAGTTATGAAGGATTAAAGGATATGATTGCCTATGTCAACAAGTTTAAGGATCGTACAACGATTGCCCAGTTTTCCGCCAGCTTCGACAATTCTACGGGAAAATTAACGGGCGATATGACACTCAATATGTATTATCTTGAAAACACCGGAAAAGATTATGTTCCTCCGGTATTTGAGAATATGCCAAAAGGGGTAAACAATATTTTTGGCGGTTCTTCTTCTGGAACCGCAGAGCAATAGAAAAAGCTGACATGGGGAAGGAGGCTTCCGGATGAAAAAACAACAGAATAATGGAGGATTTTCTTTGCTGGAAGTGATTCTTGCCATGGCGATTCTGGCGATTCTTTCCATTCCGCTGTTGTCGTATTTTACGCAGTCGATGAAATACAATGCAATGACGGCAGATAAACAGCATGCGACCAATCTGGCGCAGGAAGTGATGGAGGACTTAAAAAAACAGCCGCAACTGGTGGAGCCTGTGTCAGCCGGGGGATTTACCGTGCCGTATCTGACCGGTTATGTGCAGACGGGATATACCCCTGCAGCTGCGGGAGGAAGTACGACCGCCGGAGAAGTATCTTATTACGGTGCGGCAGATGCGATTGGTCAAAAATATGATGTTGAAGTAAAAGTCAGCACGGATGTGCCGGAAAATACAGCGCTGATGCCTCAAATGGATGGAATTGATGACACAAAAGATGTTGTGGCGGCAGAAGGTGGACAGTTACAGGAAGCACTTACTTATTTTTCCGCAGAAAATGCACAGTATGCAGGTGCAAACAATGTCCCGGCACAGAGTGAAAGTGAAATAGAAAAAAATTTAAAGCGGACGATTTCCATTACGGTGGAACCTACGCATGTGCTTGTCGCATGCAGTTACGCCTGTGAAAATATCGATGGAGTGGACCCGGCAGAAGTCTATACCTGTAATGATTTTGCAGAGGAGGATATGCAGAATATCGAACACATTTATCTGATGTACAATGTCAAGCAGGACAGGGATGCACTTGAAATCCGTTGTGCGGCTGGAGTGGCGGTTCCGAAACTGATCGTTGTCTGTCAGAATATCAGTGAGGTCAACGCAAAGCATCTCTCTTATCAGCTGGTGGTGTCACCGAAAGACGGCTGTAAGATGCCGGCGGTTGCGTCCAATCTTGGCAACAAATCGTACCCGGATG
>ERZ809198.815-NODE-815-length-12576-cov-3.974123_pt1 | contig 12576 bp, 9 predicted proteins | sample MGYA00520793_ERZ809198 | MGnify/ENA primary metagenome ERZ809198 (study PRJEB31570, sample SAMEA3213005) | Homo sapiens | biome: human-gut; feature: human gut; material: fecal | place: Sweden | collected 2011 ... | reverse complement strand
TTGTACCTCTTTTCATGTTCAATCGTAGTTTCATCGTTGTGGCCCGGATACACGGTCACATCCCCGGGAAGCTCTTTTAACAGGCGCTTGACCGACTCGATCAGCTCTCTGCCGGAGGATGTCGGGAAGTCATATCTTCCGTAGGACTCGCAGAACAGCGTATCACCGGAAAAAAGTGCTTTCTCTGCCGGAATATAGTAGCAGACACCGCCTGCCGTGTGCCCCGGTGTCGCAAGAACGTGGATTTCAAAATCTGCGAGATGAAGCACATCGCCCTCTTTTACGGTTTTGTCCGCCTGCATCGTGTACGGTTTGCTCCAGAGCCCGGAAAGATTTTCCTTTGGATCCCCCAGCAGGTGCTGCTCTTTTTCATGGACATAGACCGGGATATGGTATTTTTCCCGCAGCGCATCCGCTGCCAGCATATGGTCGAAATGGCCATGGGTCAGCAGAATGGCCTCCGGGTCGCCGTCAATCTCATCGATCTGGCGTTCAATCTCCAGCGGCGAATCGCCCGGGTCCACGATCAGCACCTTCTGGCTATCCGGATTTTCCACAACGTAGCAGTTTGTCGAGAGCATTCCAAGTGCCCGGTAATTTACCTTTATCATACGCTTTTCTCCTTTTTATCCTCTCGATCTCTGAATATCGATCACGCTCTCCACCTGGCGCACCTTCTCGATGATGCTGTTCAGCTCTTCGTTGTTGTGCACGTCGAACGTCACATCGATGGAAGCCGTTCCCTGCTTGCTCGTTCTCACGTTCATCGCCGCAAGGTCGATCTTCCGCTCGGTAAAGATCTTGGAGATATCCACCAGAAGACCGGTACGGTTGTTTGCGTAAACGCTGATCTCCACGGTATAGAGAGAGCCGCCGTTGTCCTCTGCCTGCCATTCAGCATCAATGAGGCGCGCCCGCTCAGATTCCGGCAGATTCAGGACATTGACACAGTCGGTGCGGTGAATGGTCACGCCGCGTCCTCTTGTGACAAAGCCCACGATCTCATCGCCCGGGATCGGATTGCAGCATTTGGAGAAGCGAACTGCCACATCGTGGATACCGCGCACGACGATGCCGCCCTTGCTCTTTCCAACCGGCAGAACTTTCTCTCCGGATGCCGCCTCGAGCACCTGCTCGTCGGTGATCTCTTTTTTATGCTGCTTTTCGTACGTCTCAATCAGCTTGTTGAGGACCTGGCCCTCTTTTAAGCCGCCGTGGCCGATGGCCGCAAGAACGGAATCCCAGTCGCGGAAGCCGTACTTTCTCATGACAGCCTCTTCGTACATCGGTTTCGTATAGATTCCAAGGTTTTTGCCCTTCAGCTTTGCATAGTTGGTGAGCATTTCCTTGCCTTTGACGATGTTGTCCGTCTTGTTCTGCTGGCGGAACCACTGGTTGATGCGGCTCTTTGCCTGGGAACTCTTCGCAATTTTCAGCCAGTCGCGGCTCGGTCCCTTGGAGTTCTGCGAGGTGATGATCTCGACGCGGTCTCCGTTGTGAAGTTCCGTCTCGATCGGCACGAGTTTTCCGTTGACCCTCGCTCCGACCATCTTGTTGCCGACCGCACTGTGGACGGAGTAAGCAAAGTCGATGGCACAGGAGCCGACCGGAAGCGTTTTGACATCGCCCGCCGGGCTGAAACAGTAAACATTGTCGGCAAACAGGTCGAGATCGCTCTTTAAGAGGTTCATGAACTCATGGTTGTCCGCCATGTCCTGCTGCCACTCCAGAATCTGGCGCAGCCAGGTCAGTTTTTCCTCTTCCTGCTCCGGTCCCGGTTTCTTGCCGTCGGAGGCCTCTTTGTATTTCCAGTGTGCAGCGATACCGTATTCTGCAATTCGGTGCATCTCATAAGTACGGATCTGAATCTCAAACGGCTGTCCGTTCGGTCCGATCAGGGTTGTATGCAGGGACTGGTAACGGTTTGGCTTCGGCATCGCAATGTAATCTTTGAAACGGCCCGGGATCGGCGTGTACATTTCATGGATAACACCGAGCGCTGCATAGCAGTCTTTGACGGATTCCACGATAATGCGGACCGCAAAGAGGTCATAGATCTGATCCAGCGTCTTGTGCTGGTTGACCATCTTTTTGTAGATGCTGAAAAAGTGCTTGATTCGTCCGTTGACATCTGCCTCAATGCCGGCCTGGTGGATATGACGGGTCACCTCTTTTACGATCGCATCGACAAACTCCTGCCGCTGCTCCCGCTTCATGCTGACCTTCTGCACCAGTTCATAGTACGCATCCGGCTCCAGATATTTCAGAGAAAGGTCATCGAGTTCGACCTTGATCTTGGAAATACCGAGGCGCTGTGCGATCGGGGCATAAATATCCATCGTCTCACGCGCTTTTTTCTTCTGCGTCTCCGGCGACCAGTACTGTGCGGTCCGCATGTTGTGCAGACGGTCCGCCAGTTTTACCAGAATAACGCGGATATCCTTTGCCATCGCAAGGAACATCTTTCTCAGGTTTTCTGCCTGCTCCTCGACCTTATCCGCAGAATATTTCAGCTGTGCCAGCTTCGTGACACCACTTACAATCAGGGACACCTCCGGGCCGAACTCCTCGGTCAGCTCTTCTTCGGTCATAACGGTATCTTCGACAACGTCGTGCAGAAGACCTGCCGCGATCGACTCCTTGTCGAGCTCCAGATCTGCCAGGATAATTGCCACACAGAGCGGATGGATGATGTACGGTTCCCCGCTCTTTCTTTTCTGGTCCTTATGTGCATCCGCTGCCACGCGGTATGCTTTTTCGATCAGGGAAATATCGTCCGATGGATGATATTTTTTCACAGAAGCGATCAATTCCCCGTATAATTCCTCCGGACTTGTAAAATCGTCCGTCTTGCGGATTCTGGCTTCTGCCGCCGCCACATCCTTCTTTAATTCTTCTTCACTGATTCTTTTCTCTTCTTCCATATGTATCCTCCGCTCTCATGATTAACCCCTGCGTTTCGTTGGATACGTTATTTGCCATCGTAACGGATGACAGATTTTACATCATATTTTGCCAGTTTTTCGCGTCCTTTTAAGCCGGCAAGCTCCATCAGGAACACGATTCTGGTTACTTCGCCGCCGAGGCGCTCGATCATTTTTGCACAGGCTTCCACGGTACCGCCGGTTGCAATCAGGTCGTCGATGATGACTACCTTCTGGCCCGGTTTGATGGAGTCTTTGTGCATCTCGATCGTTGCGCTGCCGTACTCCAGGTCATAGCTCTCCTCGACGGTCTCCAGAGGAAGTTTTCCTTTTTTACGGATCGGCACGAACGGTTTGTGCAGATTGTAAGCAATCGGCATACCGAAAATGAAGCCGCGGGACTCGGTTCCGCAGATTACATCACAGTCTACTTCTTCTACAAAATGCTGCATCTCATCTATGGCAAGCTGCAGTCCGTCTGCGTCCTGCAGGATACTCGTTACATCTCTGAAAATAATACCCGGTTCCGGGAAATCCGGAATACTTCTTACGTAATCCTCTACTTTTTTCATAAAATATTCCTCCGTTTCGTCAAGGTTTGACAATTCACCTTACAGTATAGCATCAATATTCTTCTGCGTCAATTTTGTTTCCGATAGAAAACAGGGCAGAAAAATCAGGTATTTGCGGCTTTTCTGCATCTTTAAAAATAACTCTGGATATTGATCTGTAATTTGTCGCGTCCGTTCCACGTATTGATCGACGGATAGTACGCTACCGAGAGGGTCGGATGTGCATCCACGTATGCGGCGAACGCTTCTCCCTCGCCGAAATAGACACCATCCATCTGGTATCCGCCCGCATCGGCAAGCTGTACTTTCACCACGTTTCTATTCTTTCCAAAAATGCGGTAATTTAATACAGTCAGTCCTTTCTGTGCGAACAGCGGTTTCGTGTTGCCTTTTCCGAACGGCTCCAAGAGACTTAACTGGCGGATCAGATTTTTGGTGATGTAGGTGATCGGCATCGGCACATCGATCACGACTTTTTCGACGAAATCCTCTTCCGTCAGCGTGGAATTATCGTTCAGTGCCCGGCGGAACGGTTCGATCATCTCCTCTCCTGCGAGGGAAAGGCCCGCAGCCATCGGGTGGCCGCCGAATTTCGTCATCAGTTCTTTGCATTTGCAGAGCTCCTCATACATCGAATACGCTTCGATCGAGCGGCCGGAGCCCTTGACGCCCTCCTCACTTCTGGTGAGTACGAAGGATGGTTTGTGGAAGTGCTCCCGCAGGCGACCTGCGATGATTCCGGCAAGGCTCTCGTGGCAGTCCGGCAGATAGACGACGAGGACTTTGTCGTTCTGCAGCGGGGAGGTTTCCACGAGCTCGATTGCTTTCGCCTCACCCTGGCGCGTCAGCTCTTTGCGGCTTTCATTCAGGTCTTTCAAGTCCCCGGCAAGCTTTGCGGCCTCCTCACGTGTCTTTGCGCAGAGCAGTTTTAACGAATGCTCCGCCGTGTCAAGCCGTCCCGATGCGTTGATGCACGGGCCGAGAACGAAGCCGATGTGATACGGTGTCACGTTTTCCGCCTCGATGCCCTGCACACGGATCAGCTCCTGCAGGCCGAGGTTCTGCGTTTTATGGAGCGCCCGAAGGCCGGCTTTTACAAAAATCCGGTTTTCTCCCTGCAGATCCATCACATCACCGATCGTCGCAATAGCGACAAATTCCAGAAAGCGGAAGCTGTGCTCCTTTGGAATACCTGCTTTTGCCTCCATCGTCTGGATCAGTTTCCATGCGACGGCCGCACCGCAGAGGCCCGGAAACCGCCGGCGGCAGGATGTAGCGGCGTTCTCCGTTTTCATCCTCCTCAAACGGAACCTCGTGGTGGTCCGTCACAACAACCGTCATGCCAAGCTCTTTTGCCAGACGGATCTGACTGCTCGCCGCGATGCCGTTGTCACAGGTGACGATCGTGTCCCGCCCCTCATCCGCGGCAAACTGCACAAGATGCTCATTTAAGCCGTATCCGTCTGCAATCCGGTCCGGGATACGCACATCCACATCGGCACCGAGATCTTTTAATCCGGTCAGCAGAATATACGTTGCCGTAACACCGTCGATATCGTAGTCCCCGATGATGCGGATCGGCTTTTTCTCCCGGATTTTTTCTGCGATCAGATCTGCCGCGCGCTCCAGATCTTTCATCAGCAGCGGATCGTGGAGCTGCTCCAGATCACCGAAGAGATACTCTTCGATCTCTTTCTCCCCGGTCACATCCCGGTTCCGGATCAGGCGGGCGATGACGGGATCGATGCCGAATCGGTCCGCAATTGCCTGGAAATCGGCGCGTTTTGCCGAAACTACCCAGCGTTCTTTCTTCATATGTTCTCCTCTTTCCTGTTAGCAGGAAACGCCGGACTTTTCCGGTCCGGCGTTTCTCTTTTTATGGTTTTTGCTGCTTTTATTTATTTTTTGTCTTATTCTGTACTGCTTTGGACGGCACATATTTGTTTTTTCCAACGTGCTTCATCACATACCACAGGGCACCTGTGATGCAGACAGAAGTGTAAGCTCCGCATACGATACCAACCATCAGAGGTGCTGCAAAGTCGCGGATGGAAGAAACTCCCATCACGAACAGAACAAAGATGGTGATAAAGGTGGTGAGGGAACTGTAAATGCTTCGGGTCAGGGTGTCCGTGATGCAGCGGTCAACCAGGGACTCGATCGGCTCTCTCTTTAACTCCGGCAGATTCTCACGGATACGGTCGAAGATGACGATCGTACTGTTGATGGAATAACCGAGGATCGTCAGCATACACGCGATAAAGGTGCTGCCGACCGAAATACGGGATACCACATAGAATCCGAATACAATGGCGATATCGTGCATCAGTGCAAGGATGGCACTCGATGCGAAACGGATGTCGCGGAAACGGATCCAGATGTACAGCAGCATGCAGACTACAGCGATGATAACTGCTTTCATCGCATTCTGGCTCATCTCTTTACTTACAGTAGAAGAAATGTTGTCGAAAGTGATTTCAGAAGTATCGACACCGAAATTGTCTGCCATTGCCTGGTAAACCTGTTCACGCTCTTCCAGAGTCAGAGAACGTGTTTTGATGATGACATTGTTGCCTCCGACAACCTTTGTCATCTGAATATTGGAATCTTTTGTCACGCCTTCCACAACCGGCTCTACCTCTTTGTCCAGCTCTTCGATGGAGTAATCCTCGTTGAACGGAACGTTGATGGAAGTACCGCCCTTGAAGTCAAGGCCGAAGTTCAGTGCGCTTCCCTTTGTCTGATGCATGAAAATCATGCTGGCCGGAACGGCAAGCAGCAGAATGCAGGAGATCGTGAAGAAGATCTTTCTCTTTTCCACAAATGGAAATCCCTTGCGCTCTTTCTTGGTTCCGTAGTATTTCGCATCCTTCAGTCCCATACCGTACAGGCTGTTGACCAGCAGTCTGGAAACAACCATGGCGCTGAACATGGAAAGAACAATACCAAGAGCAAGTGTCATGGCGAATCCGCGGACACTTCCGCTCGCAAGCGCATACAGAACAGCTGCTGCAATCAGAGTCGTCACGTTTCCGTCCAGGATGGCAGAAGCTGCCTTCTTGAATCCGTCGCGGATTGCCGCATGAACCGTCTTTCCGGCACCGATCTCCTCCTCGATACGGGCATAAATGATAACGTTCGCATCGACCGCCATACCGATCGACAGGATAACACCTGCGATACCAGGCAGGGTCAATGTCAGGTCAAATGCATTTAAAGCAATCAGATTCAGCTCAACATAGATGAGCAGTGCCCATCCGGCAGCAATACCAGGCAGGCGGTATACAACTGCAAGGAAAATGATGATCAGGATAATGCCGATCGCTCCTGCTTTCACGCTGGTGGAAACAGCTGCAGATCCAAGCTGTGCTCCAACGACGCTGGAGTTGATCTCCTCAAGTTTCAGGGAAAGGGAACCGATACGGAGGGTGGATGCCAGGCTGGTTGCTTCATCCCAGTCCATGTTTCCGCCGGAGATGACTGCAGTACCATCGGAAATCACAGCGTTTACACTCGGTACACTGACGAATTTCTCATCATAGTAGATACCGATGCTCTTTCCTGCGCTGTAGGCTTCCTGGGTTGCGTCTGCAAATTTCTGTTTTCCTTCGTCGGTCATTTTCAGCTGAACGACGCTCTCGGTTGCTTTTGTGGTGGAGTTCTGCTGATGCATGGCTTCTGCGCTCTCCACATCTTTACCGGTCAGAACGACGGAGCCGTCCTCCTCGAGCTCTTCGATAGTTTTTCCGTTCAGAACGTACTCGCCGGTCGAGCTGTCGTAGGTGTAGTTTTCTGTTCCGTCATCGTTGGTCTGTTTGATGAAATACAGGCTTCCCGGTTTACCCATCTCTTCCAGAATGGTGGTTGCATCGGTTGCACCCGGGATTTCAATGGTGATACGGTTGTCGCCCTGCAGATAGACCTGTGCCTCTTCGCTGTACTGCTGCGCACGCTGTTCCAGCTTGTAGCGGGTATCTGACATTTCTTCGTCTGTCGGGTTGTCCTTTACGGCCTGATAGGTAATGCTGACACCGCCGGACAGATCCAGACCCAGGTTGATATTCTTCATCGAACCGGTTCCGGTAGGACCCCATCCTTTGATCATCGTCCATCCAAGAAGCACTGTTACAATGGCTGCCAGGACGAGTGCGATGATACTCTGTTTCTTCTTCATCATGTCGCGATTTTCCTCTTTTCTTTAATCTTCGGCCAGAGCTGCCTTTATCATCAATGCACACTCGATCCGTTTCTGCTGCATCTTGCATCCGATCTCGTAAACATCGTTGATCTTACCTGTGAAATTGTAGGAGTTTGCCGCGCATCCGCCGCTGCAGTAGAACCGTGCAAAGCACTGGCTGCACTCCTTCTTGGAATAAACGTTGCATTTTTTGAATTCGTTGACCGTTTCTGTCTTTTTCACGCCTTCGTAAACATTTCCAAGGCAGAAATCTTCCTGTCCTACGAACTGGTGGCACGGATAGAAATCGCCCCACGGTGTTACCGCAAGGTACTCGGTTCCGGAACCGCAGCCGGAAAGACGTTTATAAACACATGGTCCGCCGGTCAGATCGATCATGAAATGGAAGAAATTGAAGCCTCTTCCTTCTTTTTCTCTCTTGATCATCTCTCTTGCCAGAATGTCGTACTGTTCGAAAATCACCGGAAGGTCTTCCTCGCGGATCGCGTAATCCTCGGTCGGAGGTGCTACAACAGGCTCAACCGAGATCTGTTTGAAGCCGAGGTCTGCCAGATGGAGGACGTCGGCAGCAAAGTCTGTGTTGTAATGCGTGAAGGTTCCGCGCACATAGTATTTGTCCTGATGACGGAGTTCAGCGAATTTCTGGAATTTCGGCACGATCAGATCGTAGCTTCCGGCACCTTTGCGGAACGGACGCATGTGATCGTGAACTTCTTTTCTTCCGTCGATACTTAATACAACGTTGCCCATCTCCTTATTGCAGAACTCCATGACCTCGTCGTTTAAGAGAACACCGTTGGTGGTCAGGGTGAAACGGAAGTTCTTATTATGTAACTTCTCCTGCTCTCTTCCGTAGGCTACGAGCTGTTTTACAACATCCCAGTTCATCAGCGGTTCGCCGCCGAAGAAGTCTACCTCGAGGTTTCTTCTGCTGCCGGAGTTTGCGATCAGGAAATCAAGCGCTTTTTTGCCGACTTCCAGGGACATCAGCGCACGTCTTCCGTGGTACTCGCCCTCTTCTGCGAAGCAGTAACGACAGGCAAGGTTGCAGTCGTGTGCAATGTGGAGGCAGAGTGCTTTTACGACGGTCGGACGGTTGGAAAACTGATTGATTGCGTTTTCGTAGATATCTTTGGTAAAGAGCATGCCGTTGTCTGCAAGTTCCTGAATTTCTTCTCTGGCTTCGGTGATGTCCTGCTCGGCGTATTTACTGCTAAGCGCCTCTGCTGTCTCTTCTGTATTTTTTCCTTCGTTCATGCAGGAAAGCACATCGTATACGCAGTCATCCACAACATGGACGGAGCCGCTGTTAACGTCCAGCACCATGTTGAAGCCATTGCTTTTATATAAATGTATCACTGTGGTATTCCTTTCTATAACTCTCTCTTTTTTAATATGCCTGGCAAAAAGAATGTTCCCAAATCCGGCGAAACCGGTTCTGGGAACACCTTTTACTCGTCCTTATGGATTACTTTTACTTATGCTCGCAGCTCTGGTTGCCTACGGTGCAAGAAGTCTTACATGCGGACTGGCAGGATGTCTGGCACTCACCGCATCCACCTTTTTTTACAGTGTTCTGTAAGCTTTTTGTATTTAAAGTTTTGATGTGTTTCATGGCACATTCCTCCTTCATTGTAGTTGACGCGCGACTTTTTATAGTCTTCGGCCATTAGCTCTTCCCATTATAGCATAGGTTTTTCAAATTTAAAAGTCTGTTTTTTGAAAAAATGTTCTGTTTTGTCCGCTTTTATCTGCCATGTGCCGTCATTCCGCCTGCCATTCCGCCGACGGCACAGACTGCTGCCGCCCACAGAAGTCTTCCGGCTCCGGCAAATCCGCCCGGCAGGAAGACTGCGGAGACGATGATCAGAATGGCAAAATACACGATTCCAAAGCAGATGCCCCAGAGAAACCGCCGTTTTCCCGCCATGTTTCCTGCCATTCTTCCGCCGGAAAAGCTTGATGCCAGATAGATCACCACAATGCCCGCCTGCACCCAGCTTTCCTTCCAGGAAAATTTCCAGAGCAGGAAAGACAGCAGCAAAAGAAGAAGCACCGAGATCAGATAGGAAACGAGAAGCGCCTTCAGCCAGCCGATCCCGCTGCCCGCACCCACCGCCCATGTTTTCTTTTCTTCCATAAGAAAAAGCCCTCCCATACTGTAAATGTATGGAATGGCTTTTTCGGATATGCCTGTTTCTTTATTTTTCGTCAAACGGATGATTCTTTTTGAATTCCAGCCATGCGGCCATGCTCTTTGCGCGTTTCGCCTGCATCTGAAGGAATGCCATGCAGAACATAACGGCTGCAGAAAGTGCGGAGCTGATCGCCAGCGGAAGCACCATCGTCTCATCGCCGGTGTTGACCGGGATGCTGCGGATGCTTGCAGTGGTCTGTGTCTTCTTCTGCGGAATCTTTGTGCTTCCGGTATTGGAATTGGAAGAGCTGTTGTTACTGCTACTCTTCGACGGTGTGGCTGTCGGAGTCGGAGTGGATGTCTTATTCGTTCCGTAGTTGTCCGGTCCTACAAGGATCGTTCCTGCGGCACGCAGCGTACTTACGTCATCGGCTGCACTTGCTGTCATTTCACCGGCACTCAGGTTGGATTTCTGCTCTGCAGCTGCAAGCAGTTCATGCTCGCCTTCGTCCGCCGTCTCAGCTTCTGCTGTTTCCGTCTGCTCCTCTGATACAACGCTTCCGGACAGACTTACTGCCATCGGCTGGATCAAAAGAGAGACATCAGAGATCAGATAGCCGTCTTCTGTGCTGTCCGTACCGGATAGATTGGAAATTTCATCGAAATTTTTTACGGTTTCGTTTTCTTTCTGAATTTCATCTTTTACAAGGTCATCCAGATTTTCATCCTGTTTCCACTGGTCCGATGATGCATCCTTTCCCGTTCCGTTCTGGTTATCCTGGTTTGCATCGTCCTGGTTTGTATCATCTGCTGCAGGATCGTCTTTTGCTGTATCATCCGGGGCAGGTGTCACGGTTGGATCTTCTGCCGGAGTTTCCGGATTTTCCGGATTTTCACTGTCATCGGTATTCTCGCCCGGTGCTGTCGTCGGAGTTACTTCCGGCGTTACGGTCGGTTCCGCATCCGGTGTCGGAGCTGCCGTTGGGGTATCCCCTGTATTTTCTCCGTTGTCCGCATCCGGTGTCGGAGTTGCCGTTGGTTCCTCCGCCGGCGTTACGGTCGGCTCTGCGTCCGGCGTTTCCGTCGGTTCTACCGTTGGCTCTGCGTCTGGGGTCACCGTTGGTTCTGCGGTCGGCTCTGCATCCGGCGTTTCCGTCGGACCCGGAGTTGGTGTTACGGTATCTTCTGCCGCATCCGGTGCCGGAGACTCGCCTGGCGCAAGCGTTGGTGTTTCCGAAACCGTTTCTTTTGCTTTTTCTGCTGCCAGAACAGCCTCATATCCGGCTTCTGTCACCACGATTTCATCTGCCGCAAAAACGGTATCTGTTACTCTTCCCCAGAAGTCTGTTTTCTGCTGTTTCTTTCGATACGTTTCCAGCTCTTTTTCATCCATGCCGACGAATACCAGATATTTTTCTGCTGCTTCCTCCGCTGCCGTTTTGCTGGTATCTGCAGTAGTGTTTTTTTCGGTTGTTTTCCCGTCCGCCTGCAGTTCTGCCGCTGCAGCTGCAAGAAGCTCCTGTGCTTTTTCCACGGTTTTTACTGCTGTCTCTGCCGTTGTACCGTCTGCCGTATCATCGCCGGTTTTCAGATTCACATAAACGGCTGCCCGTTTTGTCTTTGTCTCTGTACCGTTCTCCGTTCCGGAGACAGTTTCGTTCTGTACTGCGCTTTTTTCCGTTCCTGCCGATGCGCTGGCACGGAGCGGAACTGCATCGGAAAATACCAGTGTGCCCGCAAGGACAGCACCCATCACTTTCCATGCCTGTTTTTTCTTCATTGCGTTTCTCCTTATGTTCTCTTGATCTATCCTAAAAAAATCTGTCTTTTTGTGTCATAATTTCGCATTACAGCATTATAGCACAAGAAAGAATCCCGCGCAAGGCTGAAGTCGCCTTGAAACGCGGGATTCGTGAATCACTTTCTTACGCAGCGAAACAGCAAGTGTTTCACTGCTGGGTGAACAGTAACGCGGGATTCTCATCTGCTTTTATCGCTTTTTAGTTTGTTTCCATTCTCGTTGTCGTAAGCTGATCCGGGGATAAATTCAGGATTTCCATAAACTCATCACCTGTGATCGTCTCTTTCTCATACAGATATTTTGCCAGCTCGTGGAGTTTCGGCATGTTATCTTTTAAGAGCTGCTCTGCTTTGTCGTACTGTTTTCTGACTGCTGCAACAACCTTCTCATCAATCTGTGCTGCTGTCGATTCGGAGCATGCCAGGGAAGTGTCACCGCCGAGGTACTGGTTCGTTACCGTCTCAAATGCAACCATACCAAATTCCTCGTTCATACCGAAGCGGGTGATCATGGATCTTGCCACCTTCGTTGCCTGCTCGATATCGTTCGAAGCACCTGTCGTGATGGAATGGAACACCAGATCCTCTGCCACACGGCCGCCGGTCAGCGTTGCAATCTTGTTTTCCAGCTCTTCGCGGCTCATCAGGTTGTGCTCATCTTCATCCACCTGCATCGTATAGCCGAGGGCGCCGGACGTACGCGGGATAATGGTGATCTTCGTAACCGGAGCGGAATGGCTCTGCAGTGCTGCGACGAGTGCATGGCCGACCTCGTGGTAGGAAACGATCAGTTTCTCTTTGTCGGTCATGATCTTATTCTTCTTCTGGTATCCGGCGATGACAACCTCAACGCTCTCCTCCAGATCCGCCTGGGTGACGAATTTTCTTCCATCACGGACGGCACGGAGTGCTGCCTCGTTGATCATATTGGCAAGTTCTGCACCA
>ERZ809198.809-NODE-809-length-12607-cov-3.654796_pt1 | contig 12607 bp, 11 predicted proteins | sample MGYA00520793_ERZ809198 | MGnify/ENA primary metagenome ERZ809198 (study PRJEB31570, sample SAMEA3213005) | Homo sapiens | biome: human-gut; feature: human gut; material: fecal | place: Sweden | collected 2011 ... | reverse complement strand
AAAAAAAAAAACCCAGCAAATATGAAAGCCGGGATAGTTGCCACACTAACCCCTGACAGAAATCCTTTTTTATGAATGTAATTTTCATTATATAAATAAAATATTATCACTAAATATACTATTGTAAGACTAATAATATGGTTTTTTGTACTCCAAAAATATATGGCAGTATCATAGGAATCTCTTGCTATACCTCTTCCGTATAAAAAAATAACTGACAAAAAGTTCAACCAAATAAAAACATTCACTAATCTATAAAAGAAAAGTATCGCTCTGTTTCCATATTCATATAAAAGGAAGGATACTACAAGTACAAAGACCCCCATCATGACCGCAGTCTTAAAATCATATAATATATCAAGTTTGTTTATAGCAGAAGCTATTATCTGCATTATGTACATTACAATTATAAACCACGTTGATTTTTCCAAACATTTTATTTTTTTTATTCGTTTAAAGATATAAATTACGCCACAGGCTACTGCACAAAGTTTCCAATAATACCATATAGAAGACAAACTTGTATCTGCAATGCTGCTTGGATAAAAAAAAGGCACTATAAGAAATATCCATACTATTGTTTCTTTCTTTATCTTCATATTTTAACTTTCTTCTTTCTAATAACTATTTTTTCTACTATTCTTCTGACTTGAGTTGAAATAGAGTTGACTATAATAGCATACACATATATTCCGACTACGGCGACTACAAATGATAGAGGAAATGTAAGCGATGAATAATCATCCGGTCACGACTTCCAGGGAACTTTAAATATTCAGGTTCCCACGTTCTTCAGGTCTTACTTTTTCGATATCTATGATCCCTGTACATCTTTCTTTTATAAAGTCACTCCATGGCAGCAGCTGTTTTATGCCTGCGGGCTCATTTTTATAGTCCGGAATATACAGCAGCAAGGTGTAGAGATAATGATAGATGTTCAGGTTATTGGCTTTCGCTGTTTCTATGAGACTCAATACAATGGCACTTGCCGTTGCTCCATCAGCAGTATCATGAAACAGAAAGTTTTTACGCCCCGTCACATAGGTTTTTGCCCGACGTTCCGCTGCATTATTAGAGATCTCGCATCTTCCATCCAGTAGATAATTCATAAGGGTCTCTTTATGATTAAAGGCATAGTTTACCGCTTTTTCAAGCTTACTCCCGCCAGCAGGCTCCAGGGTTTCCAACCATGTCCAGAATTCATTCCAGATGGCAGGTTCTGTTTCCTGGCGTTTCTGTTTTCGTTCTTCCTGTGGAAGTTCTTTGTAGAGACGTTCCATATAGAAAAGACGGTTACAGAATGCAACTCCTTTTTCGGCAGGGAGCAGGGAACTGTCTTCTGCAGTTCCCTGCGGAGGTTCTGCAAGTTCCTGTTCAGAATTAATGTCCAGAAGTTTCAGCTTTTTCTGACGTGCTTTTGGGACTGCTTCAAAGAACTTACGCCTGCAGTGGGCAAGACAGCAGACCAGGACAACATCTTCGATCCTGCCGTATGCACTATACCCATCACACTGGAGCATCCCAGTGAAACCATGGAGAAATTCTATCGGATAATCCCCGCTCCGTCCGGGTCTGTAATCATACAGGATGATCGGTGGTTTTCCATCAGTCCCGCTCAGGTAGATCCACATATAGGATTTTGAAGTGGCAGTTTTTCCCTCTTCATGAAGCACCTGACAGGGTACCTCGTCTGCATGGAGGATCTCTCTTGCCAGCAGTTCCTGATGCATTACTTCATAGACTGGAGAGAGATATTCCAATGAACAGTAATTGTACCAGTGCGCTGCAGTTTCTCTTGGGACAGGCACCCCTTTTTCCATCCAGTCTTTTGACTGACGGTAAAAGGGAAGGTGCAGAAAGCTTTTCTGGTACATGACCATTGCCACCATATCCGGCGATGCGGGACTATGGGCAAGAAGCGGTGTCGGTGTTTTTGCACTACGATCGTTGTTTCATCCTCCTGCCGACATACAGGACACATAAGGGTTTCCTGCATGTAATGGACCCTTACCACTTTTGCCGGAGTGATACGCAGTTCTTCCCGGACAAACTTATACCCCAGGTGTTCCATCGGGGAACCACAGTCCGGACAGATCCTTTCTTCCGGGGGAACATCGCAGGAGATCTCTTTTATGGGAAGGGCCTCATACAGATCTGCACGAACAGACTTTTTTCTTCTGGTCCGTGTATGTTCTTTTACAACGGTCACCGTTTCTTCCTCCTGGATTCCTTCCTCCTGATCAGGACGCCTGGTCTTTTCGCTGGATGTTCCAAAGATCTTCCTTTTCAGTTCATCTATCGTCTCGTTCAGGTTCGCAATAGTGCTGCGGAGCTCTTTTATGGTAGCTCTGAGATCCACAATGGTCTGTTCCTGTTCTTTATTCGTGCTTAATAAAAGCTGGATCATATCTTCTGTATCATGAGGCATGGCATTTCCGTCCTTTGTTTTCTTATCCCTATTATAAAAGAAGTACGGGGATATGGCAAACAGACGGGACAGATGGTACTGTCAATCTGACGGTACCTCAGTTGTGGATATCTTTCCTAAAAAAATGAAAGATATGCCTGTATGCTCATTCTTTTAGGAAAGATATCCACCTGCTGTTTTAAAACAGATGTTTTTTTGAGTCTCATCCACATCGCATTCGAAAGGAAAAAAGAAAGCAGTGGATAAGTGTCTGGCAGCTGCCTGCTGTCACGGATATAGAAAATTTAAAATTCTCTGTTTTGCACAAAGGATCAGAAATCTTTTTTTCTGCCTGTGCCTTTGATTGCTTTGGGCTGATCGATGGAAAGACCTTCCATAAGCCACCGGAATTCCTGACGCGTCAAAAGACGGGCTTCCGAAGCATTCCGCGGCCACTGGAACCTGCCGTTTCCGTCAAGCCTTTTCTGGAGCAGCACAAAACCATCCTTATCAAAATGGAGTGCCTTAAGTTTCCGGCTATCCCTTCCGCAGAAAAGATAAACTGCATTTGCATACGGATCGAGTTCATAAGTATCGCGTATGATAGCCATAAGCCCGTCGAAACTTTTTCGCATATCTGTACGTCCGGTGATAACGAAGATCTTAGACACACCGGACAGATCACCTAACATAAATCCTGCAGCGCTGATAACGTATGAAATATGGTCTCACGGTCTGCTGCGTTGGTGATCTCAATCTGGAAACTGTGATAAGTGATCTTTATAACAGAGTCTGGAATGGTATCCGTTTTGAGCTGCACTGAGGATGGGCAGACTGCCGGTTCCTCAAAAGAAAGCGGTACAACTTCCTGTTTTCCTGAGAAAGAAGAATGGACTGGTTCCGGTATCTCACAGGCTTTTTGTCGAAGTCTTCGTATCTGGTAATAAAAGTTGCTTGTATGGATATGATGTTCCTGACACCAGCATTTATCAGAAAGACCACTGGACCGGCATTCCTGGATCAGATCCAACCATTCTTTATCTGTACGTCTTGGATTTCTTTTAGGCATAAAAATTCAACTCCTGTTTTTTATTTGGAGTGAGATTAGCACAGGTACCAGAAGAACTGAAGTGAAATGGTCCTAAGTGCAAAAAACTGGAAAAGTTATAGAGATACCACTCCTTAGAGGGATTATCTCATAAATTTTGGATACTGAAAAACCGGTGGATTATTCATCGCTTACGAGGAAATGCTAAATGTTCCGCACATAAATCTATTACTACCATTTGTACTAGATAAATCTCTAATGTGATTTTGGCCAGAGAATCAGCAATTTTTGAAATAGCTGTTTTGTGTTTAATTTTAATAAAAAAGCTCTCAAGGTTTTCAAACAAATAAGTAATATAATAAATAAAAACAACTTCTTCAACATGAATAATAAACTGAAACGGAAGCAGGACAGTACATCGTTTAATAACGAATTGCAAGCCATAAAATATCACGAACATAGCACTACAAACAATTAATAAACTGACTTTATTTTGGGCATTACTCCTTTTCTTTTTCTTGCAATAAAAACCCAACATCATAACTGCAAAATAATAAATCCACTTAAATAAGCTATCCCTTTCTATGGATACATATGATTTATCAACACACAATACATATGAAATTGTATATATTATCCCAATTGTTATGAAAACTACTTTGAAACTAAGTGTTCCATTATCAAGCAATCTAACTGTAATATAATAGAGTATATACAAAACCAATATTGCTTGAACGAACCAGAACCCTACTGTCGGATTCACAATATTTCCTAGTATCTCCTTTAAGTTAGGGGGTGCTATATGTATCATATATCTGTAGAAAGTATTTATTAAAACAGCAACCACGCATGGAAGATATATTCTCCACAATCTGTGCAAATACCAAGCCCCTGTCCACGACAATTGACCCTCGGCTTTTAATATTCGAAAGACAAAACCCAGATACCCAAAAAAAGATACTATTACCAATACTTCCTCCCATGGACAATTATGATATTGGATAAATGGTATCAAAATGAGAATTAGTTATTAACATTGTCGCAAGAGCTTTTAAATATATAACAAATCCAAACATTGTTATGACCGTCCCTCCTATTCTGGCAGATTTAAATCTATTGATTTTACTGACTTCAATGATTTTTTTCACCTTAAAAACAAAGCCAGGAATGGTAGATATCATAATATCTATATTAGTCAAACTCCTAGTCCTAACATTTTTAAAGTCTTCCACTGTATTACCGGCAGTCAGTAATACCCGATAGTTTTTGTTTCAAAGCAAAATTTATATAAAGTATTTTTTGATCAATTTCTTTTACTCTTTAAAGTATACAAAAATCCCCATAATTTCTTTTGATTCTTTATGCCTTTGATAAGTTTTAATCTAATCCCTTTATATTTTCCACGAAATACAGCGATTCCCCTTGGAACTCCATTTCTAGTTGCAACAATAATACCTTCTTCAAAGACTTTTTTTGCATTGGCATCACTTGCACCGCCAGCAGACATTGATACAATTACATTCGGTGTATATTCAAAATTAGCTCCCCTACTATAAAATCGTGCCATTAAATCTTTATCCATTATGTATTTAAGATTAATATCAAAATATCCCCATTTTTCGTAAGCTGTTCTTCTTACAAAACATGTCGGATGCATAAGTACCATTTCATATTTCAATTTTTTCAATTGCATTTTAGACTTTCTAATATATTGCAGATTACGCTCAGCATCAATCCAAAGACAATCTCCACATACAATATCAACTGTTGGTGTAAAAGCATCTGCAATTTTCATTAATGCTTCATCCATAAGTTGATCATCTGAATTTATAATTCCAATGATATCTCCACTGCTCCTCTGAATTCCTTTATTAAATGCATCAGAAATTCCCTTATCCGGTTCCGATTTATAATTTACTTCTATTCCTGCCTTTTCTAATTCTGGAATATACTTTTTTATCAAGTTTATCGTTCCATCTTTTGATCCACCATCAACAAAAACATATTCCAATGGCCGATAAGATTGCCCTAAAATCGAAAGAATCGTTTTTTCTATAGTATTTTTTGAATTGTATGAAATTGTAATAATAGAAATCTTCTCAGCCACTTCATTTTCTCCTTCAATTCTTTATTTTTCCATAGCTATTCTCTCATAGATGTTTTGTAATACTTTCGCATTATTTTCCCATGAATAATACATTTCCAACCGTTTTCTCCCAGCCAATCCAAGCTGTTTCATTAGGTCTGGATTTTTTGCATACTTTTCAATAGCTTTTGCCAAATCGCTTTTTACAGAATCATAAGAAACTGGATCAATTCGAATACCTGTTTCATCTGTAACAATTTCTCCAACGCCATGGTGATTAATTGCAATGACTGGCAGGCCATGAGACATTGCCTCTAACACAACATTTCCAGATGTGTCTCGTAAACTTGTAAACACAAAAACATCTGCGTTGTCATATAAACTATTCACTTCATCATAGCTTAACGCCCCTAAAAAACGTACCTTTTCCTCAATTCCATATTCTCGCACAAGTCTTTCAGACGCTTTACGATCCTGCCCATCTCCAACAATGCTTAATGAATAATTTTCAAATTGGCTATTATGCAAGGCATCAATCAGAACTTTTAAACCTTTTCGTGGCCAAATACCGCCCACCCACAAAAGCCTAATCGGCCTCTTTTTGTTGATTGTTAAATCCTCATCATAATCTTTCACTTCATTTCTTTTCAGGTCATACCCTGTCTCTAGCAAGCGAACGTACTTTCTTGATTTCGGCATAATACTTTCTGTGGACTGATCTGCAATTAAAATAGTATTTGCCTTTTTAACAGCTGCTTTAATATCACTAGAGAATATCAAATAGAATCTATTGATAAAATTCCTTAATTTTTCTTTGTTGATATCTTTTCGACTAAAATAAGCATCTTTGAAAATAGGATTATAAAACTGCCCGCCTCCAATTGGCCCCCAAACGAATGGCACTGGAAGTTGATACAACTTTCCTGGTGTTCTAAATTCATTAAATGTTATATGGTGTACAATATCGATTTTCTCATCTTCAACAATTTTTCTTGCGATAGGTAATATTTCTTTTTGCCACATTTTATAGTAAACAAATATACCATTTGGCAATTTCTTCATTTTTCTTTTCCATGTAGCACAATCATGATAATAGAAATGAAGATGTTCCACTGGATGTTTCTGTAAAAATGTTTCGATAACTTTTCGATTGTTAGAGCGGGTTATAACATAAACCTCGTCCATTTTTGCCATCTGTAGTGTCCAATTCCAACCCACACCAGGTTCTGAACCCTTATTTGGTTCACATGCATACGCTGATATTAAAACCCGAATTCTATTTTTTACCATTTTCTTCGTTTCCTCATAATTGCATTGCATTCTTTAAGCATTTTATTAACACATTCATCAACTGTTCCTTCTGTAGTATCAATAAACACTGCTTTGGGATTATTAATGAATCTTTCATTCAATTTTCTCTTCTGTTCATCAATTTCATCAATTGTGATTTCATGTTTTCTATCCAGCAGTTTCTTACTATCACCAGTTAAAATAAATATAACATCTGGTTTTAAAACAAAATGTTCAAAAAACAAAAGAAATTTATCCGACAAATTCAAGTTATAACGCACTTTATCTATTGAATAGTCATAATAATATCTTTCAACCAATACCAGTGTACTTTTAATTTTTGCAATAGCAATCTTTACATTTCCAATTAAAAAATCCAGAAAATAATAGCCAAACTTAGCTACTGAAGTGAATTTTCCTGCTTTTTGCTTCTTTCCATGAGGATTTGATGCATCAATCGGTGTGGCATCTTTTTTTAACTGAGAAATATCTTTTAAAACACGCACTCTTGAATGATAATGATCAATTTTTCTAAATGCCGTAACATATCTAGCTTTTAAATTCTCTGCAATCGTTGTTTTTCCTGCGCCATCTACCCCTAGCAAAACAATAAAAAGACCTGTAGGATGAACAATTCTCTCAAATCTACGCTTCAAATCAAACACCTTATAATGCAGATTATCCGCAACATTGGAAGTTTTCTTTTTTAATAGCTGATGTGCTCGTTCTAAATCAATCAAGTCATATTGCAATGAATCAACACACTCAAGAATTTCATTAATCTGGTCTTCCGCTATGAATCTTTTCAGACCGGCTTTCGTTTCCTGCCTTTCTTTTTCGTTCATTGCTTTCCACAATGCAGTCAGCCGTTGCTTACTACCATCAGAAAAGACTTTCTTCAGTATTTTTTTTACTAAGACATATGTAAATTCAGTTTGTGGTTTTGGTATATAAAAATTTTTGTACATTCTCTTGCCATCTAAGAGTTCTTGTACTGGAATTACAACTCGACCATTTCTCTCATAATGTGTGCAAAAATCAACTTGAAGAAACTCATCATCATTCGAAATAATACAATCTGCTGCATAATTTTCATGTCGCCAAAATTGAATTACTCTCCAGCCAGTTCCAACCAAGGTATCATCAAGCAATTTGATAGCGTCCTTTATATTCGGAACATTGATTGCTGTATCTATATCAGAGTCAAATCTATCCGGCAAATATTGATATGAATGAATAATAGCATAATCAATATTATTCGAATTGAAAGATTCAAATATATAATTAAAAACCTCTGTACAATTCATTTCTTTACTCTCCTCAACTGATCTGCGTTCTTAGTTTTTCAAATTCTTTTAAAAAATCTTCTTTTTCTATGGCAAAATATGGTAAACACTGATGAATATTCTTCAATCCTTCATCAAATGCTTCCGAAAGTTCTTTACCATTCAATACCTTTTGCACAATAGTTGCATAATGCATAAGGTCAAATCCTGGCATCCTATAACCGCAATGTTCCCAATCAAACAGCGTGTACTTATCACCATTTCTTTTTAAATTCCATGGAGCAAAATCCCCATGTGAAAACTCTAAACCGTTCTTTTTATCTTTTGACAGTTCTTTGTAGATTTCCACGATTTCTTGTGTTAATATAGGCTCTACTTTGTCACCAACAAATTCCTTTGTTATTTGAATATTGAAAGTCGCCCCATCTGCTCTGCTGATACTGCCCAATAATTGCGGAATATCAAAAGTTGAATATACTCTCTTTTGTTGTAAAAAAGAAATCTCTGCATTCATTTCTTTTTCTGTTGCTGCATTTCCAATTTTAATAAAATCAGCATTTTCTGAAGCATTGAAACACTGAAGAACTATTTTTTGTTTTTCATCATAAGTACCAACAATCATATTCCAGTGCTTTTTTTGAATGTTCTGCCTACAAGTTTCTACTTCTTTATTAAGTTCCGCTTTCACAAAATATCCCAGTTTCATAAGGTTCAATATCGGAAACGGAATAATATTTATAAACTGCATCAACAGACTTAGTTTTTTTGAGTATGTAGAAATATTTTCACTCAACCTTTTGGCCCCGCCATCTAAATCAATTAAATATCGCAAATGCAATCCACTGCAAAGTGCAAAATGCGTAGCCGATTTCCTATTGGTATTTTCAATTTTTACCACCTGTAAAACAATATTTGAGTCTTGCATTTACAATCCTTTCATCTGTATAGCCTTATAGATACTACTGATTAATTCATAGTTTTTCTCTACTGAATAATTATCTTTATATACTTTCTTTGTCTGACTACACAATCCATGACATCTTTTTACTGCTTGAATGATTTCATCCACCAAGTCAGCTGTAAACTTATAACCTGTTATTCCCTCTTCGACAACACTTCCAGCATTTCCAAGATCAGAACAAATAACAGGTGTTCCAACACTAAACGCTTCCACAATGCTCATCGGAAATCCTTCATAGCACTGAGTAGGCAATACAATTGCTTTGCTGTTTGCTATTATCTTTAGAGCCTCATTATTTGGCACAAATCCACGCATTTCAATGTTCACATCGTTTTCTCTAATGAACGACTTACACCAATCTTCCATTGAACCGGTACCACAAACAATTAACTTTGGAGCTTCTTCTCCCATATGTTTCCATGCTTCAAAAAGCAGGTCAATTCCTTTTAGCTTATCTAATCTTCCTGCAAAAACAAATTGATTCTTTCTATCCTTTTCTGGAATATATTCATTTTTGCATTCAACAAAATTAGGCTTTACAAATACCCTTTCCGGTTTAATTTGCTTTAATCCCAACAGTTTTTGCTTATTAAAATCAGTCAAGCAAATATAATTGATTTTTCCGTAAATTCCTGTCATTCGATGGAATGCAGTACTAAGGACACATGCCAATGTCTGAATTTTACTTCCTCGATAGCAACGGTGTTTTACTGCGCATTTCAAACCATACTCTACGCAATCTTCACAAATATGTCCATCTCTATAAAAAGTCGCACCGGGACAGAGTAGCCGAAAATTATGTATCGTCTGAACCACTGGAACCTTCATGCGTCTTGCCGCATAATAGACCGCTGGACTCACCAGATTAAGTGTGTTATGAACATGAACGATTTCTATCTTCTCATCTCTTATCAACTTCTTGATGTCTCGGTATGTTCTTGGATTAAACACTGTTGTAATTGGAAGAAAAACTTTCTGAAGTTTTGACATTTGCTTCAATTCTGCATTATTACGGCTGTATAAGATTACTTTATGGCCATGCTTCTCAAGCATTTTCTTTTCATTGGCAACAACTGTATCTTCTCCACCTGGAATCTGGTAATAATTATGTATAATCAAAATATTCTGTTTTTTTGCATTGTCCACAGTCATTACCTCACTTTCCTTTTATCATTGCATTCCAAATAAACTTCGTATTAGTGCTCCAATACCTCTTAAACAGTCTCTTCGGATCTTGTGCTAAGCGATACACCCATTCCAGATTATGTTTCTGCATCCACATCGGAGCACGCTTGATATTCTCTGCATAATAGTCAAATCCAGCTCCAACACCTAGCATCAGTCCATCAATTTTTCCCTGATGTGCTGCCATCCACTTTTCCTGTTTGGGAGCTCCAATCCCAACCCAGACAAAGTCCGGTTTTGTTTCATTAATTCTCTCTATAATTGCCTTATCTTCCTCTTCCGTCAGAGGTCTAAACGGAGGACTGTACATTCCAGCAATTTGGATTCCCGGATAATTGCTTGTGAGTTTTTGATACAATAGCTCCAATGTTTCTTCTTTGCTGCCATAAAAATAATGGCGATACCCTTTCTTTGCAGAGATTTCAAAAATCTCTCCCATTAAACTTGGACCTGTTGTGCGCTCCATATTCTTATGACCGCGTTTCTGACCAACAGTAGAAAGAGGACCGCCATCTGGAATTGCCATTAACCCGCCATTTTGAATCGCACAGTAAGCCGCATCCTCAAAACTGGTTACAGTTGTATGTACATTCGAGACACATATGTAGTCTCCTTTTATTTCCGAAATATTTTTTTCGAGATAGTCTAACAACCACTCCATATTGATTGCCGCAATATTAACGCCCATAATATTGCAAGTTGGAATGCGTTTTTTATCAACCTTTCTCTTATACTCCATTTCTCGCACCTTTCCCTCTTTTTCTACTTATACGGAAGGCTCATATTGAGCCGAGCAATTTATATAAAACAGTGTGGTTATCATCCATGCCGGATAATCTATCGCACTGTGGTTATCATTTTTCTCACAATGACATCTATTTTTCCGACCGTCACTGAGTCTTTGATGTAGACCTGTCATGGGCTACTCACCTAACTTATTGGTATATGAATTTTGTTAAAACTGTACACATCTTTCCATCCATATTCTACAAGTAACCCCATACACAATAACAACAAAATCCGCTCCACTTCATGCTCCTTTGCATTCCATGTGCGGACTTTGCCGAATTTTCTTCATACCGATCCTTCCCTCTTCAGAACCATAATTACTGTTTTAAACAGTATTTTAATATCCAAGCCAAAATTCCAGTTACTGATATATTCTGTATCCAGTCTCACAACTTCTTCGAAGTCAGTGATGTCACTTCGTCCGCTTACCTGCCACATACCAGTGATTCCCGGTTTAATAGCGATTCGAGCCCTGTGATGTAATTCATATTGACGCAGTTCGTCCTGAAGGATCGGACGAGTTCCTACAAGGCTCATGCTCCCATTTAGCACATTCCAGAACTGTGGAAATTCATCAAGGGATGTTTTCCTGATAAATTCGCCGATTCCGGTTTTTCTGGTTCCGTCCGGCAAAATCTTATTTCCGATTACTCGGGGATCGAAATCGAGTTTGAACATACGTCCATCACTCATTTTGTTCTGAGCCATCAATTCTGCTTTCCGTTCTTCTGCATCCATATACATACTCCGGAATTTGTACATCTTAAATGGCTTTCCGTTTTTTCCAATCCTTGTCTGTGAGAAGAAAATCGGACCCGGAGAACTGATGTAGATAGCCGGTGCTATGAAAATAAAAATGATTCCTGTCAGGAAGCAGCCCACCAGTCCCCCAAGAATATCCAATACTCTTTTGGCAAGTGCCTGTCTGTCTGTGGCATAGTTCATGGTGGTTGTCAGAACTGTATATCCGCCAATTGCCTCCACAAATTGTTTCTGTCCGGGAGTACTTCTGACTTTTGCCAGGTTTACATGGACCGGCATTCCCATTTCCAGCAACTCTTCTATCAGTTCCTGAGGGTATGGATATGTTTCATCTACATTTACAAAGACCTCATCTACCCACTGCTGACAGATAAAGGATGGTGCGTTATTTAAGTCTGCTACTACCGGGACTCCTACAATTTCTTTCCCTGTCATATCTTTATCAATGAGTATCAGACCATTGATGTTGTAGCGGTTATAATTGTGTTCTTTTACATTTTGGATTACTTTTGATGCAAGGTCATAATTGGTTACAATGTAGAGAGAATGCTCTCCACCTTCTGCCATTTTATGCAGCAGACGTTTTTTCCATATTATTCTTGTACAATAGGATAAAAGCACATAGAAAATTCCCATAAGATAAAGGATTATTCTTGAAAATGTACGTCCGCCACTGACAGTAAACAGGTACAGACCACTTGCCAGTTCGATCAGGATCATCTGCCGGATAACAGAACGCAGCTCCTGATAACGTCCTCTTCTCAGAACTCCTTTATAAGATTCAAACAAAATG
>ERZ809198.807-NODE-807-length-12651-cov-3.309781_pt1 | contig 12651 bp, 13 predicted proteins | sample MGYA00520793_ERZ809198 | MGnify/ENA primary metagenome ERZ809198 (study PRJEB31570, sample SAMEA3213005) | Homo sapiens | biome: human-gut; feature: human gut; material: fecal | place: Sweden | collected 2011 ... | reverse complement strand
ATATGGCTACGAAAAGGTTTAAACTTATCATATATAACACTTGCATTATAAGAGACGCCATGTAGGTAATTCGCAGGCAAAAAAGCGAAGCCTCTATTACCCTCATTTGCTAGAAGATAAAGAGGACTTCTATATGTAGTCTTTAGCACCTGCAAATCATCGTAATAACGACCAGTCTCTTCAAAGGCTTTAATCTTTTGCGTAAGCAGTACGTCAATAGCTTCATTAAGAGCAATATCAATATACTGCGGACGAATAGATTCTTGCCTATTAGCATTAATCTGCTGAATCTTATCGTTTACAGCAATATGTGCTTCTTTACAACTACTATACATACTGACACTATTTTATTAGTTCATAACCGAAGCTTTATAAGCAGTGAAAAGTTGTGCTTTATATTCAACATTTTCAGGAGCAGCTAAGAAAGCCATAACCCCCTCAATGGAAGAACCAAGAACTACTTCCGGACGCACAGTATCAAAGTAATTATCACCGTCTTTCGTAATGACTTGAGCAGCGAGTAACTTATAGACTTGTGCCATTGCTTCTACATTCTTGTTATCAAACAGAGAAATAAACGCATCTGCATTCGTTTGAGAAAGTTCAGCCACAGCTGTCTGCAAATCTCCATGCTCCATTTTAATAATCTGTAGAGTATCGGTAGGAGCATTACAGATAAGCATATTTCTAATACGTTTATAAGAAGACTCATCACCTGTGAACAACTGAGCCAACTTAGTAGCAGTATTAACAATGGCTTTAGTCTTAGCATCTTTCATACGCTTAACATCTTCAATGCTATGTAAGTAAAACCGAATATTAGTAGATTTCTCAACATCTTCCGGTTTATTAGCAACAGTAGAAGTAAGTAGAGCAAGACGCCAAAGAATATAATCTTGCGGCTTAATAGGAGTCATGTACATATACAGATTCTCTTCATGAACCGCAGTACCTTCACCAAATAGCATAGCATCAAAGATAGCTTTCTCTAATTTATTCAGAGCAACCTCAGTATTAATACTGTTCTTTTTAGCCCAATCAAGAATAGCATCACGTTTAACAGGATCGTTAAGAGAAAATTCCCAACCCGTTTCAAGCTCATAACCTTGAGCGGGAACTTCAACAGTTGAGTTTTTAAGATGCTTCAAAACGAGGTCTTGAAAGTTTACATTGCGACTATCAGCAGAAGCTCCAATGATCGTAGGAAGTATAGAAGCCATTTCAGCAGTTTTACTAGATAGAGTAAGAACTGCTTTAATGCTTGGACCGAAAATAGTATTGAAAGCACTAATACTTTTCTGATTCACGACTTGAAACATAGTCGGATTCAGCTTTAAAGCTAAGGTTATTTTGCGTGAGTATATCATATAGTTTATACTTTAGTAAGTTTATACTTTATAATAATCGTAATGTACGCTTATTCAAAAATCATTTCAGCCCAGAAAGAAGTAGTACCATTAAGCATATTAATACCTTGAGAAGATATAACTTCATAGGTAGCAATATCCTCACGTGTACTTAACATCTTATTGTAAGCACCCCATTCTTTAGGAAGAGGAGTAATACCTTGGTAAATACCATATAAGTATTCACGACCTTCTTCACAAACAAGTTGGATATTAGGTTCACCTGAAGTATTATCAACAGAGTGATCCAAGAATACCATAGTGTATGAAGTAACAGGGAAACCTCCATACATACGACCGTTCTTACGATCCATCTCAGCACGAGAACCGCTATCGAACAAGTCAACAACTTTAACTGAAACGGTAGCTCCAGAGTAATGCTTATATTGATTAAAGTAAGCACCATAACTCAAAATACCACCACGACTTTGAATCTCCTCTGCACCAAGTTTATCGAAGTAACCATTACCAATAGCTTCATTCTTGATACATTGTTGGAACATCTTAGAACCACCTTTACCGGTATAAAGAACGATATTTTTGTTACTCAAATCAATATCGTTACGAACTTCAAAGATACGAGAAAGAATCATATCAATAAGCTCGATAGTCATGAATGAGTATTCGAAGTAGTTACCGAATGCGATAAGAATATCACGAACACCAGCACCACGAGGAATAGGTTTGTTTGAATGTTTTTCTTGATTGTGAATAACACCGTTAATATCACGGTTGTAAGCAGAGAACCACAAATCCTCTTCTAACAAACGTCTACGCATGAACTCGAACTGACGCATTTCATAAGGCATCCAAAGAGTACCTTTAGAACCATCATCATAATCAAGTTCAAACTCGGTTACGATATTAGCAATGTTACCAGTAATAATTTTGGAGAATCTATGGAAACCAAATTGATTAGTCATTTCACTCCAAGATTCAGCAGTAGAACGAGAACCAGTAGATAATTCACCGGCAATCGTAGGAACACCCATACCCCAATATTTACCCCTCTCAAAATTGCTGAGATCAATAAACTCATCAGGATTACCACCAAGGATAATCATTTCATAGATATATCCACCAGAAGCAGTTTGCTCACCATCGGTCTGCATACGAACCATGTGCTTTCCGTCAGGAGTAATAGCAGAATACTGATAAGGAATCCAGTTATCTTGGAACTCCGCTTTAAAAGACATAAACCCTTTACCGGGGGTTTGAGTAGGCGTAATCAAACGCACAATCGGGGAAGTGACAGTAGGTTTCCCCATAATCTTCCACTTATACTGAGTATCACCAGCATTAATAGGTTTCTTACGAGAGATATTCCCTTGACCTTCTGTAAGAGAAAGAAGAGGGAATTGATTACTGTTCCTACCCCAAAGATAAGTAAGAGACTTATTCAAATCGACAGCACCAAGAACATTAAAGTTCAATAGCATATCGGCATCAGAGTAAACCTCTTTGGAATACTGTTTTTTTCCAATTTCTCTAAGCATAGTTACGATAATTATTTATTTGAATCAATAATACCACCCGGAACAATAGGACGTCTATTAGAATTAACTTTAGTACCGCCACCTTGAGTGGATACCTTAACTCTAGGTTTACCACTAGAAGTAATGTTCAAACGACGAACAGCTTCTTGTCGTATAGATGCAGCAGCTAACTGACTAATATCAGCACCTAACAAGTTACGAAGTGCTACCATAGCGAACGTTTCATTATCAGCAAGCATATCAAAAACATCTTTCTGAGCTTGCGTATAGAAATCGCCATTAACTTCAACAACAGGAGCTGTCAGATACTTAACAATATCTTTACGAGAAAGAATTTGTTCGTTACCATTAACAATTCTTTTAACACCTGCTGTTGGAATTGCAAGACCTCCGATAGTACCTTTATTAACGATCTTATCGTATAAAGAATCAGGAACGTTAAGCACTTTAGCTTTACCATTCTCATCATAGGTAATACCGTAGGCTTTATCAAGAGCTTCTTGAGCAGCTTGATATTCGGCTTCTTGCCTAGCATTTGCAGCTTCAATCTCACGTCTCTGAGTATTGGCAAGATAATCAAGACTCTCTTTAGCAGTTTCAGCTAATACTTTATCAGCTTTAGAAAAACGAATAATACGTTCGATTTGAGCATCAGAAGTACCTTTACGTTTTTCAGCAGAACGAATAACAGCTTCTAACTGATCATCTGATTTATCTTCGAGGGTCATTGTAGTCCAATCAACATGATTAGCAAAACCCTCAAGAGAACCATACGTTTGTTTATAAAGAGCAGCTTGATAAATATCCGGATTAGTACGGAAGAAATTGTTGATAGCTTCACTTTCAGCTTGACGTTTAGCAAGCTCTGCAATATCAGCATCACGTTGAGCAAGACCTTCAACGGTCATTTCATATTTCTTAGGAGTACCATCAGCATTTACCGGGGTTAAACCAGAAATAGCAGAAATAGCAGAAACATCTATAGTTTCTTCTTGAGTTTCAGCAGCAGCGAACTCATCTAACTGAGCTTTAGTGTAAACAATTTCTCCATCTTTAACGGCATTACCGTCAGCATCAAGATCATACTCAACATCACCGTCATCGGTAGTAAGAACAATCTTAGTAGGAGTTTCAGTTTCAGTTTCAGTTTTTTGAGTATCAGTTTTAGCAGCTTCTTCTTCAGCTTTACGTTTAGCTTCTTCTTCTTCTGTTTTCTTACGTTCTTCTTCTGCTTTAGCAGCTTCTTCTGCTTCTTTAGCAGCTTTAGCAGCTTGTTCAGCAGCTATCTCTTCCGCAGTTTTAGTAGTACTACTATCAGTAACACCACCGGGAACAATAGGCTTTGGCATAATGTTTTATCTTTTATAAATTAAGTTATAACAGTGACAAATGTAATAATAATATATGTATTAAAAATGGCATTAGAAATATTATTAGAAACAGCATTAGTACCGCCTATCACACGGCTCTCTGAAATTCCAATTAATTTATGCCATTTTAAGGCTTAAATGAAGACCTCTGACGAACCCAAATTTCAGTCGATATAGTTGTTCAATTCGACAAAAATAAGAGCCTACATTAAGACTTCCGTGGCTTATTGGCGTTAATACGATTCATGCGCTTTTGTTCCTCAAACTTGGCACGTTCCAGATTAGCTCTATCAATATCTAAGTTTAACTTAGTCATTTTAAGATAATCATCAAGAGTACTACCATTAGCTTCATCTTCACTAATATAATCATTACCATTCTTATCTACTTGAAGCTTAGCATCAGTAATAATAATATTAGTAAGATTAGTATCAGCAGCAATAGCTTCCTTAGAATCGCGATCAAGTTGAGCTTGTTCAGCTTCAAATTTACGTTGAGCTTCCGCATTAGCAGCACGAGTTTGTTCAATCTCAGCATCCCACTTCTTTTGAATCTCTTCTTTTTGAAGTTCAAATTTACGTTGAGCTTCGGCAGCTTCTTTAATATATTTGCGTAAAGAAGCAACGTTATGATTACAAACAGCCTCAGCAGCTACATCGTAATTTCCGTTTTGAGCAGCACCAAAAGCAATTTCCTCAAGCTTACGTACTTGTTCATTAAGTTCAGCAGAGTTACCAACAAAAATACCTAAATTAGAATTAACAAAGTCAGTACCATTTACACGAACTTGAACAATCTCATTGGTATTAGGATCTACATAAGAACCTTCATAGCCATCAATCCAAGCAATCTTGGCAGCATCAAGATTAGCCATCATATCACGAGAGCGGAAGCAATCAAAGATTTTAAGTGACCACACAGATCCCATTAGAGCCTGATTAAGTCCCATTTCAGTAACAGCTTTACCGGCACGAGCTTGAATATCTCCTGCACGCTGATCGTTCATATTAGCAAGTTCATACGCTTCTTGCTTAATAGACTGCTTAATTTGATTAATAGTCATAAGATAATTAATCATTGTAGTATTAGCAATCTCTTTAATAGCTTGAAGTGATGCTTGTTGCTTAGCTATTTCACTATCATCAAATACAAGAGTACCATCTCGATTAGCTGCATCAAGACGCTCTTCCATAGTCATATCTTTAGTATCAGCTAAGAAACTTTCAGGTATCAATAGCCATGATCGGAATTTACTAATAGTACGTTCCTCAACTAAAGTATAAAGACGATAAAGAGCAAGATAAGGTAATAAGCGATAAGGAACAGGTTTAGGATTATTAAGAAGCATCAAACGACTTAAACCATTATAAGGTAATTTACAATGATTAAGATTATTCACTTCTTCACGTTGAACAATGATAGGTTGAGATTTAGTATATACACCCCAATCTTTATCACCAAAACGATAAGCTTCCCAACATTGAAGAACCCAAGTATATTCAATATCAATATCACCAAGAGTAGTATCTAAGACATAATCTTCATCAACAATCTTTTGCTCAATCTCACCATAAGCATTAGTGTAAGTAAGAACACCACGCTTCATAGGAACCTTAAAAACACAATGACGAGCTTTGAGGACCCCGGTAGAGGGCAAGGAGTGGTACGGAGCAGCATTCTGCGCATCAATCGTAGGATTAAAAGCAATCTCACGAGAACGAAGCATAACAGGAGTAACTGTATATTCACCCGTACTTTCATGATTATGAATTATATCTTTGATATAAGCAATATCTCTTTTAGAAAGAACTTCTTGATATTCACCAATTATATCATTGATGTTAATATCAAACTCTCGCATCCCATAATCATCATCTTCAACAAAAAGATTACCACTATCAATTCGATAATACTCAAGAGGAGAAATAATTTCAAAAATAACATCATTGTATCTTACATCACGATAAGAATAAACGCTTTCAGTACAGAACCAATAATAGAAAGCTTGAATATATTTCTCATTAGCTTTAATAAGGGAATTAAGAAGATTAAGAGTTTTCTGACCACGATCAGCTTCTTCATCAATCCAATCCTTAGCAGCTTGTTTCATAAAGTCTTCAGCAGATGGAAGATCTTTAGAAGGCTCACCGGTTTGAACACCGTTAGCATTCATGATGTTTATAAATTGCTGACGAAGAAGACCATCAAGAGCAACACGAAGATCAGCGTTACGTCTAGTGACAACATCAATATCGGCATTATAAACTTGGTAGTTATTATAGGTGTTAATGAACTCTCCTATATATTTCTCTTTAATAGGAGTAATAAAATCAACATCTCTAATTTTACCGGGCAAATCTTCTTTTCTACCATTAACGGAATTGTAGGTCGCCATTACATATTTGTAAGTAGATTCATCTACAATCCCATTCGCAGCGTTAAGAAAGGCTTTAATATCTGCTTTATCATTATTAGAATGAGCAGTAGCAATAACCCAATCACACATAGCCTTAGTCCAAACAGCTCCACGCTTAGTAGCTTCCGAAGCAAAGACATCAGGCTTTTCTAAAGAATTAGGAATCTTAGAAGCATCCATTTAACGACGATTTAAACGATTTGCAATACGTCTGTCATTATTCTCTGTATTACCTTCAACAAGACGCTTAGTATTTAAAGAATCTGCAAGAAAGACATACATAGCAACAATAGCAGCACTAATATGGTCGAAGTTACCCTCAGCAGTAAATCTCTGACACTCTAGAAGCAATCGAACACTACTAATAGACTTAAGTCTACGAATAGGTTTACCATCAGCAGTATATGAAAGAGGTTCATAAATAAACTCCTTTAGCATACGAAGACCATTATATTTCTTATCACTATCACCAATTACAATACCATAATCATTATTGTTAGGATTAGTCAATTTACGAGTATTGGCATTAGTTGGGTCAAGCATTAAGTAACGTCTAAGTTTATATTTAATGAAGTTAGAAACAGTCTCACCAGTACCAGCTTCTGGACAACATTCAGCATTATACATAAGACACATACCCATAGTGACTATATCATTTTGCTCCATTGTGTCCAAACGTCCTATATATTCGCATACAAGCAGTTTTTGATTTGGATATGGAGTAATAGTATTACTACGCATCCATACTTGTGCAGAATAAAGAGAATGTTTATCTGTTACGTCTTTTTGAGCCTTATCTACCTTATACGCATCCACACTAACAAAATATAAATCTTTAGGCACTTCACCATTTACTAAGAACGGACGATAGTACATTCTAACGCAACCGTGAGTATCATCACGAGAACCATGCGGAACTTGATTAACAAACTCATGAAATCTACCTTTACCAAATATATCACGTTTAATACATTCAGCTTTCGGTATAAATTCAGCTTTATTAGAATTACCTAAATCATTAACGACAATCCAACCATCTTGAAAGAATCTAGTAGCATTATCATTAATTAAATCTGAAACATGTAGATTAAGTTCAGGAGAAGCGAACATATTCTCTGTTGTATTAATGAACGCTTCGGCAGGAGTATTAGCACGTTGTGCTTTATAGATTATATGAGTTTCACTATCATTATTATGAAAATGATTCTCTTTATCTTGTTTATCCCAAGCATAAGCAGTGAATATAATTGAATTACCACGTTCAACATAAGGTTCACAATCCCATACTTGTGGAAAGAAGAAACCACATACTTCATGACGTTTATTAATATCCCAAACGTTTTCCATGCAAAGCATCTTATTCATTTTGGGATTATAAAAGGCTTTACTAAATGCAGCCCAGTTAGCACCTTTAGTACCACCCGTACCATAAACACGAATAGTACCAACAGATATAGCACCAGATTCTGTATTAGATAAAGTAACGTCAAGAGCTTTTTGGAGATTAGGACACTTACCAGCTTCCTCGAAGTCAATCTCAATAGCTTTCTTACCTACAGCAGCAGATTCATTCTTACCAATAGCAACACTATAAAGATTAGAAAGCCAACCAAAGTTTTTGAGACCTTTAGTTGATACACGATAACCCATTAGTATATCATCAATAGCTTCTGAAATGTAACCTCTTTTCCAAAACGTATGTTCCTCAAAATGATCAAGACATTTCTTAGCCATAAACGTAGTAGCACCTTTATCTGTAAGATAAGCTAATTGGTCAGCAGCAAGAGTTACCGTAACATTCGGAAATAAGTTAATTGTATTTGCAGCTTGACTACCACGTTTATATGAGAAACCTTTACGACGGGCTTTAGCCTTAGTAAGATGAAACTTATTATTAGCAATAAACTCATCTATTTTGAAGTTCCAATAGTCACCATCCCAATAACGAGGAAAACCCATAACAGTCTCAACGTGTTCAGCACCTTCACGTTTAAGTCTTGCACGTTCTTTATCATTAGGTGTACGTTCAATACGACCATAATTAAGATAAGTATAATGCGCACCGGTTATACGTAAAGGTTGAAGTAAACTTTCACGTTCCTCATCAGTAGTATTAGCATCAAAGAACTTAGGAATATCTTTATAATAAAGTTTAGCTTTAATAAAAACACCTTTCTTACGACGAGATGTTTCTCTTTGCCAAAATGATTCATAAGCCGGAGTACTAGGGTCATAATCACAATACGTACCATATTCATCAAAAGTATCAGCAGCTTTAGAAAGTCTTTCTATATTAATAACAATGAAATCAATATTCATAAGAATACCACCAGAGTTACCAATAAGAAAATCATTATCTGGATCATATAAAGGCTTATTAGTAATATAACTAATACCCTCGGATGCTTTCGGATATTTACTTTTATCTTCACAGAGATAATCTATAAAAGAAATATCTCCACGTTTATAGCCCCACTTATTCTCAGGAGCAGCATTGATGCCATCACAACTATTTTTCCAATAAGCATGAATAAACATAAAGTTATCAATAGCATCTTGTGAAAACTCATATTTACTATTCATAGCTTAATCAATCATATCTATTCCACCACCAATACCATTATCTATATTGTTATGCACATCCATTGAAGCAGCAAGCTCTTTACCACCACGAACGATAGTTTTCTTGAGTTTAGACTTAACGTAATTATCTTCTGCTTCTTTAAGTTCTGCAATAAGTTTAGGTAAGTCTTTACCCATCTTCGTAATCTCACGCATATAACCGAGCATACCACCGATCTCTTCTTTAGTAAAAGAGTCTTTCTTTAGGTCATTACGAAGATTCTTATTCATAACAGCCATAAGATCTTTACCAGCTTGAAGAGCATTAACAGTTTCAAAGAACATCTGTCCAACATAATTGATATTATGCTCAACAAGCCAATTGATAGCTTCAATCATATCTTTAGTTGGTCTAAAGTCTGAATTAAGTTGAGCAACCTCAATAGCATAATCAAAAGCCTTTTGATCTTTTAAACCATTACGATGAATATATCCGTCTTCATCAGCATAACAATCAATAAACTTAAATATTTTATACATAAGCTCTCTATCATTATGCCAATCATTATATATCTTAGCAAGAACAGGAACTTTAAGAATCTGCTCTATATTAAGAATAATTTTAGAACCTTCAACTAACCATACATGTAATGCCATAATCAATAGTTTTATCAGTTTTATTTAGGGCAATAAAAATACCCCCATCAACTTAATGATGAGGGTAAATATAAAATATATATTTGATATAATAAAAGAATTTATAAATAAATATTTAAATCAATATTATATCGATTAATACATATTCATTTTAATAGTAACAATATTAAGCTTAATAATCAATAAATATTATAAGTTCTAAAAGCTTCTGAGTATTCATATTCATAACTCTAATAGTAAATACACCACTGGTAGTTTGAAGCATAGTTCTAATATATTCTACTATCTCATAATAAGCACCTTGAGTTAAAACAAGAGTATCATTTTTAATATCATAAGAACTTTGAGCCATATTAAAAGCCCAATTATGAATATTAGCGATACCTGTTTTATCAGTATTAATACTAATACTATCTATTCTCAAACTATTATCAATATTAATATAATCAGAAAAGCTTTTTTAAATTACCAACAGATATTTCTCCAGTTTCATTTGTTGTTACAGCAGACAATAAACAATTTGTTGTCCAATCAATAAAACCACTTGATTCATTAATAGTAGTATTATAATAAGATTGAGTAAAATCAAAATCCACTCTAATAATAGGTGTAGGAACTTGGAGTCTTTCTTAAATTACTTCAAAAGTTTTAGTAACCCCCTACTACAACAATCATTTCACTTCTATCTTGATCTTGATTAAAATCAGCAGTTGCATTTAAAGTACCATTATTACTACCTGAATCAGGTGTAACAGTCACAAAAGATTTTTTTTCATAATTAATTTTATGGATTAATAATACAATCACAAATACAAATTGTAGGATCTATACTAGAATTCTTCATTATAATAATAACTTCTCCTCCCGAAAATCTAATATTATCCAACATATCTTTAACTAAAGTATAATTATAAGGATCCTGATATACCAGTTGACCACCGGTAAAATAGTCATCAATAAAAACACTTCCATTAGGCGTATAAGTAAACGTTTTAGTAGAATTATTAAATACTGTTATTTCAATAGTATCAATAAACCAACCTGTAGTTATAACAACTTCCGGTCTAAATGCAGCTAAATTAAAAACACCAAAATAAGTATAATTAGATGAGAGTAATGCATTCTTAGGATAATTAAATACAGCTTCTAAAGTTTTAGAAGATTCAGTATATCTTTTTTCAAAATTCATTCCACTAATAGTACCATCAATAATAAATCCTAAATCAATAATAGGATATAATACACCTGATTGAAAAATATCTATAGTTTTAGATATCCCCCCCTCCAGCAACATTTAGAACTTCTGTTCTTTTCGTAGATAAAGTCGTTTTATCACAAACAATATTTAATACATTATCATTTTGCCCCGAATCAGGACTTATAGTAATAAAAGATTTTTTCATATAATATTAAATTACATTAATCAATATAACTAAATTATCTTGTGCACCAGTTGTTTTAATAAATATAGCTATAGTTATACCCCCAGTAGTAGAAGCATCACGCGCAGAATTTATCTTTGCAACAATTTCATTAATCTTAGCAGGAGTTATATCTACAATAGATAATACTGTACCTTCATCTTCAGAATTAGGAACAACCTTTGTAGTAAATCCATTTAAAGTTATATCACCTAAAGACTGACCAGAAGAAGTAATATTTATAGAACTAATCGCAGGATTATTAAATTCAACTTGTAAGCTAGATACATTTTTAATAATAAATAGATGCCTTGAGCTTAATATAAAATTAGCAAATTTTACATCAAACATCAAAATTGTAATAGCACCCTCATGAGTTAATTTATAAGGTTTTTGTATATTGGCATTAGAAAATATATATCCACAATCAATATAAATATAAGGATTAGGATCTTGTTCTATTGATACAGATTTAGTAATACCCTCTCCCTCAACCTTAAATGTAGCATATCTACTAACATAATTCTCATTTTTATCAGCATTAACAGATAAAGTTCCATTATTTTGACCTGTATCTGGAGTAACTGTTATAAAAGCTTTATCCATAATTATATGTTAATTTTTAATTTTTGAAAATTGTCTCATAAATTCACAAATTTGAGTAGCATAAGCATCTACAACATATTCAATATCATTCGCATAATCTTCATTAACTTGAACGAATAAACAGTGAACATACTCATGCCAAAACGTTTGAGTTCTTATAGAACTAGGAATATCTTTACTTCTGTCTCTAAGGATAATATAGATTAAACCAAGAACGTGATCAGAAACTCCATATTGTATTCCTTGAGTAGATTGATAAGAAACCTCAGTCATATTATAGACTCTATAGATAACTGAACCAACCTTAAAACTCTTAGGATAATCAGTATTATATTCCCAATCAAAAGTAAAATCATCCCACCAATGAGTAAATAAGAAACTCAAATGAGCCATTGCAATATCATCAAGATGAGCTTTTTTGCTATTTGGAAATTCGGCATTTAAATTAAGCTCATAAGCAACAATAATAAAGAATGCTCTAACAAGTTCTCTAAGAGATGCAGTTGAATCTAAAGCATCATTGATTTGTATGATACGTTTATCAAAATCAATTTCAGTAGTTTTGACATTAACGTGTTTAGCTATATAATCAAAGAACCAATCTTAAAACTGACAGATGTTACTTTCTCATTTAAATCAGTAGGAAGAAAAGGATTAAGAAAAACTGTTTTCATATTAGAATCAATAAAGTTAGAAACATAACATTAAGACCAATAG
>ERZ809198.773-NODE-773-length-13135-cov-26.367584_pt1 | contig 13135 bp, 7 predicted proteins | sample MGYA00520793_ERZ809198 | MGnify/ENA primary metagenome ERZ809198 (study PRJEB31570, sample SAMEA3213005) | Homo sapiens | biome: human-gut; feature: human gut; material: fecal | place: Sweden | collected 2011 ... | reverse complement strand
TCTACATTGGATGTAGTAAAGACGCAGGTAGACAGAATGAAGAAGATTGGTAAGTTATAAGTTTAGTGAAATTGTTAGTTGTTTTAGGAGGGTGTGCCATCAGTTCATGGTGCACCCTCTTTTTTTGTTTGACTTTTTATGATAATACTTTTATGTTTTTTCGTAAAAGAATTGCCATATAGTTCGTTAACTGTTTGATTATGAGAATGTCCCGATATTGCAATAGCTTTTTAATTGCCATAATCTGCCATATATTGCCATAAAAATAGCGATACTCAGGCGTTTTTGGTGATTTTTAGCGGTGTTTTTGATGCTGTTTTTTCCCGTATAATCTCCAATGCTGTTCCCGAAATTGCGTCCCGACGTAGCATCTGGTACGTCCCGACGCAGTAACAGATGCGTCCCGACGCAGCTCCAGATACGTCGCGACGTAATTTTAGATACATCCTGCCCAGAATCAAGTGAGCCTCATTTGAACTCCAGATAAACTTCACTTGAAATGAGGAACCAGAGGAGGATGATTTTTTTTCTTTTCCTTCTTTTTGAAAGAAAGACCCTGAATTTCTTGGCAGTTTCAATCAAAAAGAGAGGGTATGTGAATGCCCTCTCTTTTTGATTTTATCCGTTTCGAACATTGATTAATGTTCCAGATATAGTCCGTTTAGCTTTTCCAGGAAAACACAAACTTTATCATTTATCATTTCCATGAAACCATGAGTCTTCTTGTTCGATACACCAGGATATGGAGTATAGTAATGCTCCTCAATCGGTTCTCCCTGGTTTCTGCCAAACATCAGGTAAGCTATGTGATGCTGCTTGAGTACTGTAAGCAATGTCTCTGAAAAAATACTGGAATCACCAATAGATTCTACTCCTGTTGTCAGTCCGAAGACATTGTTGTGGTCTTGGGCAAAAGGCAGAGCCTGCTTCACAATCTCCTTGATGCTCTTCTGGTAGAGTGGGAGGTCGATGGCATTTTTGCTTTGCAGATATGTCACGTTGATCACATCAATCTTGTTGTCCGGATAGCGATCCATCAGATTCTTGCCCGGCTGGTAGGTTTCAGAATAACTATAAACTACATTCGTTACATCCTCGTCATCCAAGAGATCCTGTATCTTCTTGTAAAGACTGATATAGTCGTCTTTGCTGAGTTTACAGTACCATGTCTTACCGTCTACAGGAAGAAGATTGAGTACTACAGGTGCTTTGATACCATAACCATCTTGCAGTGTATCAAGATATTTGGCAACCTGTTTGGTATATTCCTCCAGCATATCATCATTGCCGTTATAATCAGGCATTGTCCAGTTCATGATGAGTAAGCCTCCCTTACGAAAGTGTTTCAGCACATCTTCCCTGATAGCCTTGAACGGAACGCCGTCTATGTTCTGTGATTTTCCATTTTCAATGCCAGCCAACTCATATCCATTTGCAGCCGGTCTGTAACCGCAGAGAGTTTTCAAGTCGCATCGGTCGCTGTCACATTGCCAGCGGTTCCAGCCTATTCCGGTTAAGGTACCATACATCTGGCCTATCAGCGTACCTTTGTTGGCATATGCCTTGATGTTGGTTTTCAGATTCTCTGTGCGGGTTGTGAGACCGCTCATGGCAATCTCGTCATACGATTTCTTTTTCTTCTCACCGCATGAAGAGAAAGCCAGGAGGGCCGCGAACATCAATATAATATATTTGATTCTCATAATTTGTTATTCGTTATATGCCTTCTTCATGGCTTCTACCACGGTAGGCAAGGTCCACTGTGGCACACTTCTGTCTGTTCCGTCGAAGATGCTCATCCAGTAGAAGGTGGCTACGCCGTATGCCTTTGCCTGCTTCACGATGTCGGCAGCCTGGTCGGCAGCAGCCTGAATCTCGCTGGCAGAACTGGTTTTGCTGACACTCTTGCTTCCGTGTGTACCGTATTCGCCGATGATGCAAGGTATGCCCTTGCTGATGAACTTATTTTTCAGGCGGGTGAACATATTCTTGATATCATTGCTGCAGGAAGCATCCCACTTGCCTTTCTGGGCAAACCAATCCCATGGATCATAGGTGTGAACTTCTACTGCGATATGACCATCCACCTTGTCGGTAGGGATGGCGAGGTTGTTCAATACGTCGTCACCATTAGCTGCAGCATAGGTATTGATGATGAGGTTGCGGGTCTCGTTGTTGCCACCGGTAGCACGTACTGCATTCACGAAACTCTGGGCATATCCGTTCAAACCTACGTAGCTGCTAGCATTCTTTGGTGCATTCCAGGTGTTGTCGGCATCAAGCATTTCGTTGTAACCTTCGAACACCAGATGATGGTCGTAGTTCTTGAAACGGGTGGCAATCTGGGTCCAGAGATATTCAAACTTCTCGTTGTTCTCCTTATAGTTGGCTTCATCAGCCTTGATCCAGTGCTTCACATCCTTATCGTCTGCACCTGTATCATGGTGAACATTCAGGATGCAGTACATACCGTTATCAATCACGTAATCAACGATTTCCTGTATTCTGTTCATCCAGGCTTCATCCACGGTTCCGTCTGCCTTCATGTGCTGGAACCAGGTAACGGGGATGCGGACGGAATTAAAACCGTTCTTCTTCAGGAAATCTACCATCGGTTTGGTCGTTGGCTCCTGTCCCCAAGCTTTCTCGAAATCAGTAACAGAATTGCTGTTCATGTTCATCCACATGGCTACCACATCTGTGCAGTTGCCGAAATTGGTACCGATGCCCATGTTCTTCACAGCATCTACTGCGCTTTCCTCTACGTAGTTGGCATTCAGGTTCACCTGGTCACGGGTAATCACGTTCTTGCTGCTCAATGCTGCCTTCCACCAGTCGTTGGATGGCATGTTGCTTCCATACCAAGGCATGAAGAAACTCCATTTCGCGCCAGCGTTCCAAGCTTCGTCAATACCTGCTGTAGCTGTATTGTTGTTGGCATCAGTTCCGCACTCAGCCAGAGCGATGAGTTTACCAGGATAGCGTGCCTGAATCTCCTTGAACTCCTGAGCCTGCTTGGCAGCATCATAACCGTAGAGGTCGCGACCGATGATATCTACATACTTGTCGCCGGGATACCAGTCGGCATCATTGTCATAGGTATTGGCATCGCCATTGTAATTCTGTGTGGTCCAAGCCCATATCAGGTTGTGGATTCCCTTGTTCTGGAAGTAATCAAATATGGTCTGCCAGAGTTTCTTGTAGGTCTCGGCACCATCATATCCCCACCAGAACCAGGATTTACCCCAGCTGGCACCTGATTTCAGACAGGCATTACCGGCAGCTTCGTGGAATGGTCGCCAAACGGCAACAACGCCTGCGTCCTGCAACTTCTGCAGAACTTCCACCACCTTGTCCATCTCCTGATAGAACCATTTGTTCTCCCAAGAGCCAGTAGTAAATACGTTGGCTGCCTTGAAGGTGGTTTCGGATGGGGTGCAGGTCACGCCACTGCCATTAGTTCCAGGCACTGTGCTTTCTGTCTTAGGCACGTTGAAGTGCCACATCAGCGATACCAGTCCGCCCTGGTCTGCCCAGTTGGTGACAGGAGTGATGTCGTTATAGTTGATCCAGCCGTTGGAACCCTGCTTAGGAACATAGATATGGATGAAGTCATAGCAGTTCATGGCAGGATATTTGCCTGTTGCCTTATAGATTTTGTCTGCTTCCTGGGTGTTCCAGTTAACGTTGGCGATGACCGAAGAGATGGTCTTGCTGCCATAATTCAGCTGCAGATACTTGTAGAGTCGCTTGGTCTTTTCAGTAGCTGAAGGGTCGGCGAGATTTACATCGTCCACTTCGCTTTCGTGATAGATAGAGAAGGAGATATTGTTGATGTCGTTGATGTCGTAGATTTCGAAAGCACCATAGTCTTCCAGACCCGTCATCACGAATCCCACTTTACCATCTGCAGAGTGTGTGATTTTAGAAACTGGAGTCTGTCCGTCTGCTGTTAGATCCCAGACTTGTGATGTACCATTCTTTAGGTTGATGGTCAGCTTGTCTCCTTTCGTTTGTGCCAAGGCAGCGAATGAAATCATTACTGCCAGGAGTGAGAGTAATAGTTTTTTCATTGTCTTGCTACTTTTATGGATTTGTTATTGATTTTGATAATATAGACCCCATGTGTCAATTCACTGAGATTGATGATGGTCTTGTCGCCAGCTGTGATAGGAGAGAGTTTGATGGCTTTTCCATCCAGTGCGAAGGCGCTTACCTTGTTGTTGGTACCATCCACGATGATACGGTCACCCTCGAAGGCAAACTTGTTGTTGGTTTCTACCTGCTTGATGCCTGTTGTTGTACCATAAGTGAAGGTGGAAACCTTCCATAGTTCGTAACTGGCAGTAGTAGCTGTAGATTTTACAGTCATCTTATCATCTCCGAAGGTTACTTCCGGTAGAGTGCTCAGTGCAAACTCTATCTTGCTACCATCGTTGAATGATACGAACAGCGACTTGCCGTCTGCAGCTTTGGCAGAGATGCAGCTCAGAGCTATCAGTAAGGATAATGCTATTTTCTTCATATCGGGTTGATGTTTTGGTTAAAATCAAAAATGTGGCGCAGTTAATATAACTACGCCACAAATTTACAAATTATATTTCACATAAATGCGTTTTTTATGTTAAATATATCTATCTTATGGGAGGATAGCAATCTTGGTTACGCCTCTCAATTCGCCCTGAATAGCAAAGCCACATGAGTTTGCAACTTCTACAGCAGTTTCATCAAAAACATATTCAAGTTTACTTTCTGATGGATTCCAATCAGCAATAGTTGTTATGGTTGGCCAACCAGTTTCATTCTTATTGATCTGTACTTGTCCCTTGACGGTAGGGTCTTTGTAAACAATCAGTTTAGAACCAACTTTTACCTTTACTTTTTCAAATACTTCTTTGGTCAAATAGAATTTTCCACTACCACTTGACCATGAGAAATCAAATGGATATGTTATTTTTCCATTATCCATATTCGTTACAAGTTCTGCGATATCCTTTTCGGCAGGAACCACCTTGAACTCTGGACCTTCAATCTTGTTGCCGTCTGGGTCTTCCATCACGATCTTGTAGGTGCCAACTTCAGCATTGGCTGGAACCTGGCATACAATCTCTGTATTGGTGCGAGATGTATAGCGGTTTACCTTATAAGAACCGATGTAGAGGTTCTGGATGTTCTGGAAGTTCTTACCAGTAATGGTAATTTTTGAACCTGCGATAGCCTCACCTGGTGTAACAGATGCAATTGCTGGATCTGTTGCTGCCTTAATGCTCAATTGACCATCGATGTTGACAGTAATACCATTCTTCAAGTTGAGTTTGAAGCCTGAACCGGCGCAAGCTGTAGGAACTGTTACTGCGATGTTATTGGCTGTACCCTTGAAGTCTGTTACGGTCTGCTCAACATCGCCAGGGAAGGTGACGCTTGATACGAGGTCAAGGTCTGTACCCTTGATGATGGTTCTCTCACCAGCTGTGATGGCTGCAGGAGTACAAGCGGTAACGGTTGGCTTAACCAATTTATAGGCTACTGTTACAGTCTTACCATTATCAAGACTCAAAGTAATGTCGCCTTCTTGTGCATCCTCTGGTACTGTAGAAGTAACCTTTGTTGTCTCAATCTTGTTAAGCTTAGATTCCTTGGCGTTAGGGAATGCGATGCCTGTAATCAGATCCATATCCTTTCCGGTGATGGTCAGTTCTCCACCATTCTTCACTGGGTTAGGAGTTGCAACGAGCTGGGTTGGCACCACGGTAATGATGTTGCCTACAGGAACCTCGACACCGCTCTTGGTTATTACATAGAAGGTGCCATCGGTAGCCTTGGCAGGAACAGCAACGGTAATTTCAGTTGCACTCTGTGACTTGAAGTCTGCTGCATTTACTGTAGCGCCTTCAAACTTTACGCTGGCAATCTGGTCGAATGATGAACCCTTGATGCTCAATACTTCGCCTGCCTTGATGTTGCGGTCCTTGATAGGAGTTGGCTCAGGTGTATTGATTGTCAATTCTTCCTTGGTCTCCAGCGAAGTACCGTCCTTAATCATATCTGTCAGCGTGATGACTCCATTACGGGCTTCTACTGGAATCTTTACCTTGATGGTATAGCGGTCGTGAGCAATGAACTCTTCCTCTTTTACTGTATCCTTCTCAACGAAGACAACACCATGCATCAGATTGAGATAATCACCCTTAATAGTTACAATATCGCCTACATTACCTACCTTATTAGATTCTTTGTCGCCTACATAGAAATCTTTGATTTCGATGTCTTCGCGATAGGTGATAGGAGATACGGATGTAATCTCACCACCCTTTTTAGTCTTCAGAACTATTTGTCCTGGTTCGCATTTCTCAGCAGGAACCTGTATGGATATCTTGCTTTGCTTACCGCTCTGAAGAATCTCGTATGCGGTAATTGGGTCTGCACCCGGCAGGTTGATAGACTCAATTTGGTCCAAGTTTGTACCATAGAAGTACAAGGTACCGCCACGGAGTACTGGGCATGGACCGAATGACTGGAGGGTGATGTCGTTGCCGTACTGGTCGGTTGAGAGATCATCTCCATCACTGCACGCTGTCAGCGATAGCCCAACGAGGGCTACCACCAACATAGCGAATATATTACTTATCTTTTTCATATCAATTCAGATTATAAGTTTATTTGTTTGGAACCACACGGATGTTGTCAATCTTGATGATTGGGGTACATTTAGTACCATCAGGGAGTACAGAAGCGTCTTTGATAGCACCCTTCCAGACAAAGAATGTTATACTTGCAAAATCCTCAACGCTACCGAAAGAACTTGTCGCCTTATTACCATCACATCTGTAGATGAAATCAGTGAATGGAATCGTTACGGTAATCCACTTGCCATCTGTATCATAAGAACCATCATTATTGTTCCAAGGCATGTAAATAGCACGTGGCCATTCTTGTGGATTCTGGTACCAGTCGTTGTTTGCGCCAGCAGTAAATTGTGAGCCATCTCTGTTTGATACTTTATCTATTCCGGCGAACATAATTTGCATAGGACCAGCTTGCCAAGGATAGTCTTTAGGGATGCACATTTCAAACTTGAGACTCTTATTGCTCCAGTCGCTGAAATCGGCAATATCATTTAATTTTCTATCTTGACCATTAAATGTTCCGTTCCATTCTCCTGCCCAGTATTCAAAGGCAAAGTTTCCTTCGTCCCATGCTTTTGAATCCATGGTACTGCTTCCGTTTCCTAATTGTATATAGTTGCCTGACAAGGAAGTTTCATCATTTGCCATGGTAGTTCCATGCCATCCATGTTTGAATTTACCTGACTCGATACCTCCAACTGTCATATTGTCGAAGTCGAAGAGCATACCGCGGTTATCCATATAGCGGAATCCAGCCTTGGTAGTACCATTGATGGTAGTGATGGTGATAGGCTCATGCTTAGGCATATCTTCCGGCATGTTGAAACGGATGCTGCTCTGGCTAATCTTCAAGTCCTCGTAAGGAATGGTGTAGTTATCACCCACCTTGATAGTCAGATGACTGTTGTCGTAATCCAGGAAGTAGTCGCCCTTGATGGTTACTTCCTCGCCTGGAGCTGCCCACTCGTTGCTCATGCTGTTGATGGTTGGGGCTGGTACGATGGTCTTAAAATCGTAAGCCACGGTATCTTGCTTGCTGTTGATGAAGTAGATCTTATCACTTACTGTGTTAGGAATTGTCTTTGGTACGGTTACGATGATGGTGTTATCCGTCATGTAACTGGTATTCAATACAGCAGCCTGGTCGTTGAAGTTGATTTTGGTCACACTTCTCAGGTTTCTACCCACAATACAGATGGTATTGTTGAGAGATGCGCCGGTAAGCAGAGAGTCTTTGCTGGCAGCATCTACAGGGCGAACATAATCGATGGTAGGGATTCCGCCTGCAACTTCATACTTGTCTGGCTCATCCTCGCAAGAAGTGAATCCTGCGCTGACTGCTGCAAGTGCTACGGCGAACAAAGCCCCATTTATATTCTTGATTTTCATAATGAAATTCTCTTAATTGATTAATAACTATATGTATTACGTACATCCACATGGATTGGAGCAGCGGTGCTACCCAGGTTAGGGTTCAGGGCTACGTCTTCAGTTGGGAATGGCAATGTAAAGCTGCTGGCTGTTACATTAGGAGCAGCTGTATTTTCATCATACTGCATCTTTGAGCTGTCCCATGTACCACTGTTGTAGTATGCCTTGTAAACTTCATCGCAGTTCCACATCGCATTACGGTGCTGTGCCTTCAATTCCTTGATGCAGCTGTCTACATCGTAGTATGCACGGCGTACGTAGTCGTACCAGCGGTCACCCTCACCTGCAAATTCCAGGCGGCGTTCCTTCCAGATGTCGTCGAATGTGAGAGAGGTCTTTCTTACGAATCCCTGCCACTCGTATGCACGGCCACGAACCTTGTTGAAGCAATCCAGGGCAAGTGCATCGGTATTGTTACCCATCTGTACCTGTGCCTCTGCATATATCAGATAAATGTCTGACAGACGGAGAAGTGGAGTAGGGAGGGCATTTGACATACGACCAGGTGTGATACCCAACTCAGCCTTATGGTCTGCGTTGTCGCCATAGAGGTTCTTCACGTTGTTACCACCGCAAGGACCCTGGCACTGACCTGTTGCTGCTGAGTTGTATGCTTTGTTATACCAGAAATCCAGGTAAGAGAATCCCTTCTTGATACCATCCTTCTGTGCACTGGCAGGAAGGTCGTGGTCTCTCCAGAAGTAAGAATAAACATCGCCTGGCATCATGATGGTAGCCTTGCGACGGTGATCTGGATCTACACGGCTTGCTGGATCATCCTTAGGAGATACACCGAAGGCTTCCATCAAGTCGAGAGATGGACCAGCCCAACCACCCCAGCAGTCACCATTCTCATCGAAACCATCTGGAGCCAAGTCGCTCTGGAGGGTATTCTGAGATGTCCACTGAGAACCTACTGTCCAGCGCCATGCAATCATAATCTCATCGCAGAACTGGTTAGAGCCACGGAAGATATCCTCGTAGTGCTCCATCAATCCTCTGCCTGAGTTCTCGATAACATCCTTGGCGTATTCTGCAGCCTTCTTCAAATCGTCCTGATTCAAAGTTCCTGTAACACCAGCCTTGGTCAGATAAACCTTACTGAGCAGACCTTCAGCGCAATAGTAGTCGATGCGGCCTGTGGTACTCTTTTCCTTAGGAAGAAGTTCCATCGCCTTTTCCAGGGTCATGACGATATACTCATATACATCAGCCTTCTCCACCTTGCTCAACTGGTTGTAGTCACCCTTGCCAAGCGTCTCTGAGTTGCTGTGAATGATAGGCACATCACCGAAGGTACGTACCAGATAGAAGTATGCCATCGCCTTCCAGGCAAGGCACTCGCCCAAACACTGGTTCTTCACCTTTTCAGAGGTGTTGATAGCGTTCTGCAATGACTCGTAAACGGTGCTGCAGTGGCCAATCTCTGCCCAGAGTGAGTAAGACATATTCACCAGGTCCTCATCGGTACCATTGGTACTGAAGTTCATGTAAGGGCTTGCCCCCCAATACATATTACCCGACATGATTTCACCTACCTTGATGAATCCACGCTGGAAATCATACCAAGGTGAGTTGTAGAGATAGTTTACGCCAGAGATGCAGGAAGCATCACCGTTGTAATAGTTCTCTGTGTTGTAATTGTCCTCTACCGGCTTGTCAAGGAAGTCACCGCAAGAGGTCATTCCCATAGCGAGGAGCATTACAAATGCTGTATATTTAATGTTCTTAAATTTCATAACTGTTCGTTTTGGATGTTAGAATGATAAGTTCAGACCGAATGTAATGGTGGTTGGAGAAGGGTAGCGACCGAAGTCCAGACCATATACATTTGCACTCTGAGTAGAGAGACCTACCTCTGGGTCGTAACCGCTGTAACCGGTGATGGTGAAGAGGTTAGACGCAGTGAGAGTCAATCGGAGGTTGGTGAGACCAATCTTCTGGATGAGCTTCTGGTCGAATGTGTAGCCCAAAGACATGCTCTTCAAGCGTACGTATGAACCATCCTCGATATAACGGTCGCTGAATGCGTCGTTATCGTTAGGGTCGTTGATGGAAGCACGTGGGTACATCGAGTTTGGATTGTCAACAGTCAAATTATAGATGTTGTCATACCAGTTGCCTGTGTAGTTGCCATCCTTGGCTACGAGGTGAACTCGCTTGTTGATATCCTTCAATTGGTTGCTCCATGGAGAGTTCATGTGGGTCATCTTCATGTTCAGATAGTTGGCTACCTTGGCACCTACAGAACCGTTGATGAAGATATTCAGGTCGAAGTTCTTGTAGCGGAAGGTGTTGTTCCATCCGAAGGTCCACTTAGGGAGTGGAGAACCGATGTTGGTCTTATCATTCTCGTCAATCTTGCCATCTTTGTTGATGTCCTTGTACTTCAAGTCACCTACGTAGGTGGTGTTGGTGCGATTCAGCTGGCTGGCGTCTTTCCATGAATAGTGCTTGGTACCGTCGGCATCAATGGTCTCATTGTAGTTGTTCTTCTGGAGTGTCTGAACCGGAGAACTGAGGATGTCTTCGAGATCCTTATATACTCCCTCTACTACGTAACCATAGAAACCATAGAGTGATTCGCCTGGGATAGAGCGGGAAACCACGTCGCTCCACTGACCCTTACCGAGCAAGGCGGTACTGCCGGAAAGACTCTTCAACTTGTTCTTGTTGATAGAGATGGTAATGTCTGAACTCCAGTCGAAGTCCTTGGTTACGATAGGGTGGGTGTTGAGGGCTATTTCAATACCGGTGTTCTCGATATCGCCATAGTTTCCGTATGGTGCAGCGAGGGCTGAAGACTGGTTACCGCTGGTACCCATGATAGAAGGCAGGTTGAGCTGCATCAGCATATCCTTACTCATCTTCTTGTACCAATCTACGGTCAGGTTCACACGATTGTCTAAGAAACCGAGGTCGAGACCTACGTTCCACTGCTCCTGAGTCTCCCACTTGATGTCGAGGTTCTTCAGGTTGGCAGGACGGAAACTGGTTCCCAGTGCTGTATCCATGGTGCTCATGGCAGAACCCCACTTGTAACCACCGATGTTGGAGTTACCTGTCTGACCCCAACCGAGACGCAACTTACCATTGCTCAACCACTTGATGCCTTTCATAAACTGCTCGTTGGTGAAACGCCAACCCAAAGCCAATGAGTGGAAACCTGCCCAACGGTTGTTAGGACCGAAGTTAGAACTACCATCATAACGATAGGTATAGGTAGCGAGATAACGGTCATCGTAGTTGTATGTCTCACGGGTGAAGAAGGAAGCCATAGATGAACTTCCCCAACCTGAACCAATCTGTGGGTCGCCCTGGCCCAATGCTGGGTTGTGAACTACATCGTTAGGAAGATTGGTGTTGAATGCTGATACATAGTCATATTTTGATTCCCAGCACTCCTGTCCGAGCATAGCTGTGATACTATGTTTGCCGATAGTTGTAGAATATTGCAGATAGTTGTTCAATGACCAGAAGGTATTGCTGTTCTTCTGCAGACGGCTTTGGTTGCTCTGACGCTTCCAGGTTCCGAGGTCAATCATCGGATTATAGGTCTCACCTTTGGATGCACCGATATCGAAACCTAACTGGCTGTGCCAGGTCAAGCCCTTCATCAGGGTGATATCTGCAAAGACACTACCGTTTAAGCTCTGGCGGTCGAGCAGAATATCGTCTTCCATAGCCATGGCGATAGGGTTAGGATTGGTGAATCCTTCCTTAGATACGCTTGAGTAGCCGCCATCAATATTGTAAATCTGGATATCTGGAGGTGTAGTCAATGAGTAGTTGATCAAACCTTCTGCACCGTCTGCTAGCTTCAAGCTTTCTGCTGTCTTTGAATAAGTTGCGTTCAAGCCGAGCTTGAACCACTTCTTCAACTGTGCAGAGAGGTTCACACGCATAGAGTAGCGCTGGAATTCAGATCCGATGATGGTACCATCCTGGTCTGTCCAGTTGCCTGAAATATAGTAGTTTACCTTATCTGTACCACCCTCTGCGGCAATCTGGTGAGACTGCTGCCATGCTGTCTGGAAAATAGCATCCTGCCAGTTGGTACCGATACCGAGGATTGATGGATCGCTATATACTGGGTCTGGCTTGGAGATTTCGCCCTGGTTAGCCAGATCGTTGTAATATTCTGCAAACTCGCGCAAGTTCATGATATCCAGGCGCTTGCTCTGTCGGCTTGCAGCTACGCTACCGGTATAGGTAAACTTAGCTTCGCCTGCCTTACCCTTCTTAGTAGTAATCAAAACGACACCATTGGCACCCTGTGCACCATAAATGGCGGTAGCAGAAGCATCCTTCAATACTTCCATGCTGACGATATCGCTAGGGTTGATCAAAGACAATGGAGATACTGCAGAGTGAGAACCATTACCGAGCTTGTCACCCAAACCGAGTGATGAACCACTGTTGCTCTGGGAGTTGAAGATGACACCATCTACAACGTACAATGGCTCTGAGTTGGCGTTGATGGTAGCGATACCACGAACGCTAACGGCTACGGCAGAACCTGGCTGACCGGAAGTCTGGACAGCGTTCACACCGGAAATCTTACCCTGGAATGCCTGGTCTACGTTGGTGATAGGAGTCTGCTTCAATGTCTTTTCATCCATGGAAGCAGAAGCACCAGCGAGGTCGCTCTTCTTCATGGTACCATAACCTACAACTACTACTTCTTGAAGACTGTTGTTGTCTTCGGTCAAAGTAATGTTGTACTTGTTCTGACCACCCACCTTAAATGATTTGGTGATGTATCCTACATAAGTTACCTCTACAGTCTGTCCGGCACCTACATTCAGTGTGTAGTTACCATCAAAGTCTGTCACTGCGGCATTTTTTGTGCCTTTCACTTTTACTGTTGCACCGATGATAGGACCCATTGCATCGGATACGTTACCAGTAATCTTCTTGGTCTGTTGCACAGCCTGATTCGTTGTGATCTGGGCTGCGAAAGTTTGCTGAGGGGAGATGCCGAGAAGACTCAGGGCAGCTACACTAGCAAGCAACTTTTCTCTACTTTTAAAGTTCATACAATTTTTGTTAGTTGGTTAAAACAGTTTGGCTCTTTC
>ERZ809198.767-NODE-767-length-13301-cov-4.351502_pt1 | contig 13301 bp, 10 predicted proteins | sample MGYA00520793_ERZ809198 | MGnify/ENA primary metagenome ERZ809198 (study PRJEB31570, sample SAMEA3213005) | Homo sapiens | biome: human-gut; feature: human gut; material: fecal | place: Sweden | collected 2011 ... | reverse complement strand
ACCGCTATGGGAAAGACATCATAACAGGACAAAGAAACGGAATGAACAAAATCACTGGCCGAGTTACTGTTTGATGACGAATCAGCCATGATCAGATTTGACATGTCCGAGTTCAAGGAAGAACATTCGGCTGCATTGCTGTATGGTGCACCTCCGGGATATGTAGGATATGAGGAAGGTGGTTTACTGGTCACTCAAATCAGACAGAAACCTTATTCGGTAGTGTTATTCGATGAGATTGAGAAAGCCCATAGCAGCGTTTATGATGTTTTCCTGCAAATGATGGATGAAGGCAAAATACATGATAAACTGGGCCGGGAAGGAGATTTTTCAAATTCCATAATCATTTTCACCTCCAATATCGGAAGCCAGTGGATTGTGGAACAAATACAATCCGGACATACTCCTGATTCCGGAAAGCTCATCGAGGTTATGGCACAGTATTTCCGACCTGAATTTTTGGGACGTCTCACCGAAGTGGTTCCGTTTGCGCCAATAGATGAAAATGTCGCCAAACAGATATTCAACCTCCATTTTGGAAGATTGCAAGAACAACTGATGAAACAGAAAAACATCCAGTTGAATTTGTCGGATGAAGCATTGCAACATCTGGCAAACAAAGGGTATTCTCCCAAATATGGCGCACGTCCGATTGCTGGAGTCATAAGAACTTATATCAAGAAGTCCGTATCTCGTCTGATTGTCTCTGAGCAAATCAGGCCGGGTGACAACATCGTCATAAACTATCGAAACGGTGAACTGATATGGGAACAATGTTAGCGCAAAAGAAACCCTTGGAAAGCATCCAACGAAGTCAGGCAATAAACTTTGTCGCAGAAATCTTTTATGATGAACTTCAATTTATTCTTGACCGGCGGCTGTTGGACCATACTATGGTTAATTGCCATGGTATGAACAGTCGTGTGAAATCCAGAGATGTATTAAGCGTTTCGGTACAGCATATCGCGGCGACAAATGCCGACAAAGAATATATATTGCTGAATCTGGCAAGAAACAGCATCTACCATCAATTGCCGGAATTACTATTTCATCCATTGGTGCTTAGCACACCGGGCATGAGCAACAAGGAGATAGTTGAAGCCATCCGAGCCAATGAAAAACAGGATAAAGAGCTTATACAATTCTTTGCACCCTTTGATACAGAGTTTTTCAAAGAAAAGGTCCGTATCAATAACCGCCATCTGAATTTCTTTTCAGACCCGGACTCCAAGAAGAACTTCATCAAGATGATTGAAGTAATGGAAAATGTCGAACTATCCATTACTTCCCATCAGAAATATAAGCTGTTCCTATTCCTCTGCAATGCAGAACGGTATAAAGAGAACCTGCCTGCTATCGAGCAACTGCTTCTTATCGTTTTGGGATTGAAGGTGAAACTGCGACTGGAAGTCCATGAGATTGATGAAACGGTTTACCTTTCCGTCGGTTCCGGATGTGTCGGACAGACATTAGGCCTTAATGGTCTAATGATAAGCGAAACCGATGATTTGACGGCGACAATCATCCTTGATACTCCGACAGATGACTATGAGGAGGTAAAAACGCATCTATCCAATGTCCGCCGGATACTTGAATTTTTCATCCTTTCAACAAGAAATATCGAAGTTGATTATCTGGTACGTGGAGAAACGGATTTTATACTCGGAGAAAACCGATTAGGATATAATATGAACTTATGAAAAATCTAATAATATGAAGATATTGCTATATTTCTTTGCACGTTATTTATTGGCTCCATTATTTGTAGCCGTGATGATATTTGTCTTGACCGGAATAAAAACGATCAAGAGCAAACTTAGTCTGAAGAAATTAATCATATTCATTCTTCTGGCTTCCATTGCCGTCGCTTTACCCAGCCTGTTCGGTTTCCTAAAAAACGAATACGTCTGGGGCGGCTTGACATTCACGATATTGTCCTATATCCTCCTTGGAGCATTGTTCTGCAAACTGTCAACCTCCGATTTGTTCGGAGCAATCGGCATTGGCAGTTCCCGAACAGCGGTCATTCTCACTCTAACCACAATATGCGCTTTAGGCGGATGGTGCTATTATCTGCTGTTTGAACTGATAAGCAAGCTACCTTATTCGCTATGGAACACAACAAATATCCTGTGGTTTGCAATCCCATATCTGATTATGTACAGCAGAACCCTGTTCCTGGACATCCCGCATCCGATATATACCCCATGGGAATTGAGCTATGGTACCTTTGACCGGAAATATTGGGACAACATAGACAACTTCGGCTTCCGAACGGTCAAAGTCAAGATCAAACGGAATATAAAAGACCCGACATACGCTTCGTTGGTTGTCCGCCTGCCCAATGAAATATCTCTTGGGAATTGGTTCAATTGGGTTATCGAAGACCAAAACAGGCGTTTCCCCCAAAACAAGATTGAAACAGAGAAGGAAGATATGCAAATCGGATGGATGTTCTATACCTCAAAATGGTTTAACTTCCCGTTGTTCATAAGAATACTTGACCCCACTCTGACGAGTGAGGGCAATAAGATTAAGAATAATCAAACGATATATATCCGGCGTGTACAAGTAGAAACAAAAACATCATAATATATGAAAACACTAACATATTTGCCTGTAAACTGGGTCAATGGTCTGAAGCTGACCAGCCAGCATTTCTTTGCAAACCAATATTGCCAAACGGAAGCTCTCAACCGCGAAGCAGGAAGGAGTCTGACCAGTTATAACTATGGTCTTGGAGAGGTCCTTGAAGGGATAGGTGACAATCTTGAAATAGAGATTTCAGGTGATACCATGTCCACTCTCTGTGTCCGCCTGAAAAGCTGCAACGCTATCACCAAAGGCGGTCTGCCCATCGTTTATTACGACGGTTTATACGGGGATGAGAAACCCTGTGCAACCATTTCAGAATCCGGTCTGCAAGCCGAGGACAGCGAGTATATGGTACTAATATCCGTAGATCCGTATCACTTGATACCTGTCGGTGAACCGGACCCGGAAGAGGTGCCTTTGCATCACCCGTATGTCTTGCCGAGCATAAAACTCCATATCGTTCCCAAAAACCAAGTCAACAAATCTTTCTACAGCCAGAATTTTTTGCTGGTGGCAGAGGTATGCAGACAAGGGAATACCTATAAAATCAATCATCAATATATTCCACCGGTACAACATTCCGCTTGCCACGATGGGATTAAAACATTCATTTCCCAATTGGCACGTACCCTACAGTCGATAAAAGAAGACGTGAAACTCATTTACAGCAGGAATGTTGCTGACAAGCGTAGAGATACGCTTGCCAATAATACATTTAAGCTGTGTAAGGCTTTCTCGGCCTTTTACAACTCAAGAGTCTTCTTTATCGAACAAATCGCCTTAGAGCAACCGCCGATATATCTTGTGCAGGCCGTGAATGAGCTTGCAAACGGTCTGAACTCCGCTCTTCAAAGTCTTTCCGAAACGGAAAGAGAACAATTGCTCCAATATTTCTATGAGTGGACCAATGTCACACCCTCTGAATTTATCACGAAGATAGAGAGCCTAACCAAGCTTATGTATGACCATACCAATATAAACCAGTCATTGCAGACGGCAGGGGCATTTGTGACACTGCTCAGCAATATGTTCCACAAAATGAGTGAACTGGAATACATCGGAATGGTTCGTGAGAATATTATAGTAGGAGACGAAAGTCACGAAACAATAGAGGCTCAAAAGAAACGATCATGGTCGTTTATAGGTTGAGCGATTAAATCATAGCAAGTATGGAAGCAGAAAACAAAATAGCTCGTTTGAAAGCGAAACTCCGATTTACTTTGGTATTCGCTATCGCACTGATTGTTACCACAACCGGAGGTATCGTAACGATTGTGACTGCACAAAAGGGAATATCCCTTCTTGAAAGCAAGAAGGCCGAATATGACAATGTGTTCAAGAAACAGGCAGAACTTAACTTCCAGATAGAAGAATTGTTCCGGGACTTGAACAATCTGAAGACCAAGCGGCGAAATTCGAGTGAACACAAGCACATGCAAAAATTGATAACCAAAAAACGGTTATTAATGGAAAATGACATTGCAATGCAGGCCGATAAAAGCAAGTACGAAGTGTATAAAGCTATGCTTGAACAGATCCGTGTCATCCAATCATCAATGGATGACCTTGACCGCGAAAGCAAAAAGCGTGAAAGCAACATGGAGCAACTTGAAAAGTGTAGAATCAAATATCAGGAATTAACCAAGAATAAACTGACGAAGCCATGACAAAAGACGAAATGCTATGGGGAAACATCCGTTTCCTCCTGCTGCTGATTTTCTCAGTAGCCGCAATTTATATCATACTTTGCCGGTATATACTCAACGTACCGACAGAGGACAGTTCGGAGTTGATAAACGAAATCAACCATTCCGAACGCATTTTTGAAATCCAGCATACACATATGCAGCAAGCGCAGAGCATCTGGAATGAGATTGACTCTCTGGACTTCAACATTCATCAAGTACAAAAGATGGACGAGGTGAAGGATGGGATTTACCAATTGCAGCATATATACAAGGAAAACAATATGAATACGAAATTCCTTTTCGGCGTGTTGTCCTCCAGAATGCTTAAATGCCAATTCGACATAAAAGAGGAATTGAACAGTCTGGTACATAACAATGCACTGATTGAACGGGATTTGGAAGAATGTAAAGCCAATTTATAAAACATTCGCAATGGATAATAAGAAAACTATAACAATCATCATATTGGGACTGGTTGCCATGGCAGGTATCCTTTTGTTTTTGTTCCTGCCTTCGAAGTCGCACCTTGCCAATATTGACTTTTATGTGTATGACACCAATGATAATTTTCATTATGAGGTCAATGAGCGGTTGGAGCTATTAGTCAACGATACGGCAGCGATTAAAGGCAAGCGGCTCATTTGGGAAATGGGAAACGGTGATACACTGATGAGAAATACGGATGTGTCATACACTTACCGTAAGGCCGGCAAATATCTTATTACTTTGAAAATAGACGGAAAACACTCCGTAAACAAGTATATCAAAGTTATCTCAGGGTTGGAGCATGAGGCCATTGATTCCATACCCCGTATAAATGGAGTGTCAGAGGGTTATCAAGGTGAAGAGCTGGTCTTTTCGGCAGAAGGCTATGGTATGGACACATGGCTATGGGAATTTGGAGAAAGCGGTACTGTGGACGCATACGAGCAGCAAGTCGTGTATTCGTATGATATTCCGGGAGAATACACCATCTCATTACAAACCAATACGACGAAATATCCGGTGAAGCACCGTATAACCATTCTCCCACGCTTTGAAAAAGCAGAGGAACTGGTCACGGTGGATTCGTTGGTACTGGTACAGAATGATATAAAAAAACACTTGCAAGCCATAGCTGACGCCAAAGTCTCACAAAAGTCGGTCTATTACGAACATACGAATTATATCCGTAACAAATATTTTTGCATTGATGCAGACCAGGTAGTGGTCGTCATCAATGATGAAAAATACAATGATTTCAACGGCTATTGCCAAGGACTGCATTTTCTTGAAAGCAACAGGAAAAAGCGTGTGAGTATTGATGATGTGAAAATTGACGATTTGAATTGCGTCAAGTCCATCCATGTGACACAAAGTTATATTGAAAAATGAAACAACTGAATCTCATACGAAATCTGTTTTCTGTGGCCGTGATGATTACTCTTGCGTGCAACGTATCTGCCCAAGTGTCCATCCGCGACAGAATACAAATAATGGATAGGGATATATTCAATTATCCGGAATTAACAGAAGCTCCTGTCAAAACAAAGAAAAGCAAGACAAACAGAATTGTCTATTCGGACAGGACCGGAAATCAAAGTTATGAAGACCCGTATTTCCAACGTAAGCGGTCTTCACACGGGATTGGCACACCCTATTACATAGTAGGTGAAAAGAACGGAACCTACAAGCTCGTTCAGGCTGACCCAGACATTACAGGCAAGCCCAAGTCGATAATAGGCTTCCTGTATAACAGCAAGAGACACTTTAAGGAACCCCGTAAAGTCAATTATGCCGGATGGATACCATCGGAAAATGTACTGATGTACGACCATGCCCGTATCAATCCCCGCAACAACCAGCCGATAAGATACCGTATAGGCATAAACAGCATTAACAAGCTGTTCGATATCCATCAATTCTTCAATGGAGATACCCTGAAAATATACGGAGAGCCGTTTTTGAAAACAACAACGGATGCGGTAGTTGTCAGCGGAGAGGTTGTTTACCTATACAAGTTAGACAAGAGCGGCAAATCCGCATTGATTTCCAATGTTCCCGCATTATCAGACAGTACCAAACGCTTTTTAGGGTGGGTTCCCGCTGACCTTCTTGCAGAAGTCGGCCAAAATGAGGTGTATCATATTGATTATTCACGATACCGTGATTCTTTGTTGTGTGCTGTCAACCTAATGTATCCCGATACGTTGGCATTACATAATGCGAATATTCAGGGTACGATGTTGTTCAACCTGGATGGAAACCCGGCAGGGCCTATGACGAATGGGAATATCCGGCTGAACTATCCTCTGTCCGTCTGGGACAAGAACTGGAATAAAATCATCAATATCAAAGGCGGAGACATCATGGTTTCCGATGTCCGAAAGATGGAAGCGGAAAACAAAAACGTGAACATACATGTACTGTTCAATGATGCCGACCTGCCTTATCTATCCCCATATATCAATGTACTACAGAACCTAAAGCTGAAAATGAAGCCCGGATATGACTACACTTTCTCAGCAACTTGCATATCCTCCAACGGAGAAAACAGGCATTTGGCCCCAACCAAGGACTTTTCAGCCTGGCTCGACTATATCAAACAATCCATTTCTTCCAAACGGAAAAACGAGCAAGAGGAACAATCATCGTTTTACGGTTTTGGCGGGGCTATCAAACAAATCTCCCGTTATGATGACGAAAGCCGTTTCAGCAACAATGTATTTGTCATTTTAGGGTCAAAGCAAACTTTATCCTTGCACGAGCAACAACTCTCGTGGCTGGCAACCCAACCGGCAAGGCTTCTGTTTGTCCAGATAGACAGAGCGTCAGGCACTTCTTATCAGGACTTCCTATTGCAGGCCAAATCCATTCTGGACAGCCATTCTACGAAATACATAGACCATATATCCAATTATATCGCAGACAGCAGACTGGTAAAGACGGAGCTGTTCAAGAACATAGAAGCTACGGATGCCAACTTATACCTGTATGATGCTCCATACAACAGCCTTACGGTAGGAGGAATCTTATTCCCTAAAGGTAGAAACAGACTGGAAAGCAACGCTTTGGAAACAGCCTTGGATTCCGTATTATGGCAATCTTTCGAAACGGACAGCCTACTGTTGCACTCACTTAAAGATTATGAGCGAAATATAGGTGTCCTAAGAAGCCGTCCCACATCCGAACTGACGCATATATTCCATCATACGGAAAATCCTGACAGTATGAGCCTTGACGATATAGATAGAAACAGCGTGAATGACACCTACTATATAAAGGCCTCCGTAGCGGACAGTATAATGGACGGGTACGAATATGGATATCTACTCGATGACAAGGAAGTGATGGAACTGCTGCAAAGCTACAGGGGACTGCTCCCGGAGTTCTCAGATAACATAGGGAAAAAGGAGCTAAGAGTGCTTCGCAAGCAATTTAACCGGCAAAAGAAAAGCATAAACAGAAGTTTCTATCGAAAAGTATTGCCCAGAAATCCATATTTGGCTCAAATCTTCTATTGTAAGACGGGAGTCATGGCCAATGACAGCCTTTTAAATTCAACAAAGGTGAAGAAACTAAAGAAAAGAAAGGTTGAACTGACGGACTTTAATAGTGGCTATACAACCCTGATTTCAAAGATGAAGAGACTGGAAGACATATATCAACGCAACCTTTTCAGACCTGTATTCATCGCTGGCAAGAAATATTATTTTATTCCGAAACAATTAATACTGTAAATAAAATGGAACCAACAAGAGAACAACTACAGGCAGAGATTCTTGAAATCCTATATCAGAAGTGCCTCCAGAAGCCAATATGGGTATCTTGTGCAGAAATATTTTGGAGCATCAGCAACCTCAAGGTATCAGAACGGAGTGTCAAGGACGTTCTTGACTGGCTGGTAAAAAACGACCTTGTAATTTATCAAGCGGATAAATACCAGATTGCCAAGCGCGAATTTATGGATATATCAAGACGTAAGGCTCTTGAGAAAAAAGAGACCGAAGAAAATGCCGAAGTCCGGACTGTAGAGTATGGAACATCCATTCCGCCTCACACGATGAACCATCATCCATGGCTTGAACGAGAGTACCAACAACCTGTCGCAAAATCATCAAACACAATGTTTGCCATCATAGCATTAATAGCCTTTCTGATCAGCGGCACACTTGTTGGCATACTCCTGTTCAACAGCTTCGCAACGGAACGGCGCAATAATGCAGAACTGACATACCTTCCGGACAGCATACAGGTTCCCTCGTTACAGGTTAGCACGCCCGGATATATCCGTGACGCATATACGACCAACCGCAACTTCAAGAACATCCAAACTTCGCTGGAAACACAGCAACGGATTAATTCTGAACTTATGGATATCTGCAAGGCACAACAATCCCAGATTAATATACTGACAACTTGCTCCAAACAACAAGCGGCGGACATCGAACATTTGGAAAAGGAACGGAAGATCTACACATGGATGATTGCCCTTGCGCTCCTGGTATTAAGTTCATTGCTCATCTGCCGATACGGGCGTAAGAATTAGGACATACGCAAACATTCAGACTGTATAGTCAATCTGCTAACGGTATCTGCCACTTTCATGCGGTGGATACCGTTTTTCTGCATTCCGGCAGCAGTTTGCTTTCCGACGGTTTCGTCCGTTCCTGATGAAACTTCTTCTACAAGTGTTATTGTACAATACCGGGAATCAATTTAATAGCGACACATCATCAACGGGGCGTGTTTCTAATCATATAGGACAGTGGCTTTATACACGAACATTAGTTTAAAACGTGTTAAAATGAAAATAACAGCAAAAAAACGCGCTAAAAAATTTGGAAAAATGAATATAAGCACTTATATTTGCTCACATCAAAGATGATGTTTTATTTTCTTCTCTTTTTCCCACAATAAAACTGAGTCATCCGGAGGCTGAGAGGAAATTTCAAAAAATCGTTTTTGAGGTTTTCTCTTTTTTGCATCTATACCGGTTAGGGCGCAAGGACGGAGAAACCGAAGTAAAATAATTAAGTTTAACCCATTAAATCCAAGTATTATGGCATTTAGAGCATCATTGGAACTTAACAACAAGGAATTTGACGTCCTTTATTCAAACTATGAGTTTAGTCGTAACACAGACCCTAAAGGTATGCCCTCTTCAAGCGTATTGGGCGGTAGAGTAAAAGCAACCATCGAATCAACAGAAGACACTTCTGTCATCGAAGCGATGTTGAACAGTCCTTTCAAACCTGTAGAAGGAAAGATTATCTACAAAAAAACGGAGGAAGATGCCAAGATGAAGGAGATCCAGTTCAAGAACGCATACATCGTTCACTACTCGGAAACTCTGGACGCGAACAACGATGTGCCTATGACAATCACCATTACGTTCTCCGCTGAAGAAATCATCGTCGGCAGCGCAGCTCTTGACAACCGTTGGCCGAAGAAATAAATCGGCGTACATAGGTAAATCCTAAATCAAAACATTTGTCAGGCCGTCCGACGGACTTCCGCCGGGCGGCTTTGGCAATTTGGATATAAACCGTCAAATATAATGCCGCCATGCTGGAACAAAAAAAAGTCACATTGGAAATAGCCGGCATACCCATGCCGTCATTTGTGCAGTTGATGCTCAAACAGAGTATCAATGAGCATCACTACTTTGAGATAACACTGGATATCCAAGCCATAGAAGCCTATGGTGTGGAAATCCCGGAGGCGTCAAAAGACTGGGTTGGGAAAAAAGTAATCATGGACTTCGGCGGCACTATTTTTGTCGGCGTGGCCACCATGGTGGGACTTCATCGTTCCGGTGGAACACACGGAAATATAAAAGTGACGGGATATTCGTCAACATTCCTACTGGAGTCAGACCACACTTGTGCCTCATGGTGCAACAAATCCTTGTCTGACATCGTTAAGGAACTTACAGACAAGGCAGGAGTACAAGCTCTTGTCAATCCGGAAACGAAATCGAAGCTGGAATACGAATGCCAGTACGAGGAAACCAACTTCAGATTCATACAACGGCTTCCCCGCCAATATCAGGAATGGCTCTACTACGACGGACAGAACCTTGTATTCGGGAAGCCACAGGCCGGCTCGACGACCAAGCTGACATATGGCGAGGAACTATCCGTGCTCGATGTCTGCTCGCAGACACTTGCCCGACCAATAAAGGGAAGTTCTTACCATTCGGTGAACGACCAGACCTATAACGGCCAATCCCCCGATACCGCAGCCGGACAAAACACATTGGGACAAGCGGCCTTTGACTCGTCATTGGCTTTGTTTACCGCTCCCGCTGTCCAACGGGCGGAACCGCGCATAACCAATAAGGGTGAACTTGACGCCTATTTCCAACGCAGGCAGCAAAGCGACAGCGCCGCATCCAGTTTCATCACCGGAGAAAGCGATTGCCGCATCCTCACGGTGGGCAGTATCATAGATGTTCATACCGCTATCCATACAGGAATAGGTATCCACGTAAAAAATAGCATCGGCACCTATATCATTACGGAAATAACCCACGTAGCCGGTATGGGTGACAGCTACCAGAACTATTTCACCGCACTTCCGTCTTCTATTCCCACCCTTCCATGCCCGGATGTACCTCTGCCTGTCGCTCATACACAGCAGGCCGTGGTTGTCAGCAACGAGGACCCGAAAAAGTTAGGCCGCGTCCAAGTCAAGATGAACTGGCAGACCGGCCCGATGCAAACCTCGTGGATACGGGTGCTCACTCCTGACGCAGGTACAAGCGACAAAGTGGCCACAAACAGAGGATTTGTATTCATACCCGAAAAGGGAGACCAAGTCATGGTGGCATTCAGATATGATGACCCGAACCGTCCGTTTGTACTTGGCAGCTTATTCCATGGAAAGTCAGGCACCGGTGGCGGCAGTTCAAACAAAACAAAAAGCCTGACTACCCGCAGCGGTTGTACCATAACGCTTGATGATGAAAAAGGAAGCGTTATGATGAAAGACAAGGAAGGCAACAGCTATACGGCAGACGGAGAAGGAAATATCACAATATCTGCCTCTAAAAGCATCACCTTATGTGTTGGAGAAAACAAAATAATGATTGATAGCGAAGGCAATATATCATCTAATGCGGAAAAGGACATAACAGAGTCCGCGGGTGCCAATATTGCGCAATCGGCAGAAAATATTGATTGTACAGCAGGCAGCAATTATAATATCTCCAGTACTGATTTTACAGCAACCGGCAGCAGCAGTGCCACGGTCAGCGGTACAACAAAGGCTACGATAGATTCTTCCGGAACCACAGCCGTAGCCGGAACTATTGTCAAATTGAATTAACAACATATGAGCAACGCCATACAACAAATAGCAGACAAGATGCTCTACCAATGGGAAGATGCAGTCAGGAAACCGGTCAAGTTAATCCGTATCGTCATCAATCCGGGAGACGAAAGTATGCTTGATGCTTTCTATGACTATATGCTTGCCCTTGATAGCGAAGAGGAAGATATGGTGTTCCTCATAGAACTTCCGTTCAGTTCCAGAACCGATTTCTCAAAAGATGTTGTAGGGTATATTGCACAACAAGTAGAATACTGGAATAACTCAAAGAAACCCGAAGATATTGTCTTTGAACGTGTTGATTGGATAGCTGATTATAAGTCGGAAGAAGCGGAAAACGATGCCTCCGTCGCAGTTGCCAACTTCAACAAGCTGACAGAATCCCTTGTAAAAGGGACTGATATGAAATGCAGTTTTGTCTTTAACCTAAAGAACACATACGACTATGACGGATGTCGTGAATGGTTTGAAAAGGCTCTTGCTCTGCCATTCCACAAGCAAATGGTATGGGGGATATCCGACATAAAAGACTATGAACAGTTTGGCAAACTAATGGCCAAACACTCCAATGACGCGGTGTCTATTTATCCACCAATAGATTTAGACGGTGCAATGGAGCAACTCGCGGAACAAGCGACGAATGAAGATAAGAGCGACCCGGCAGCCTCGAATTTCAGGCTGGCATTAATCAAACTGATGAACAGTGTGAAAAAAGGGAACGCAGCGCAAACAGAGGAATTTGCGAAGAAATGCCTCGATATCGCTCTCGAAAATGTGAAGAAAGACATTAACTGGATCAGTCAATTTGTAACCGTATATACAATTCTATATACAGACCAGATTTCCCGTAAGGACTACAAGACGGCCATGTACTTTGCCGACAAAGCCGTAGAAGCTGCTGAAATCGGGGAAGAAAAATTAGATCCCTCTTTAGCTTGCCGATTGCTCGGAAACACCTTATTGGGGAAAGCCTCCATCTATGTACGGGAGTCGCTTTGGAAAGAAGCGGCAGAGACGTACTATCGCGGTGCTGAAGCATACTCCAGATGCAACGATTACCTAATGCAAAGTGAAGCATTGAGGCTGTGTGGTTGGTGCCGGGAAAATAATTATGAGAAATCGTTAGCTGCGGAATGTTATGTGGAAGGTTTCAGACTTTCAGACAAACTTTCCATAGACCTGATAAAAAACTCCTCTTATCCTCTCCTGTTATTAAGCCTGTTAAACAGTTCGGCACGCTCCAAGCTGGTCAGTGACGATGAAATAAATGAAGTTCTGACCAAAGTGTTAGGAGATAACTGGGAGAATTATTTGTATGAGTATAAAAGAAATTTAGGAAAATACAATGGAATGGCTGAACAACATATTGCGAAATCTTGAAAGGCTATTCACTAATGCAACCGAATATGCCTATGCGAACCCTAAAGTGGGGTACTTAGTAGTAATCTTTCTGCTATTGGTTTGGCTTGTCGGACTGATATTCGACTGGAAATGGACATACGCCAGACCCGGAAGTTGGGGAGGAAATTTCTTTCTTGACTTATTGGGTCCAACCGGATTCCGATTTTGGCTCGGTGTAATTATTGTGATTGCCATTGTTGCATCTGCCTATTTGTATTTTCGAGTTAAATAACGATAAAAACTGACAGTTATGGCGGACACAGGCTATTTCGACAGCGTAAGTGCTAACCTAAAGACCGGCGT
>ERZ809198.752-NODE-752-length-13537-cov-4.161920_pt1 | contig 13537 bp, 8 predicted proteins | sample MGYA00520793_ERZ809198 | MGnify/ENA primary metagenome ERZ809198 (study PRJEB31570, sample SAMEA3213005) | Homo sapiens | biome: human-gut; feature: human gut; material: fecal | place: Sweden | collected 2011 ... | reverse complement strand
TGCTCCCGCCTGTCCGCCGATAATCTCCACACCTGCACGGTTCGCCCACTCAGTAAGCTGCTCTCCTGCTGCTGCGCGGAAAGTATCGGCTGCTGCAAGGATAACCTTCTTGCCCTGGTCTTTTAATTTTCCTGCAAGTTTTCCTACTGAAGTGGTTTTTCCGACACCATTGACACCGATCACCAAAACTACGGATCTGCGGTTCTCAAATTCATACTCTGTGCTGTCCACACGCATCTGATCCTTGATCTCATTGATCAGAAGCTGTTTACATTCCATCGGTTCCTTAATATGACGTTCGGAAACCTCTTTCTTTAAATTCTCAATAATAGAAGTGGTCGCATTGATCCCGATATCACCCATGATCAGAATCTCTTCCAGCTCTTCATAAAAATCTTCATCAATACTGGAAAAACCACTGAAAATACTGTCAAATCCGGCTACGATATTGTCTCTGGTCTTTGCCAGTCCACTGACTAATCGTTTAAAAAAACCTTTCTTTTCTTCTGCCATGTGAAACTCCTCCTGTTACTGGGTAAGCTGATTCTCCACCAGATCGACGGAAACCAGTGTGGATACCCCTTTTTCCTGCATGGTAATACCATAAAGCCGGTCTGCGGCGTTCATAGTTCCACGTCTATGGGTTATTATAATAAATTGTGTGTTTTTCGTCAACTTCTGTAAATATCCGGCAAATCGCCCAACATTGGAATCGTCCAGCGCTGCCTCGATCTCATCCAGCAGACAGAACGGTGACGGCTTCAGATTCTGGATCGCGAAAAGAAGTGCGATAGCTGTCAGAGCTTTTTCCCCGCCGGAAAGCTGCATCATATTCTGCAGTTTCTTTCCCGGCGGCTGGGAAATAATCTTAATTCCTGCCTCCAGGATATCTGCCTCTTCATCCAGCTCCAGAGTTCCTTTTCCGCCTCCGAACAATTCCTTAAATGCCTTGTCAAATTCCTTCTGGATCTCGCCGAATTTCTCAGAAAACTGTTTCCGCATTCCCTCATCCAGCTCCTGAATGATCTGTTCCAGAGTTTTCTCCGCTGTGACCAAATCCTCATACTGGCCGGACAGAAAGGTGTGTCTTTCCAGAAGTTCCTTATAATCCTCAATAGCATTTACATTTACAGGTCCCAGCTTTCTGATATCATCTTTAATCTGAGCTGCCTGTCGCTTCATCTGCGAAAGATCAGTAAGTTCCTCTTTTCTGTAGGAAACGGCATTATTGGGAGTAATCTCATACTCGGACCACATATAGGCAATCCGCTCTTCCCTGTTCTCCTCCAGCTTGTCCATCTGTCCCTGCAGACGGTAACATTCCTTATCCAGAAGTCCGATCTGACCGGACAGATAATCTCTTTTCTCAAAAAAATCTTTATGCTGAGAAGTTCTGCTCTCTTTCTCCTTCTGCAGATTTTTCAGCTGCATCTGTGCCTGTTCTTCATGAAGGACAGACTCTTCCGACTCTTTTTTCAGCTGGGTGATCATCTTCTGCTTCTTTTCCATCTCTTCACTGCTGTGAGCAAGAGACTGATAAATATCCTCTTTCTCAGTCATAAAAGCTGTGATTTCTGCTTTCAGACGGCTCAGGTTTTCCTGGTCAAATTTCTCTTTCTGTTCAAGAGCGGATGACTGAAGACGGATTTCTTCTAACTCCCGGGTGATTTTCTTCTCTTCTTCTTTCCATTCATCCAGTTCTGACTGCTTTGCCTCAATAAAACTCTCCAGTTCTTTCTCATCCTGCTTTGAATTCTCCAGTTCCCTGGCAATCCGGTCATGATCCTGCCGGATTTCCATGACCTGGCGTTTGATCTCTGCCTGATCTCTGTTGATCTGCGCATATCCGCTTCGGATCTCCTCAGCTTTCTTTTCCTGCTGTTTGATATTCATTCTGGCAGTATTCTGTTCTATATATTTCTGACGAAGTTTTTCCTGAAATCCTGCAATGGCATCACGAAGCCTGTTTCTCTGATTTTTATTTTCCTCAACAGCATTCTGCATTTCGGTCAGATTCTGCTTCAGCTGATTTACTTTTGTTTCCAGTTCCTCTATTTCACGCCGTCTTCCAAGCAGATTGCTGTTGTTTCTGAAGGCACCGCCGGTCATGGAACCTCCCGGGCTTAAGGATTCACCCTCTGTTGTGACCATTCTCAGACTGTGTCTGTATTTTTTTCCTATTGCAATGGCATGATCAATGTTATCAACTACCAGCACTCTTCCAAGAAGGAATTTCGTGATCTGCTGATACTGAGAAGCTACGGACACCAGTTCGCTGGCAATCCCCACAACGCCCGGCTCTTTCAGTGCTTCTTTCGGTGTAAACTCACCTCTGGGACTTATGCTGCTCATGGGAAGAAAGGTCGCACGTCCATAACGATTCTTTTTCAGAAATTCGATCATGGTTTTGGCAGTCTGCTCATTATCTGTAACAATATTCTGAATGCTCCCACCAAGAGCTGTCTCGATAGCGATCTCATAATCTTTGTTTACCTGGATCAGATCTGCGACAACACCCTGGATTCCCGGGACACGTTCTTTTTGTTCCATAACTCTCCGGATACTGTTTCCGTATCCATCATAACGCTCCGCGATATTTCTGAGAGAATCCAACCGGGATGCCTCTCTGTGATAGGCTGTCTGTTCTGCTTCCAGCTTTATGTTCTGTTCCTTCAGCTTTTCCTGAATCTTCATCACACTCAGATTCAGATGTTCACATTCCTCATTGGCATTTTCAATCTGGGATGTAATCTCATCATACTGTTTCCGGGCTGTTGTCAGAATGGTCTGCTGTTCTTCCTCTTCACTCTTCAGTCTGAGAATACGCTGGCTGATTTCTGCCTTACGGATTTCTGCCTGTTCCATCATTGCATCAAATCTCTGGGCTTTACCCTTGACATTGGCGCGGCTGTTCAGAATTTCAATGATCTCATTTTTGCCATTCTCCACTTCGAGAGTACAGGCTTCCATATTCTCCTGCGCTGTCCTTAATTTCTCTTCTTCCTCAGAAAGTTTCTTACGGACAGCCTTTAACTGTGCATAAATATCCGTTTTTTCTTCTTCAAGTTTCTTCTTTGAATCTGTTCTTACTGAAAGTTCAGCCTCAATAGTCTGGATACGTCCCTTATAATGCTCTTCATTCTGTGCCCCTGCCAGTATCTGCTCATTTAATACATTGATCTGGCCTTCCAGCTGTTGTTTACGGATTGCCTGCTCCTGACCGGAAATGCGAAGTGCATCCATTTTGGAATTTAAATCTTCCAGCTCCTGTTCCAGACGTTCATATTCCACCTTGGTCCGGTCATAGGAACTCTGGGTATCCTTCAGCTGATTCTGCGCAATTATGTTCTTCTCTTCCAGTTCCTTGAGTTCTTTGGCTGCAGCAGCATACTCCATCAGGAACATATTCACATCCAGTTCCTTAAGAGTCTCTCTTTTGGAAAGATAAACTCTTGCTGTCTCTGACTGTTTCTCCAGTGGTTCCAGCTGTCTGGTAAGCTCCGAGAGGATATCTGTCACTCTGACCAGGTTCTGGCGTTCTTCCTCCAGTTTTTTGATAGTGGTATTCTTTCTTCTCTTAAATTTAACAATACCTGCTGCCTCATCAAAAAGCTCTCTTCTCTCTTCCGGTTTACCGCTTAGGATCCTGTCGATCTGTCCCTGTCCGATAATGGAATATCCTTCTTTACCGATACCTGTATCATAAAACATCTCATTGATATCTTTCAGTCTGCAGGCACTTCCGTTGATCTTATATTCACTCTCTCCTGAACGGTAAAGCCTTCTGGTAACCGTAACCTCGTTAAAATCAACCGGAAGCTTATGGTCTGAATTATCCAGTGTGATCGCCACCGATGCATAACCCAGGGGTTTTCTTGTCTCTGTACCGGAGAAAATAACATCCTGCATATTTCCTCCTCGCAGAGATCTGGCACTCTGTTCACCCAGCACCCATCTCACCGCATCACCGACATTGCTCTTTCCACTTCCGTTCGGACCTACAATACCGGTGATCCCGTTATGAAATTCAAAATTGATCTTCTGGGCGAAAGACTTAAATCCCTGTACCTCTATATTCTTTAAATACATAATTCTCCTGTTTATTTTCTGAGTACACGAATCGCCTGGTATGCTGCGGCCTGTTCTGCTGCTTTCTTTGTATGACCGCTTCCCTGTCCCATCACTTTTCCGTTTACTCTTGCCTCCACAGTAAAGTTTTTGTTATGATCCGGGCCTTCTTCTTTTGTCAGAATATATTCCACCGGCTGTGTTCCGTTTTCCTGCACGATTTCCTGCAGGATGGTCTTGCTATCATAAAAGAGCTGTTTATGTTCAATATCATTCAAGATAAAATTCAGCACAAACTCCTTTGCATTAGCAAAACCACCATCCAGATAGATAGCTCCCAGTAAAGCCTCTGTTGCATCAGAGACGATAGAATCCCTGTTTCTTCCGCCTGTCATATCCTCGCCCTTTCCAAGCAACAGAAACTGCGGCAGTCCGAATTCTCTTGCACAATAGGCAAGGCTTGGCTCACACACCAGGCTGGCTCTCTTCTTTGTCAGCTCTCCCTCCGGTATCTGGGTAAATCTTGCATACAGATAATCACTGCTGATCAGCTCCAGCACAGCATCTCCAAGAAACTCCAGTCTCTCATTGCTGCCCAGCTTCCCCAGCTTCTTCTCATTTGCATAGGAACTGTGAGTCAGTGCCTGTGTAAGATAATGTTTATTTTTAAAATGATATCCTATGATTTCTTCTAATTCTTCTGTCTTTCTATTCATTCCTCTAACCCTCTCCATATGCGCAGGGCTGTCATCTGACAACCCTGCGACATCATTTTTTGCAACTGCTCAGTGCACCTGTATTATGCTCCTGTCAAATTTCAGACTGCCGGACAGTTACATTTTTATTTAATTGTCCGAATTGCTTCAACAGCATCACCGACTGTCTGAATCTGTTCGACAGATTCATTATCCAGCTCAATGTCATACTCCTCTTCAATCCCCATAATAATCTGAAAAATATCAAGAGAGTCTGCACCAAGATCATCTACAAATGTAGTGTCTTCTGTGATCGAATCTGCATCAATATTCAGAACCTCTGCTATGATAGCTTTTATTTTCTCCAGTTCCATCTTCAACCCTCCTTCCTGTTTCTGTTCCTGTCCTGCTCTATTCTGCTCCGGACTTCAGTACTTCCTGATCCTCCAGGATACGCTCTGCGATCTTCTCGTTGATCTTCTCCTGTTTAAACTGTACACACTGGAAAATACCATGTTTGATCTCAATGGCTTTGGCACTTCCATGCGTCTTTACCACAAGTCCTTTAAGCCCCAGAAGCGGTGCTCCGCCATATTCCGTTGCATCAAAGGATTTCAGAGTTTCTTTCAGTGCAGGCTTTACCAGAAGTGCACCGATTTTACTTCTTGTGCTGGTCATCATTCCTTCTTTGATCTTCTGGACCAGGGCAGAACCAACTCCCTCATATAATTTAAGGATCACATTTCCCACAAATGCTTCGCATACGACCACATCCGCATATCCTGCCGGGATATCTCTGGCTTCTATACTTCCGATGAAATTAATGCTTTTGCATTCTTTCAGAAGGGGGAAAGTTTCTTTTACAAGTGCATTTCCCTTCTCCTCTTCCGCCCCGTTATTTACAATGGCAACTTTTGGATTTTTAATACCGACTACGTTCTCCATATAAATAGAGCCCATCTTCGCAAACTGCACCAGATGCGATGGACGTGCATCCACATTGGCACCACAGTCGATCAGAAGGGAAACACCCTTCGTGGTAGGGATCAACGGTGCAAGAGGCGGCCTCTCCACACCTTTACTTCTGCCTACCAGTACCTGTCCGCCAACAAGAACAGCTCCTGTACTTCCTGATGAAACAAAGGCATCTGCCTCCTGTTTCTTAACCATATTCAAACCTACTACGATTGATGAATCTTTTTTCTTACGGATTGCAAAAACAGGGGGTTCTGCTGTCTCGATCACCTGGGATGCATTGACAACCTGGATCTGGTTCTTCGGATATCCGGAATATTTCGCCAGTTCCTTATCTATCACTTCCTGTTTTCCTGTAAGAATTACTTTTATGTCCTGTCTCTCTGTTACAGCTTCCACTGCAGCTCTGACAGGTTCTGCCGGGGCATTATCCCCGCCCATTGCGTCCACTACAACTCTGACCTGTTCTGCCATATTTTTATATCTCCTGTTCACTTACTGTTCACTTACAGATGTCAGAATCAAAAGATATTTTCTGTTACTGACCCGGCATCCGCAAATTGCCCCGCTGCAAAGCAGCTCCTGCAATCTTCCATAATCTGTATCATACTAAAGAACCCTCTGCAAAGTCAATAGCATCTGAAAAAAATCACTTTTCACTTTTTTGTGCCTCGATTCGCTCCGCCAGATCATTCAGATAAACCCACCTGTCCATCTTCTCATCCAGATCTGCCTGTGTCTTCTCCTTCTGCTCCATGATCTCACGAAGCTTCACAGAATTGGTGGCATTGGCCTCCATATCCTTATCCAGCTTCTCCAGCAGTTCCTCCAGCGCTGCAATATCATCATCGATAGTTTCAAATTCCCTCTGCTCTTTATAGGTAAATTTCAGCTTCTGGGGACGATTCTGCTTCCAGTCTGCCTGAGCCGACTTCTTCTTTTCCGCACCAACTGCAGTGCTCTGTCCTTCAGATACTGCCCCGCCTTTTCTCGCCAGCGTCTCTGTATAATCCGTATATCCGCCCTCATACTGGGTCAGATGTCCATTCCCCTCAAAAGCAAAAATCCTGTCCACAATATTATCCAGAAAATACCTGTCATGAGACACTGCGATCACAATCCCTGCAAAAGAATCCAGATAATCCTCCAGAATGGTCAGTGTAGGAATATCCAGATCATTACTTGGCTCATCCAGAAGAAGCACATTCGGCGCCTCCATCAGAACCTTCAGCAAATACAGACGCCTCTTCTCACCACCTGACAATTTGGCAATGGGTGCATACTGCATGGCAGAATCAAAGAGAAACCTCTCCAGCATCATTGTTGCGGAAATCTTCCCGTCTCTGGTCGGAATATACTCTGCCACGTCACGGATATAATCGATCACACGCTGATTGGTATCCATATCCGGCACTTCCTGTGCAAAATACCCTATGCGGATGGTTTCTCCAATTTCCACTTCTCCTGCATCCGGCTGTATCATCCCATCAATAATCTTGATGAGTGTTGACTTTCCGCACCCATTAGGACCAATAATCCCAAGACGCTGATTGCGCAGCACAATATAATTAAAATCATCCAGGATCTTCTTCTCACCAAAACTCTTGCTGATATGGTGAAGTTCGATTGTCTTCTTTCCCATACGTGTCTCAACAGAATCCAGCTCCACATTCGCATCACGCACCGGAGCCTTTCCGTTCTTCAGTGCCTCCAGGCGTTCCAGACGTGCCCGCTGCTTGGTACTTCTGGCTCTGCATCCACGCTTTGCCCACTCCAGTTCCATGCGGAGTACGCTCTGTCTCTTCCTCTCACTGGCAAGCTCCATCTCCTCACGCTCTGCCTTCAGTTCCAGAAACTTCGAGTAATTAGCCTCATAAGCATAAAGGCCGCCATGGGAAATCTCCAGAATCTTATTAGTAACCCTGTCGAGGAAATATCTGTCATGAGTAACCATAATCACAACGCCCTTAAAACTTCTCAGAAAGTCCTCCAGCCAGGTCACCATCTCATTATCCAGATGGTTGGTAGGCTCGTCCAGAAGCAGCACATCACAAGGATTCACCAGAGTCCTTGCCAGTGCCACCCTTTTCTTCTGTCCCCCGGATAAATGATCGATCTTCTCCTCATGGTCTGTAATTCCCAGCTTATTTAGAACATTCCTTGCCTCGCTCTCAGTACTCCAGTCCTTCTGCCACTTTCCTTCTGCCACATAATCCAAGACAGAAGCTCCCTGCGGAAACTCCGGCATCTGCGGAAGATACGTGATTCTCAGGCCATTTTGAGTGATCACCTGCCCCTCATCCGGCTCCTCCAGACCGCCGATGATCTTCAGAATCGTAGACTTCCCGGTCCCATTAATCCCGATGATCCCAATCTTATCTCCCTGATGCACCCCGTAGGAAACATCATCCAGCACCACCTTCTCACCAAACACCTTGGAAACATGCTCTATATTCAGAATATTCATAAATTCAAACCTCTCTCGTAATTTTCGCTTCCTGTCTGTTTCTGCTCATCTGTAACACTTCCACAAAAACTATAGAATTCGCTCCTCATTATACCATCTTCCCAGCCATTCTAAAACCCCCGGCACAGAAAAAACACTCCCCTCCGAATAAATCTATCCGAAGAGGAGTATCCTCAAAATCACATATTTTTGTTCCTGAAAAAGAATTGCTTAGTTCATCTCAGTTCCATTCTCAACTGCATACTTCAGTCCCTGAACGGCAACTGCCAGCGTAGCTTCCTGTACAGTGGCACTTCCAAGATCACCCATATCCAGTGTCAGTGTATCATCATCATTCACTGCCACGCCAAAAGTAAGTGCCATCTCAGAAACTTCATCAGTAATCGTCACAGTACCATTCTCTTCATCAAAAGTACCTTCACCAACAAAGCTTACATAGTTATCATCCTGATCGATCACAAGTACTGAGCAGAAAGTTCCATCCTCATTAGCTGCATAAATAAAAGTCTCACCCGCTTCTGTTTCGCCGGAATAACACTCTGTCAGGATATCACCCATATCCTGATAAGTCTGATTGTAATCCGACTCATCACCGTCTGCCTCATAAGGCTCCAGGGTTGCAGTCAGGTCCAGACTGTCCGGATCATAAAGTTCCAGAAGATTCTCTTCCTCATTTGCCTGCACCAGATAAGTTACCATATTTTCATCATCATACGTGCCGTCGTCATTTGCGAACTGCATTACCAGAGCTGTATATTCTCCGTCTGAACTCAGGGCATATACACCAAGAACATCCTGCTCTTCATCCTTCCACTGACCAAAAAACGAATTATCTTTGTAGAATCCGTAGATATCTCCTGCGCTGTCCTTCCAGAGTCCTAACATTGCCTCTGATACATCCGCGACATCTCCGTCATCTGCTGCTTCTTCTGTAGTCTCCTCTGCTGCCCATACCGGAACAACCATAGAGCTTACCATTGCAGCAGCACAAAGACCTGCCATTATTTTTTTCCAGTTTTTCATATTTTTTTACCATCCTTTCTTAAAATGTGTGTACATATTTCTAAACTGAATTTCTATGTTCTTACTATAAAAAATTTCAGTCTTATTTTCAAGATACATGGGATTAAATGACATTTTTCATGAAATATGGAAAAATGAATAAATACTTATGGTATTACTTGCTTTCAGTAAGGAATCCGTACTTGAATAACTCATGAAAATACGCTAAAATACAAATTATGTTTAAGTTAATTTAGGAGGTACTCCTTTTGAATATTGCAATCCTTGACGATTCAAAGGAAGATCTGCGTCAGGTAAAATCTGTCATTTCTTCTTATTATGAATCCCAGAATACATCCGCAGACATCCATTTGTATTCCAGCGCAGAAGCTTTTTTTACTAAATACATACCCGGATTTTACGACCTGATCATTATGGATATTTATATGGGCAGTATGACCGGTATGGATGCAGCCAGAAAGCTCCGCGAAGCCAGGGATACAGCTGCTCTGATTTTTATTTCAAGCAGTGATTCCTTTGCTGTGGAAAGCTATGATGTACAGGCATCCTACTATCTGCTGAAGCCCTTTGACCCGGAGAAGCTTTGCCGGATCCTCTCAACAATCCAGTTCAGGCAGTCGCAGAATTCCAGATATATAGAGCTGATCTCCGACCGTACCCCTGTAAAGATCCCTGTCAGGAGCATCCTGTACGTGGATACCTACCGCAATGCAGTTCAGGTACATACCACAGATGCAGGCATTATACGCTCCTACATAACCTTCCAGAAATTCGAAGAGCTTCTGGAGGGAATGAAATGTTTTCTCTCCTGTTACAGAGGCTGTATCGTAAATATGGATCACATCGAGAAATCCACAGATGAAGGCTTTGTTATGGACAATCAGGAGCTTGTTACTGTACGCAAGCGTGGCTCCAACGCGATAAAAAAAGCATATCTGGAATACTTATTTTCTTCAGACTCTGATAAATAAGTATTTCCGATATGCCTCTTCCCCTCCGGGCAGTAACTATTTATTTACTGTACTGTTTTCACCGGCAGAAAGATATTTACTTTAAAAATACCCTCTTCTGTATTAAAAACTACATATCCGCCCATTCGTTGTACCACTTCTGCCACAGACGCTGTTCCGATTCCAAAGCCTTCATGCTTTGTTGAATAAAAAACTTTTTCCCTTCGCTGGATTCCATTGGAATATGGATTTGAAATCTCTATCAGAAGCTTCCTGTTCTTAACCTTTGTAAGCATCTTTACATAAGGCTTATTTTCCGGCAGCAGATCTTTTACTGCATCTACGGCATTTTCCAGAAGATTTCCATATATTTTGCACAGATCTGTATCTGAAATGCCAATATTCTGTGGCAGCATCATATCACATTCAAAAGGAATCCCTTTCTTCCTCAGTTCTCCTGCATAAAAATGGATCACTGCATCTACGGCCATGTTTCTGCAATAACAGATTAGCTTTTCCTCTTCTGTTATAACGGATGCATACTCCTGCAGATATTCCATCATCTCCTGATATTTTCCCTGCTGGGTGTAAGACATGATGGTGCGCAGATGGTGTCTCATATCATGGCGCATCCTGCTGATCTCATCCATCTTTTCTGTAAGTTCCTCATAATTCTGTTTCTGTATCTGCAGTTTCTGTTCCATCTGACGGCTGTATTCTCCATAGGTAAGCTGAAATCTGTAAGCATTGGCAAGCTCCATCCACAGAGTCAGTCCCACACTGGCTACAAGCACTGCTGCACCAATTTCCATAAACCACCCGCCAATGATCGGCTCATATAATCTCCATATCCGGTCTGCTGCCAGAGACGCTGCATAAACAACAATTCCCACTAAAAGTACATTACTGTACTTCTGTTTTATCTCCTTTACACTTCTGAAAAGCAGATAACCGGCTGCTGCCCACTTCAAAATCTCTGTAAGCTTAGAGATCAGATACAGCCCTGTTGCAGACTGGGCTCTGCTGCACAGCATTTCTGCCACAAAAACCATCACTCCGGCTGCTGCGGCCACACCTGCAAGAATTTCCGGAATCCTTTCCTCACCTCCCAGGATCTTCTGTTGTACCAGCATAACACCGGCAAACATCAGATAATAGAACAATGCCTCCATTCCATAACAAGGCTGTACTTTTACTGCAACAAAGGAATGCAGGATCGGATAAGAACCATATCCCAGCACACAGATACAAAGCAGGGCAAAAAGTCCAAACTCCACTTTTTTAGTTCGCATATACATATACACTGAAAAAATCAGGACAAAAAATGTAAAAGCCATAAATACCACAGCAATCATAAGTGACAACCCGCGGATAATATTCACTTTAAAAGGAGAAGCCAAAACCGGCACATACTGAATTCCCGATGACACCGAATGTTTGTCTGTCACTGCGATCACAATCTCTGCAGTTTCTTTTCCCTCAAAGGTAAATACCCTGTTCTGAATCTGCTCCTGGTAATTGTCCGGATCCGGATTTCCCATCTGCCCCATCAATTCCCCATTAATATACAGCTTGTAAGCAGAAAAAATCTCTGTCAGGCCAATAGCATATTGTTTTTCTTTTTCAGGAAGCACCAGAGTCATCCGATAGGTACCGCTTCCAAAAGGAGATTTATTTTTATCACCCAGATCCATCCCACCGTACTCGCCAATGGAAACATAACGGCTGTAGCAGCCCTCCTTCTGTTCCTTTATGTCCTGCGGTGTCAGCAATACATCCGGATAATATTCCCATTCCCTGGCAAGATAATGCACAGAATCATCATCAGGTACATAGAGGATTCCCTGAATGGCCTGATCCCCCCTGGCCGTATATTTGTTATCAAAGCGATAAAACAGAAAGAATACGCCCATAGCCAATGCAAATACAGCTGCTATAAGTAGTAATGAATATTTCCAGTTCTTCTTCATTGCTGACACCTCCTTCTGTTTTCGGGTGCTTTTTTTGCTTTTCCTCTGTCCCTTATCTGCGTTTTTTACAAAATACAAAAATAGCAGCAAATGCCATGATACATACTGCCAGTAATGTAGGTATTATCATCAGAAGCTGCCTGCCGGAAGCTTCTGTTTTCTGTTCTGTTTTCTCTTCCGGCACCGACTCTTCTTCTGTAAATCCTGTATCTTCTCCATCTGAAACAGCTTCCACACTGTCCTCATCCGTCTGATCTCCCATACTTTCTGATTCTCCATCTATGAGGAAATAGTCTCCCGTCTGGCTGATTTCCATACGGAGAACATTTTGCTTTTCCTGATAATTCACTGCATATTGATTTCCCTGCACATCCTCCGCTTTTACTGTTTCAGGTAACTGGATTCCGCCAAACACAGATGTCTGAAATTCCACCACTGTTCCCGGAACTTCTGTTACCTCCTCACCTCTGACAAAAATCCGCAGAGAAAATGCAGTTTCTGACGTTTTCTCGATTCTTATCTGGATTTCATCCTCTGCATTGATCTTCCATCCGTTCACTGTATCCGGAGAAAATGTTACAGAGATTCCCTGTTTCTCAAACCTTGCACTTCCATTCTGTTGGATCATAAGAAGTATTCTCTTTCCACTGACTGCAGTAATGGTGTCGGTGCTTAACTCTGTCACGGAATTCTCTGTATCCGATATTTCAGCAGATTTTGCATCAGAAGCTTTGTTACTGCTGCTATTCTGTCCGTCTGTATTATTGTCTGTTCCGTAAGAGTTGTCATAATGATATCCGGCACTTCCCGTATTCAGATTCTCTTCCTTTTCTCCCTGTACTACTTCTGACGAAGCAGGTGCTTTCTGCACAATGTCAGGAAGATCTTTTTCCTCCCTGTCTGAAAAATTCCGCTCATGCCAGTATTCGTTGACAATAAAGGCATCATTATAGGAAAAAGAATAAATTCCTGTGCTCCCTTTCTCATAGACAGCACAGATCTGGTAGTTCTGTCCTTTCTTTAATATCTCTCTGTAATAAATCTGAATTCCATCAGAAGTCACTTCCACCAAGTCATCATCAATTTTCCGGTAATTTCCCTCATTCTCAGAGAGGTAAACCTGTATGTTCCGGCGTTCCTCTGCAGAAAATCCATCCAGCAGCACCGGAAATTCCAACAGATCTACAGCCGGCATGCTGTAGGTATTTATCTGTGGTTCTCCTTTTTTCTGTACAGAAAGATATGCATATGCCTCTGGCAGCGCCAGGCTGTCAGCTACTTCATATCCTTCTGGGATTACAAATGATCCGGTTACCTTGTACACACCTTGTTTTTCCCTGTTTACCTGGCTCAGATCCCAGGAGGATTCCAGAATCAGCTCCGGATTCT
>ERZ809198.748-NODE-748-length-13621-cov-7.298762_pt1 | contig 13621 bp, 9 predicted proteins | sample MGYA00520793_ERZ809198 | MGnify/ENA primary metagenome ERZ809198 (study PRJEB31570, sample SAMEA3213005) | Homo sapiens | biome: human-gut; feature: human gut; material: fecal | place: Sweden | collected 2011 ... | reverse complement strand
ACGGAACTAATTTCAACAAACTCGGAACTAATTCGGACAATCGCGGAGTAAATTTTGACGATGGCCCACTGCGTGACTTAAACTACGGCTGGAAAATGGAAAAACAAACCACATATTTCACATCATTTCACCTGCCGTGCGGCTTACTGTTTAAAAATTAGCCATACATTACAGAACCGAAAAAACTACCGTTGTCACGCAGTTTTCTTGCCTTGACGTATGTGTGTCGGCAGAAAGTTCAACGTACGACAACGGTAGTAGTTTTCAAAAAAATGATGGATACGGCACCTTTATGCAAGTGCCAAGGAGCATTAGCCTACGATGCCACCATCGGTTGTGGTGAGCGAAGCATCGTCAACGAGCTTTTCAGAAGCTGTGGCGTACGAAGTGGTTTTGGGGTTCATCATGATGAGGTTCACCTTGGTTTGCTCGGTGAGCGTAAACTCATAAGTAACCTTAGTCCATTCGCCAGCAGTAGTCGAGGTGTAGCCGCCGTACTTATAGCTGTCGCCACCGGCAATCGAACCGTTAGCTTCCACAATGGCGTAACCCGGACGTACCTGACCATCGCCCTTGACATAGAGAGTGAAGGTGTAGGTACCGGCCTTGAGGGTGTATTCCTTTGAAGCGAGGCGCTTGTTCTGCTTTTCGTCGAAACCTACGGCTACGGCCAATTTTCCGCTGCGTGCCGTGGTGCTCTGCGTCAGTTTGGCGTTGCTGGCTGAGTTGGTCGACTTCCATGCCGTAGGGGCATCGCCCGTCCAGAGTTCGAAACCGGCATTTTCAAGCAAGTTGCCAGCTTGCGGAACTTCGGGTTTATCGCCACCTTGGTCGCCACCTTGATCACCGCCTTGGTCGCCACCTTCAACAATACCGCCGTCGCTGGTTACGAGCGAAGCATCGTCAACGAGCTTTTCAGAAGCTGTGGCGTACGAAGTGGTTTTGGGGTTCATCATTACGAGGTTCACCTTGGTTTGCTCGGTGAGCGTAAAGGTGTACGACGCTTCGGTCCAGTCGCCGGCCGTGGTTGAGGTGTAGGAACCATACTTATAGCTGTCGCCACCGGCAATCGAACCATCAGCTTCGACAATGGCATAACCCAAACGTACCTGACCATCGCCCTTGACATTGAGAGTGAAGGTGTAGGTACCGGCCTTGAGGGTGTATTCCTTCGAAGCAAGGCGCTTGTTCTGTGCTTCATTGCCTTCGACTGCCAAAGCGAACTTGCCGTTGCGTGCCGTGGTGCTCTGCGTCAGTGTCGCGTTGCTGGCTGAGTTGGTCGACTTCCATGCGTTGGGCACACCATCGGTCCAATCCTCGAAACCGGCATTTTCAAGCAGGTTCTTTCCCGTAGGTTCAACGGGCTTGTCGCCGCCTTCACCTCCACCGGGGTTCTCTTCGCCATTGCCCTTCATCACCTTGAAGTTCTTCACTTCCCAGGTTGCAGCCTTCTTGGTTGTTTTGTAACGGAGTGCAACAGTTACGCCGGGCTGCTTCATCATTTCAGCCGGAATGCTGAGTTTACCCGTGTTGTACCAAGTATCCCAGTCAGTACCCTGTTCGGCCTTGAAGGGGAGAGCCGTCCAGTTGGCTTGCGTGGGCACACCATTGAAGTCCTTGCTCACGAGCACCTGATAATGGCTTTCGAGTTCCGAAGCATTGGCGTAGCGCAAGATGTAGTCGAAGCTTACATACGCGCTATCAACGCTCGTAAAGTCCATTTTGGGCGAAATCAGCCAGCTTTCAGCGGGCATGTCTTCCTTTTGTCCATTGCCGTCGGAATCAACAAACGAGGTTACTTGGGCGCAACTGTAACTGCAATTCCATGAATAACTGCCTTCGGTGTTAATGGCTGAGAAATCGCCGAGCGAAGTAGAAAACTTTTCGTCAAGAATAACGCTCGAACCCGTGTTGCTGCCGTCGCCGTTCACTTCGTAGGGAGCAGGAACGTCCTCGCAGGCAGTGAAACCCAATGAAAGAGTTGCCACGGCTAATGAAAGAAAATACTTTTTCATATAAATGTGTTGATTTTATTTTTTTAGGAAAGAGGTAAGTGCCTCATACGCAACTTACTTGATAATGTCGTTAACCGAACGGAGCTGAATTTGCCAGCCGCTGTAGTAGCTGAGCATACCCGTGAAAGTGTTTTCGCCCTGAGGCATTACGGTAAAGGCAATGTTGTTTTGCGTTGAGGTGCGGAGCGTCATTTTGCTCTTTGAACCGGCCACTTTGAGCGTGCGGTCCACCCCGTAACCGGGGTCTTGCAGTTCCTCGGGGGCAAAGATGGCAGTGCCGTCGGCTTCAGCCAGGCTACCCTTTACGCTGACCAGCTGGGGGCAGTTCATGCAATTCTGGTTTTTGCTGTTGGCAATCCAGTCGGCATCGAGTGCCACGGGCTTGAGTTCAGCGCAGTTAGGGTCGGGGGTGCCTACGAGTTCAACGTTCGTACGGCAAAGCTGCAGGAGCATGGGACCGAGGCGGAGGTTACCGCTGCTGGTGTAGTAGGGCTGACCGATTTTGGGAAGTTTGGAGTAGACACCAATGTACAGGCCCTTGAGGTTTACCTTGACGCGCTGTCCGAGGGGGAAGTAGGGCGTGAGCCAGGTGTTCTTCACGGCCAGCACGATGCTTTGGTCGCGCAGGGGGTCACCCACCTCTTTCGTAGTGTCGATGTGGCGGAGCATGAGGGTTTGGTAAAGGTTACCTCCTTCGTCGTTGGCCACTACCACACCTTCGATGATGCGGTCGGTTTTCACCTGCTCAAAGGCATTGGTTTGGTTAAAGAGCGACTTGTTATCGTTTTTGAGCTGGGCAATGGAGTAATTCACTGCGCCGATATCGGTGGGGCTGGTTACGTCGTTGGTTTCGGTTTTCGGGTCATCGTAGTCGTCCATACAGGCAGTCAACCCGAATGCCACGATAGCAGCCATCAGTAAATGAAAAAACTTATTCATAATTGTCTGTTTTACCCCGCTGTTCCTTGGTGCAAGCACCCGCGTCAGGTTGTGAAATGCCTGCGTCGGTGCGTGCCAAAGGAGCAGCCGGGGCAGCGATATTGCTGAGTGAAATATGTTTAGAACTTAAAGCCGATGTTCAGGAAGGCATTGAAGGCATTGGCATAGTAGTACTTCGCGTTTTTCGAGAAGCGGTATGCCTTAGCCACGCCCGTCTGGTAAAAGTCGTCGCGGTTCTGCTCGTAACCACCGGTGCGCATGTTGCGGTTGTTCGTAATGTTCTGCGCCGAAAGGTTGATGCTCAGGCTCTTTCCCTTTTTCAGGCGGATGAACTTACCGATTGAAGCATCGAGCATAAAGCCACCATCGAATTTTTCCTGTTTGGCGGCGTAGCTGTCAACCACGTTGCCCTGCTTGTCGAAGAGCACACCACCCTTTTCCTTGAGTTCGGCCTTCGTCACGTCGTAAACGGGGGCTTTGTCGCTGGTTGAAGTGTAGTTCTTCAGGATGTTGCTCAAACGGCGGTATTCCGAGAAGTCAACATACACGCGGTCGTAGTAGTTGAGGTTAGCCTCGAAGAACCATCCGTTCGTGTTGTATTCCACACCCAGACTCACTGCAGCGAGGGGCGTACCGTTCACGTGCATGCCTTCGGCAATGACGCGCAACGGCATTGAAGCGCCGGTCACGGGGTTTTTCCACACGTTCAGCTGCTTGATGGTCTGTGCGTTCATACCTTCGTAGTTCACTTCGGCTAAGGGGTTGTTTACATATTCAGCCTCGGCGTATGAACCCATCAGGTTGATGGCGAAGTTCGAAGTTACCTGATACTTAAAGGCTGCCTCGATACCGTAGTGTTCGCGGTCGACGCCGCTCATCGTGAGGTAAGTGAAGCGGCCTTCCTGATCGTTGTAGAAGGCGGTTTGTTCCACACCATTGTTGAAGCGTGCGTAGTAGCCGGTCACCTTACCCGAGAAGTTGCCCAGACGGAACTGGTACGAAGCCTCAGCGTTCACCACCTGTTCGTTGGTCAGGTTCTTCACAAAGTTGTTCTGCATACGCGGAGCCACAAAGCTGTTGCGCGCCAGCGGAGCGTTGCTTTCGGCACCGAAGTTCACGCTCAGAATGTGCGCACCGTTCGGGCGGTAGGTCAGACCAAAGCGGCCACCGCCGCCCAGGAACCATGCCTTTCCGCTCTTGCCATACGAGTTTTTGGGAGCGCGTCCGTTCTGCATCAAGCCTTCGCGTTCGATGCTTGTGCCTTCGGCCCAGGCCGACAAGCGGTAGTTGAACTTACCCTGGTTCAGTTCATAGTTGCCATAAAGGCGTGCCTTGTTGATAAAGATGTTGTAGTTGTAACCAAATTTATCGTCGATGCCGATTTGTCGGTTCGGGTTGCGCATATCGTTTTGCGCTTCGATGCTTTCCGGTCCGTAGTCGCTGGCGGCAAACTTATCAATGTCGGTGAATTTGCTACCGCCGAGCAAGTCGGCCATCGTTTTGTAGTGCATACCCTTGGTGCGGTTGTACGATGCGCCGAGGGTATATTTCTGCTCTTTGTTAACCTCGTGATTGAAAGCCGTGTTGAGCGCAAACACCATTTGGTCGTTGTGGCGGCGTTCCTGGTAGTAAAGGGCTTCGCCACCGGCTTTTTCGCTTTCGCGGTTCACGTAGTACATGCGGTCCCAGTTAATCTGTCGGTTGGCTTTCGACGAGAGCCAGAAGTCCTTCAGGTCGTTATACTGTTCGAGCAGGTAGGGGTTATTCTTTAAGTATTCGGGATTATTCTTTTCGGGATCCCACACGTCGAAAATCGACGAAGGCATATTTTTGTAATAGTCGGGACGGGGGTCGTAAGCATCGCCGCTCCAGCCCAATGCCGTTGAGCTATACATTGAGTATTTAAAGCCGGCAGCAGTGGTAAGTTTTTTATCGTCCTTGATTTTCCAGTCCCACGTCAGGATAGCCGTAGGTTCAAAGTCGTTTACCACGCGGGCATTGCGCTTTTCGCCAGCCTGATAACCCCAGTTCGGGTTGTAGTAGTGCGAATTAGCCAACCAGTAGGCTTCTTCGGTCGAAGCCCCCTGCTGTGCGCGTTCGGTGGGCGAACCAAAGGTTACGAGCGAAAGGGCATGGTTGTCGCCAAAACGCTTTTCGGCAGAAAGGAAATACGAGAAAGAATTGTAGAACGTACCTTCAATCACACCCTCGTTGGCCCAGCGGTAACCTACGAGTCCGGCAAAAGCCCAACCCGAAGGAAGCAGACCGGTAGCATGCGTAAACATGCCGCGTGCCACATAGTTGCGGTTCGTACCCGAAAGGGTCAACTTGTTGCCTTGAGCAAACTGGCTGGCGCGCGTATTGACGCTGGTTGCGCCACCCACACCGGCCACACCGAAGCGGTTGAAATCGTAGGCCGACACACCTTCCTGGTTGCGCACGGCATCGTTCATACCGCCCACCATGCTGTAGCCAAAACGTCCCAGCTCCAGGTCGTTGAGCTGAAGGCCGTTCATGTAGTAGCTGTTGTACATGTTGTCGTAGGCACGCACTTTAAAGCGCATGGGGCTGAAGCGGTAGCCTACTTCCGCATTGTAGGGGTCGTTCTTCGAACCCGTGATAACCGAAACTGCCTGTGAGGCATCGTTGTCCTCGTCGAGTTGCGACTCGGTAAACGTAAAGTCGGCATTGTCGAGAACCGCCAGGGTGTCGACGGGCTCTTGGGCCATGGCTCCTGAAGCCAAAAGCAGGGCGGCCGCCGTAAGTTTTACACCTTTTGTCATATTTCTTAAAGAATTGCATTTATGAGCTATGTAGACGAAGAAACAGGGGTAAAAGCAAAACCGCAACTCTGAATCAATAGGCATAAAGCCCGTCACAGAGTACAACGATGTGTTCTTATCCCTCGTTCATACTGCGTCAAAGCATAACTACTTGTAAACTTTATTATTTGCTGCAAAGATACATATAAAAAAATGCCTATGCCTTTACATTTCTATTAAATATCAAATGCAGAAAGCAAAATCTCAGTTTTTTTTTTGAAATTTGCAGCATCAAACATAAACCATACATTTTTATATGAAGAGAAATCTCCTTTCGTTGCTGCTCGTCTGTGCAGCTTTTTTTCAGATTTATCCACTTTCGCTGCGTGCAGCTCACACAGCACCTGCACCCGTCACTACCGAGGCGCTGCACGAAATGCAGCAAAAACGTTTTGCACTTTACGGGGTGGCGTTCTATAACCTGGAGAACCTGTTCGACACCATTCACGATGCCGGCAAAAACGACTACGAGTTTCTGCCCAACGGCCGCAACAAATGGGGAAAAATGAAATACGAGGCCAAACTGCACAACATGGCCCGCGTACTCAGCGAACTCTGCACCGACAAACTGCCCATGGGACCGGCCGTTATCGGACTTTCGGAAATCGAAAATCACCGCGTACTCGAGGATTTGCTCAAACAGCCGGCATTGGCTAAGCGTGGCTACAAGTATGTCGACATTGCCGGACCCGACCGCCGAGGCATTGAGTGTGCCTTCTTATACAATCCCCGTCTTTTCAAACTCGAAAGCAGCATGCTCGTGCCTTTTTACTATGCACCCGATGGCAAGATCGACAGCCCGCTGCTTGGTTTCTACACCGACGAAAACGGCAAAGTGCGTGCTTACAACGAACTGAAGGGCGACACCACTTACATTACGCGTGGTTTCCTCGTGATGGAGGGTTTGCTCGGTGGCGACAAAACTTTCTGCATCGTGAACCACTGGCCCTCGCGTGCTGCCGGCGACGAAATTCGCCAACGTGCCGGATTCCAACTGCGTCAACTCACCGATGCGCTGCTGAAACAGGAACCCGAAGCTAAAATCATTGTCATGGGCGACATGAACGACGACCCGGGCAACAAGAGCATGACCGAACAGCTGGGCTGCTTTGCGGAACAAAAGGAGGTGAAGTCGGCCAACGATTTCTACAATCCTTGGTACAACACGCTCTACAAGGTAGGTCAGGGTACGCTGCTTTACAACGGTGCCTGGAACCTTTTTGACCAAATCGTGATGAACGGCAACCTGGTAGGCAAAGACCGCTCCACGCTGAAATATTACCAGCACGCCATTTTCATGCGCGACTACCTGTTCCAGCAGGAGGGCCGCTACAAGGGAAACCCCTTGCGTACGCATGCCGGCGGTGTATGGCTCAATGGCTTCTCCGACCACTTGCCTGTACAGATTTACCTGGTGAAAGAGGTGAAATAACCGGGCTGCATTGATTCAGCGGTAAACGAACAAAATCCCCGACAGTTCCAATGCGAACTGTCGGGGATTTTTATATGTTTCTATTTCTCAACTCCGTCCGTACAACATCCCCATAGGTATTCCTTATAAATGATTACTATCATTACCACCCACACTATTTAGCATAGGCACCAAATTTGTCTCCAAGAAAAACATATTGATATAAATATTCTCATTATATTTGCAAAATAGTACATACCCACCTATTCATACAAGCAAAGCGGCATATCTTTTACGAATCACATTGCTTAACCCTACTTTTTCATCAACAATTTTACTCATTCATAAAAAACAAAGGACATGAAAAAAATTACACTTTCTATTCTTTTTGCAATCTGCGGATTAGTGGCTTCATCGCAAACCCTTACGCTGAAAAGTACAATGCCAAAAGGCGATGCTGTAAGACTTTCAATTGCTGCGACAGGAGGTTCGGTAAGCATTGATACTGGCGATGGAATAGCCAAAGATTATGAAGTATCAGCCGATGTGTCTTCCCCAACATTTCTACCACTTACGGCTACAGCTTCTAACCCTACTATTATAATTAAGGGAGATGTTCTAGGCATAGAGTGCTCATCGATTAAACTGACGGAACTTGATTGCTCGGAGGCTAAGTCGCTATTAGTGCTAAAATGCGACATCAACAACCTAACAGAACTCGATGTGTCAAAAAACGCACGTCTGGCGCGTTTGTACTGCAACGACAATATGCTGACCTCGCTAAACTTAGGTACGGGTGCAGAATTGCTACTGATTTACTGTCAAGAAAACCAACTCACTTCGCTCAACTTATCAAACTGCACCAAACTAATTGAACTGGGATGTTACCGCAATGCGTTTACTGAAATTGATTTAACGCATTGCCCGAAACTAGCAGTAGTAAATTGCAGTAGAAACAAGATTGCAAGTCTGGATGTATCGAAAAATCTAGAACTTACTCAACTGTACTGCGAAAACTGTCAAATTAGTGAACTCAACGTACAGAATAATCTGAAGTTGACGCACCTATACTGCGGTGATAACAAACTGACAGACCTAAAAGTTGACAAGTTGACAGAACTGACACAACTGAACTGCAAACTGAACCAACTGACGATGCTTGATTTAAAAGAAAACAAAGCATTGGAAGAGTTGTATTGCTTTAGTAATAAACTGACAGGGCTAGAACTGAAAAACCAACAGAACCTAATGGTACTGAGTTGCGGAGACAACAAACTGACGGATATAGACTTGTCGGGAAATTTATCATTGAGCGAAGCTAGTTTGAGTTTCAACCAACTGACAAACCTTAACTTAAAAGGGAACTCTACGATAATGGCCGTAGCTTGCGACCATAATGAACTTAAAGAACTATCGGCCGAAGGTTGTGACAACTTACAAATGATGGTGATAGACCACAACAAACTGAGTACAGAGAGTAGCCAGCACTTTGTTGAATCATTACCCAAATTGACAGAAGAGGGTGGTATCGTGTTCTACAATCAGGCAGAATATCCAGAAGCTGATGCGAACGTAATTTCAACTCAAACTATTCAATTGGCTAACAGCAAGAATTGGTATATATTTGATGAGAAGACTTGCTTACTACGGCCATTCATGATGTAACAACCGACAGCAATAAGGGTTTCAACATGACGAACGATGGTAGAAAGATAAACTTTGCCAAAGGGGCTACTAATTGGCATTTATTTACTTCAGACGGACTCCTTGTAACAAAGGGCTATGGACCTACAGCTGATTTTACCACGCTTGCAAAAGGATTTTACGTACTTAGCTTTGGAAATACTAAAAAGCAACAAGCGGTGAAACTCATACTGAAGTAGACGCTTCTGACCAAAAAGTCTAAATCATTTACCTCCTCAAACGAACAAAATCCCCGACAGTTCCAATGCGAACTGTCGGGGATTTTTTATATCATTTCCTTCAAAGAGAAAAAGCTGCACGGATTAGTACTTGTGGCCCTTTCCCTGCATTTCGTTGCGCGTAATGCCGGTGAGGTCGATGGCACGCCACGCATACACAATGTAGGCCAGTACAAAGGGGATAATCAGGCTGACGGCGGCCATGGTGCTGAGCGTAAATTCGCTGGAGCAGCTATTGGCCAAACAGAGCGATGACTGGGGGTCGGCAAGCGAGGGATAGTAGGCCGTGTGGTTCAGACCGGCGCAAAGCAGCAGGGCCAACACGGTGAACACGGTGCCTGCACCGGTAAACCAAATGCCGCGCACATGGGTGGCCGACAGCAGGGTGCGGACAATGCCGGTGAGCACTAACACTACGCCGAGCAGGAACAGCGCCAATACCCAGAGCAGGGCCAGCAGGTTATGCAGGTATTTGCCGCTTTCGGGGGCAAACTGGCTGGTGGCGGGGTCGTAGGTCAAACCGGTGGCGGTGAGCAGATAGCCGACAAAGGCGAGGAAAAGGAGGAGGAAGGGCACGGTATCGACCATGATCATGCGGCGCAAACGCTGGCGCAGGCTGTCGTCGTTGATATTGTTGATAAGATACAGACTGCCGAGTATGCGCGAAAGGAAAAAGACGGCAAGACCTAATACGAGGTTCCATACGTTGCCAAGGGCTTCAAGGCCGTGCCAGGCATTGGCCCAGGTGCTGATAACAGGCGAAAAACTTTGCACATCGGCCGAGGCCATGGCTTCGCGATTCACCACAAATTCGGCACCGGTGAAGAAGGTGCCGACAGCGGCTCCCAACACGAAGGGGCCGACAAATCCGTTGAACACGAGGAAAGCGCGATACGCGGTGCGACCGAGCACATTGCCGCTTTTCGACTGAAATTCGTAGGCCACGGCTTGCAGCACAAAACTGACGAGCAGCAGCATCCACACCCAGTAGGCACCGCCGAAGCTGGTGCTGTAAAACAGGGGGAAGGAGGCGAAAAAGGCTCCGCCAAAGGTGACGAGGGTGGTAAAGGTGAATTCCCACTTACGTCCGGTGGAATTGACAATCATGGTACGTTCGGTTTCGTCGCGTCCCACTTGGAATATCAGGTTATTGGCGCCCTGAACAAACATGAGGAACACGAGCAGACCGCCCAATAACGACACTAAGAACCACCAGTATTGCTGAAGGAATGTATAGGTTATCATGTAATTTCGGTGAATAGGGGTTGGGGGAATGTTAGGCTTCGTGTTTGCTGATGGCGCGAGTCATAATGCGCACTTCGGCCACAAGGAGCACGGTAAAGATGATGAGGAAGAGGAAGAAGGTGGTCATGACGCTGATGGGCGACAACTGCGACACGGCAGCTCCAACGGGGAGCAGGTCCTGAATGGCCCAGGGCTGACGGCCTACTTCGGCTACAATCCATCCGGCTTGTCCGGCTACATAAACCATGGGCACGGCGGCTATGCCCAGCCAGTGCATCCAGCGAGTGCGTTCGAGGGTGCCGCGGTGCTGCATCCACCAGGCCACGATGAGGAAGAGGAAGAGGAAACTGCCGAGCCCTACCATGAGGCGGAAACTCCAGTAGACCATGGGTACGGGGGGCACGAGTTCTTCCTTCGACTTCAAATAGCCGTAGCCGAAATAGGGCATGTGTTCCTCAAGTTCGGCGCGTGCCTTGGCGGCTTGTTCGGGGTTCGACTGGTGATGGGCGCGGAAGTCGGCAAAGGCGGCAATCGCCTTGCGTCCGCGAGCTATTTTTTCGTCGGCCGAGGGGTGTACGGTGCCGTCGGGGTGGGTGTAGCCGTTGAGCAGGTTGTCAATACCGGGCACATAGCCGTCGATGTCGTGTGTAGCGAGTACAGAGAGTACACCGGGCACTTCAATACCGGGCACAATGGAGAAGGGGGCGCGCTGTCCGCCTTCGTGCAAACCTTCGGCTGCAGCGAGTTTCATGGGCTGTTCGCGGGCAATGTTCACACCGCTCTTGTCGCCGGTTCCCATTACGACGAGGGTAGCGAAAAGGCCGGTAATGCTGGCCACCTTAATCGAGGCAAGGGCCATGCGCTGATTGCGTTTTTTGAGCAGGAACCAGCAGCTTACGCCGACCACAAATACGGCTCCGGTCATCCAACCGCTCGACACGGTATGGAAGAACTTGACTACGGCTGTGGGCGAAAAGGCTACGGCCATGAAATCGACCATTTCGTTGCGCACGGTCACGGGGTTGAACTCCATGCCGACGGGGTGCTGCATCCAGGCGTTGGCCACCAGAATCCACCAGGCTGAAATGGTGGCACCGATGCCGGTGAGCCAGGTTGAAGCGAGGTGGAAACCGCGACTTACTTTTTGCCAGCCAAAGAACATGACGGCAATAAAGGTGGCTTCCATGAAGAAGGCGAGGATGCCTTCAATGGCAAGGGGGGCACCGAAGATGTCGCCCACGAACCAGGAATAGTTGCTCCAGTTGGTTCCGAACTCGAATTCAAGAATCAAGCCGGTGGCTACGCCTACGGCAAAGTTAATGCCGAAGAGTTTCATCCAGAACTGGGCGGTACGTTTCCAAAATTCATCTCCCTTCACATAGTAAAGGGTTTCCATGATGCCCATAATGATGGCCAACCCCAACGTAAGGGGCACAAACAGCCAGTGATAGCAGGCTGTGAGCGCAAACTGCGCGCGCGACCAGTCGATGGTTGCGGGATCGAGAATGCTGAGTAACTGCATACTGAAAATAAGGATTTAAGGGGTTCGAGAAATGGGGGATTTACGGGCAAGCGAACGGCCTGATTAACGCAGCAGTTCGGCTCCTACGGTTTCGCTTTTCTGTTCGTCGGTGAGGCCGCCTAACTGGGGCTGAAAAAAGAACAGCCGCAATATGGCAAACATCACAAACAGCTTGATGAGTATCAAAATCCATAGCGTGCGCCCCCAGGTCATGGCGCGAAATCCGTCGCGATAAAAGCGCCATACACTTTGAATAAGGTTTAGGGGATTATTCATGCACGCAAATTTAATTATTCTCACAAAAAAAACGCACCTTCCGCAGGGTTTTTGTCCTGCTGAAGGTGCGTTTTTTGTATCTGTTTGAATATGCTGTTTGATTTTTGCAACTCGCTGTCGAAAAACAAAAATCAGAACAGGAAGCGTGTCACGGGCTTTAGTAACCGCCGCCTTGCTGCATGGCCAGAAAGCGTTCGACGCCCTGGCGAATGGAGGCCAAGCCGAAGCGTGTGGGGTCGACTTCGGAAAGGGGTATCCATTGGGCGTTGGTGGCATCGTCGCGGGCGGAAATGCTTTGCAAACTGGCTACGCGACACAGGAAAAAAGCATCGGACGTGTGAACCACATGACCACAGAAGGGATAGGTGTTGGGAAAGGAAAACAGAAATTCATAGGCCACTACATCGGCTCCTACTTCTTCCTGCACCTCACGCACCAACCCTTGGGTGATGCTTTCTCCGGGGTCGACAAAGCCACCCGGCAAATCGAGCGTTCCTTTGGCCGGCTGACGGTCGCGCACCACGCAGAGCAACTCGCCTTGTTCGTTGAGAATAATGGCTACGGTTGCTGCGGCTGCATTGGCATAATACACAAAGCCGCACTGCATACAGCGTTTGCTGTAGGCATCGTTTTCGCGGAAATGGGCATTTCCGCACTGCGGACAGTACTTAAAATCGGCTAAAGGGTGCATAATTCTTCGGGTTACTGTTTGCAAATGACCGGGCTGCTACGGGGGCTGCCCTGGCTCGTGATTGGGCTGGTTATTGGGCAGCAGATTCAGCCGGTGCGTCGCCGGTATGTTTTTTGCGCGGACGGCGACGGCGACGTTTGCGTTTCGACACAGATTGTGCCTCGTCGGCTGGGTCGGCTTTTACCTCTGCCGACTGCATGGCTTCGGCATTGGCCGATTTTGCAGCACGGTTTTGGTCGGCATTTTGCGACTTAGGCTTTTGCGGTTTCGGCTGCTGTTCGTGCTGTGGGGTGTCTTTGGCGTTCACCTCATCGGTCGGGGTAGCCTGGCCGTTTTTGTTTATATTGCCACGCGAACGGCGCGACTTGTTTCGTTTGCGTCGGGCCTGTTCTTTGGCCTTTTCCTCGCTATCGCCCCACTCGTCTTCGGCTTCCGATTCGCTGATCTGGGGTTGCTCCAAGTGTTCCATGCCAAACACAAAATCGTCGAGCGTCAAATGGCGCATTTGGGGCAGAGGTGTTTCGTCGCTAAAAGCTGCGGCTTGTGCCTGTTTTTCCTCAATGGCATCCGCTTCGTCTGCTTCCTCCGCTTCGTCTGCTTCGTCCGTTTCAACTGCGTCAAGGGCGGGAGCAGCACTTTCTGCATGCACAGATTGAACGGCTGAGTCCAAGTCGAGTTCTACGTTGGCCTCTGCGTCGACTGCGTCAAGGGCGGGAGCAGCGATTTCTGCATGCACTGATTGAACGGCTGAGTCCAAGTCGAGTTCTACGCTGGCCTC
>ERZ809198.742-NODE-742-length-13740-cov-5.918524_pt1 | contig 13740 bp, 9 predicted proteins | sample MGYA00520793_ERZ809198 | MGnify/ENA primary metagenome ERZ809198 (study PRJEB31570, sample SAMEA3213005) | Homo sapiens | biome: human-gut; feature: human gut; material: fecal | place: Sweden | collected 2011 ... | reverse complement strand
AAGTAAAAATACTTCGATAGAATTATATAAAATAATTTTGAACACCTACTTAATAATAAGCCCCGATACAGGTTTCACATTATGAGGTGTGAAACTTGTATCGGGGCTTATGTGTTTTTGCTAACTTACAGTTTCCGTTTGGCACTGCGCAACGAGTTGGTCACTACGCTGACACTGCTGAAGGCCATGGCAGCACCGGCAATCATGGGGCTGAGCATGAAACCGCAAAGAGGGTAGAGGATACCGGCTGCAATGGGCACACTGATGACATTGTAAAAGAATGCCCAGAACAGATTTTGGCGAATCGTGCCTACCGTTTGATGCGACAAACGAATGGCCTGCGGCAGACGCATGAGGTCGGACGAAAGAATGGTGAGCATAGAGGTTTCGATGGCAATGTCGCTACCACGCCCCATAGCCACACTGAGGTCGGACTGAGCCAAAGCTGCACTGTCGTTGATGCCGTCGCCCACCATGGCTACAGTCAGTCCGCTGTGTTGTAAGCGGCGTACAAAGGCAGCCTTGTCGGCTGGCAACAGACGCGCGGCATACTGTTCGGCACCCACGCGGCGTGCCACTTCAGCCGCAGTGGTTTCATTGTCGCCCGTCAGTATGCAGGTGCGTATGCCCATTTTGTGTAATTCGGCCACGGCAGCTGCCGATGAACTCTTGATTTCGTCACACAAGGCAATGAGTGCCACAATGGTCGTTTCGTTGGCCACCGCCACAATGGAATAAGCCTTTTCCTGCCAGGCCGCCATGCGTTCGGCTACTTCGGCGGGAAACTCTTTCTGCATTTCGCGCATCCAGCTGACGCTGCCACTGTAATAGGTGTGCGTCCCGATGCAGCCCGTAAGTCCCTTGCCCGGTGTGGCACTGAAGCGAAACACCGGCATACGCTGTTCGGCTGAAAAATAGCGGCAAATGGCATCGCTTAGCGGATGGGTAGACAGGTGTTCGAGCGAATGGATAACAGCCGGAATGTTGTTTTGGTCGTGAATCAAAGCCTCGACCACTTCGGGGTGTCCCTGCGTGATGGTGCCGGTTTTGTCGAACACCACAATGTCGACTTTACGCGCCACTTCCAAGCTCGCAGCATCCTTTATCAGCACGCCGATGTCGGCTCCGCGTCCCACACCCACAATGATGGCCGTGGGGGTGGCCAATCCCAACGAACAAGGGCAAGCCACAACCAGTACCGAAACCAAAGCTACCAGCCCATGGGTGAAACCATGGGTCGGCGACAAAATAATCCATGCCACAAAGCTCAACAAGGCCAAACAAATGATGACGGGCACGAAAATAGCTGCAATGCGGTCAACCAAAGCCTGCACAGGCACTTTCGAACTTTGCGCATCGCGCACGAGGCGCACAATTTGCGACAGCGTGGTGTCGGCCCCCACACGGCTTGCTACATAGCAAAGGGTACCGTTTTTATTGATGGTTCCGGCCAGGAGCGAGGAACCCACTTCTTTCACAACCGGAATGGGTTCACCGCTGAGCATACTTTCATCTACATACGATTGTCCGCTGATTACCTCGCCATCCACAGCAATGCGGTCGCCGGGTCGAGCCAGCAGTTTGTCGCCCACCTTTACCTCGGCCCGTGGTTTCATCACTTCTGTGCCGTCGGGCATAACCAGTACCACTTGGTCGGGCTGCAAATTCATGAGTCGGCGCAGGGTAGCAGTAGTGCGGTTTTTGGCACGGGCTTCGAGCATACGGCCCAGCAGAATGAAGGCGGTGATGACACCGGCTGAGTCGAAGTAAAGATGCGGTTCGATGCCATGCGCCAGGAAAAAGTGAGGAAAAAACAAATTGAAACAGCTATACAGAAAAGCCACAAAGGTGCTGAGCGCTACGAGAGTGTCCATGTTCGACGTGCCGTAGCGCAAAAGGCGCAGGGCATTGCGGTAAAATTCGCCGCCAAACTCGTAGAGCGAATAACCGGCCAGCACCATGAGCACGATGCCTTGACCAGGAAAAATGTCGGGCAACATGCTGAGTACCAATAGCGGAACGGCCACAATCAGCGCACCATAGGCATGGCGGCGCAGTTCGGCATAGCGGCTGCGGGTGGCAGCAGCAGCACGTTGGGCTTCGGCTTCGAAATCGGGCATTTGTGCAGACGCAGCAGTTGCCGTTTCGCCGGCAGTTTCCGGGTTGTTTGCGTCAGCGTGTACTGAAGTTTCGGGCGATGGCGTAGCAGTTTCGGGCGATGGCGCATCAGCCACAATGAGTTCAAAGCCCATGCGCCCGACGGCATTTTGCATGTCGATGGGGTTACACTGGGTTTCGTCGTAGGTGACGTTTGCCATGTTCAACGGCAGATTCACAGCCACTTCGGTAACTCCCGGCACGGAGCGTAAGGCTTTATCGACGTGGGCCGAACACGATGCACAGCTCATGCCGACCACAGGAAAGTTTCGAGTTGTCATGGGATGTATGAAAAGGTAAATTGGGAAATATGACGTAGCTGTTGAAACACAATCCGATGAGATGATTCAGCAGCTACGTCGTTGAACATACACATAAGGTGCAGTTTTATGGATTAAGGCAATCAAGCCCGGCGGCTGAGGAATTTGCGCGTAAGGGCGCGGCGCACGGGTTCGTCGTAGCACTTAAGCAGAATCCAGGTCAGGAGCACATTGCCCAGAACCACGCCGACGCTGACAAACTGGGTGTTGGCCCAGGCGGTGCGTCCGCTTTGCATCATCCAATAGTAGAACAGATACATAAAGGGGTAATGCACCATGTAAAGGGGAAAGGACAGGTCGCCGAGGGTTTTACACACCAAGGTCGAAAAGCGGTCGGTGGTGCGGCCCGAGGCTGCCAGCACGATAATGAGGGGAAAAACTGCGATGAGGCACGAAAATTCGAACAGACCATTCAGGCTGAACTGCGCGGTGCATCCTAAAAAGGGAACGATGAACAGCGCAAAAAGCAAGGCTGAACAGAGCCAAAAGGCACCGCGTACGACCAACGGACGGTGTACGCGCGACAGCAACAAACCCATGCTGAAGGGGAAGAGCATGCGCAGCAAACCGCCGAAAAAGTTGACCGTGTCGAGCGTCCAGCCCACGCCGATGCTGCCATAGCCCGATACGTTCAAGCAGGCAAACAGTCCCATCATGATGCCTAAAAATGCGACCCAAAGGCTCAGCACGCGCGTGCTGAAACGACGAAGTACCAGGGCATAGAGCACATTGCCGATGTATTCAAAAAAGAGCGACCATGTGGGTCCGTTGAGGGGAAACATCTCGCCATTGCCGCGCACTTCGTAGCCGCAGCCGGGCAGGGCGGGAATCATGAACATGGCCATGAGCAGTGCCCACATCACGGCCGATAGGGCCATGTGTGTGCCGTCCCACTGCTGACTGCCTTGCAACACAAAGGTGATGACACCCAGTACCGCCCCCATCAGTACCATGGGGTGCAGACGCACCAAACGGCGTAGGGCAAAGTTTTTGAGTGTGAGGGTGCTTTGCCAGCGGCTGTCGTAGGCATAGGCAATGACAAAACCTGAGAGCATGAAGAAGAAATCGACAGCCAGATAACCGTGGTTCATGCCTTCGATGAGGGGCGCACCCGATGAAAAGGCGTAACCTTCGAACACATGATAAATAACAACCAACAGGGCGGCTACACCGCGCAAACCATCGAGCAGTTCGTAATGCGGCTTGCTATCGGCGTACGAGGCTGACGAACGTAGGGGGGTGGAGGTGGTGACAGACATAACTTATGTAAAAAATGATTGCGAGTTTATTCAGAGCGTGTAGGAGCTGACCCGAGTGTATCAGTCAGGCCGCTTTCATTGCCGTAGGCATCAACCGCCGTAACCACATAGCGGCTGTGTTTGAGTGCCGGAAAGGTTAGCAGTTTTTCAAACTGCGTGGTTTGCAAACGGGTGGCCAGCAAGGCATCGCCATAACGCGCGTCGATACGGTACACATTATAATATACCGGCGTGTCATCGCTTACGGGTTTCCATTGCAGCAGCAAGCGGTTGCCCTGTATGCGCTGTTCGACAACGGGCGATGCCGGAGGCACGCTGTCAATCCACGTCATAGGAGGCACCAGTGCCGGAGTGGCATAGAAACTGTTGCGCAACCAATGGTACAGGTTCTTTTCGTTGTTTACCAAAAAGCGAGCACGGAAAAAGGCTTGTCCGTGAAGGCCAATGTGGCGTGCCACGTTCATCTGTCGTCTGACGGTGAGTAGCGGCCAGTTCTTTTCGCCCGGATTGAGAAAATAAATGCCCAAACCGGGTACGACCATGCGTCCGGACGTATTTTCGTTCCAATCGGCCAGGAAGGGGTAGTAATGGTTGCCGTCGAAGTACATCATCGGGAACAGACAGTCCATCCAGCCCTGCTTCAGCCAGTATTGGGCGTCCTGAAATACCGCATCGCGCGCATTCCAGCCCATGGACGAATAGCGCGACAAGTCGGCATACTTTCCTACCGGCGAACAGCTGAGTTTTACCCACGGTCGTATGGCACGCACCGTGTCGTGAATGGCCTGTACGCAGCGGTTCACATTGGCTCTGCGCCATTCGGCTTTCGGTTGTCCCTTGCCGTAGCGTTGGTACGAGCGGTTATCGGTGAAAGGAATGCCCTTTTCGGGGTAGCGGATGTAGTCGAGGTGAATGCCATCTACCCCATAGCGACGTACGATTTCGCCACAGAGCCGCGCCAAATAAGGAGCCGTTTCGGGCACCCCGGGGTCCATGTACCACTGGTCGGCCGCACGCACGCAGAGTTCGGGATGCTTTTGAGGCAAGGCGCGACGGCCCAACTTCATGGCCACAGCCGCCTTACAGATGGGAAAGGAAACCACCCAGGCATGACACTCCATGCCGCGTTTGTGACATTCGGCCACGGCCAATGCCAAGGGGTCGAACAAAGGCGCACGTCCGGGAGTGCCGGTGAACACACCGTCCCAGGGTTCCAGTTCGGAAGGATAGGCCGTGGTGCCACGCAAGCGGGCTTGAAACAGCACCGTGTTGATGCCCACGGCATGTAGCTGCTCAATGAGTTGGCAGAGTTCGCGCTGCTGTTTCCGGCTCTGTTCGGGGGTAGTGGCTGCATGTTGCGGCCAGTCGAGCCCCATGAGCGTGGTGAGCCAAACGGCACGTACTTCGCGGGGGATTTGTGCCGAAACTGCGGAGTGGGCAGATTGGGCGGAGAGGGTGAATACGCTGAACCATTGGAGAATGAACAGCGCAAAGCAGTTTTTAATCATAATTCGGGTAGAAATATCGTGAGGATACGCCAGCCGTTTAGCCATGTAGGGGTGCGTAGGAAAGATGGGGGCGATATTTGATGAACGCATTTCCTATTTAACAAATATCCTACTTAACACGAAACAGTTGGCCGCTTCTCTGATTCCGGGGCGAACACAGCATTGCGGAAACCTATATTGTGCTGATTTTGAAAGCGCTGATTATCAGTAGTTCCGAAATTGTGTAAACTAGCTCGGAACTAATTCGAATTAGCTCGGAACTAATTTGGACAAGCTCGGAACTAATTCGGACAGGCTCGGAACTAAATTCAAGAATCGCGGAATAAATTTTCACGAAGCGCCGCTCCGTGATTGCAGCGACCCCAATTCGCAGGCTTATCAAGGTGTGGATTTTGGGTTAATTTAACCTTTAAAGGCCGTAGGCCGTAACGTTTTCGGTTGAACCCAGCCACAGAGGGCTACAGGGGTTAGGGGCGCAGCAAATTGTAGAGTGCCTGCACCATGCCACGGGGAATGCCGAGCGAAAGTGCCTTGTCAAGGTCACGGCGAGCACCCGACTTATCGTTGAGTTTGATGAGCGTACGGGCGCGTTCCACATACAGGTTGCCATCTTTCGGTTGCAGGGCAATGAGCTGGTCGTAGTCGGCCTTGGCCGGAGCCGTCATGCCGAGTTCCAGGTGCAGGGCCGCACGCGTAAGGAGCGCATCCTCATGCGTGGGGTTTGCCGAAACAATGCGGTTCAAGGTGTTGAGTGCTTCCTTGGGCTGACCCATTTTTTGCAGTATCAGAGCTTCAATTATTTGGGCATTTACGTTTTGGGGCTGTGCCTGCAGCAGACGGTGAATGTCGGCGCGCGCCTCGACGTAGCGGTGCGCCCGGTATTGGGCAGCAGCTCTGACGAAAAGCGCCTTCAGCTGTAAGTTGGGGTCAATTTGTTTCAGCGCATCGTTGTTCATCAGCACTTCGGCATCGACCACAGCTTCGCGTGCATTGCCCAGTTCCAGGTTGATTTCGGCTCGCGCCAAGCGTGCATCGTAGTAGTTGGGTAATTCCTTGATCAATTCGTTGAGCTGCTTGAGTGCCGGCAGGTATTGCGCCCTGGCCCGACTGATTTGCGCCAGATTATAGCGCACCACATGATTGCCCGGCGCATGCGGACGCAGCTTCAAGGCCTGGGTAAAATAGTTTTCGGCTTCGGTGAGCGAATCAGTGTGGAGTGCGTTGAAGGCGCGGCGCAAGTGATCGACATAGAGCAAAGAGTCGGCACGCAGGCGTTCGGCCATGCCGTTTTCTTCCTTGTAGTCGTCGATGGTTTTGTTGCGCACGTTTCCGCCACGGTCCAGTTCGATGACGGTTTGCGCTTGTACTGCCTGTGGCAAAATGCACAGCACGGAAAGACAGAAAAACGTGAAAAGGCTTCGCATAACATGAAAGTAAAAATATTGCCCGGCGCCCCTTGCATGAGGGCACCGGGCAAATAGGGTTGTCGTATGACTTACGGGGGCATTACGCTGGTGTTCGGAAACCAAAATTACAGCACACCGCCCCTTTCAAAAAAAGCAGTTTGTGGGTTCAACAACCGGTTTGAAAGTTCGTAAGTGGCCGTCGTTTACTTTTCCTTTTTCTTTTCGTAAACAATGGCATCAATCACGGCTACAGCCGTTACGTTAACGATGTCGCGAACCGAACTTTCGAAGTCGGTGAAGTGAATGGGTTTGTTCAGACCCATCTGGATGGGGCCTACCACTTCGCCATCGTCAACCATAGCCTTCACCATTTTGTACGACGAGTTGGCAGCCGAAAGGTTCGGATAGATGAGCGTGTTGACGTCCAAGCCCTTGAGGCGGTTGAACGGATACTTTTCGTCGCGCAAATCCTTGTCTATGGCAAAGTTCAACTGCATTTCGCCGTCGATTGCCAAGTCGGGGAGTTCGTTGTGTAGGCGCTTGATGACGTGCTGCATACGCTCGGCGCTGCCCTCGGTGTCGGTACCGAAGTTCGAGTACGACAGCATGGCGATGGCCGGTGTACGGTTGAAGAAACGAGCAGTTTCAGCCGAAAGGCGAGCAATGTCGTAAAGTGCTTCCTCATCGGGGTGACGGTTGATGAGTGTATCGGCCACGAAGAGGATACCCTTTTTCGAGTTGATGAGGTGCATGGTACCGAAGTGCTTGTAGCCCTCGCGAATGCCGATTACCTCGTTGGCCACCTTGATGGTGTTAGAGTATTTGGTGTACAAGCCCGTGATGAAGGCATCGGCCTCGCCCGTTTCAACCATCATCATACCAAAATAGTTACGCTCGTACATTTTGTCCTCAGCCTCCTGCGGCGTGTAGCCCTTACGCTCCATTTTCTGTGCAAAAAGGCGTGCATAGCGGTGGCGGCGTTCGTTTTGCGAATCGTTGCGCAGGTTCAGAATTTCGATACCGTCGAGGTTCAGTTTCAAATCCTCGGCAATATGGCGAATCTGCACATCGTTGCCCAAAAGGATGGGGTGGCAGAATCCCTCTTCCTTGGCGCGTACAGCCGCTTCGAGCATGGTGGGGTGCGTGCCTTCGGCAAATACCACACGCTTCGGGTTTGAACGAGCCGTGTCGTAGAGGTTTTGCGTAAACTTGGTTTCCTGACCCATCAGCTCGCGCAAGCTTTGGCGATATTCGCGCCAGTCCTCAATGGGTTTGCGAGCCACACCGCTGTCCATAGCCGCCTTAGCCACAGCCATCGACACCTCGGTGATGAGGCGCGGATCGATGGGTTTCGGAATGAAGTAGTCGGGGCCGAAGGTGAAGTTGCGCACATGGTAGGCGCGGTTCACGATGTCGGGCACCGGACGGCGTGCCAGTTCGGCAATGGCGCGAGCAGCAGCCATTTTCATTTCCTCGTTGATGGCACTGGCAGCCGTGTCGAGTGCACCACGGAAAATGTAGGGGAAACCGATAACGTTGTTAATCTGGTTCGGATAGTCGGTACGTCCGGTACTCATGAGCACGTCGGGGCGTGCAGCCATGGCATCTTCGTACGAAATTTCGGGCACGGGGTTGGCCAAGGCAAAGATGATGGGGTTCGAAGCCATGGAGCGCACCATGTCCTGCGTCAGCACGTTGCCTTTCGACAGACCTACGAACACGTCGGCCTCGCGCATGGCATCGGCCAGGGTGTGCACGTCGGTGCGTTGCGTGGCAAATTCGCGTTTTTGTTCGTTCAATCCTTCGCGGTCGGTTGTGATAACGCCTTTCGAGTCGAGCATCACCACATTTTCCTTGCGTGCGCCGAAGGCACAGTAAAGGCGCGTACACGAAATGGCAGCAGCACCGGCACCATTGATAACGATGCGGGCATCTTCAATTTTTTTGCCAGCCACCATGAGCGCGTTAATCAGTCCGGCAGCCGAGATGATGGCCGTGCCGTGCTGGTCGTCGTGCATGACGGGAATGTCGAGTTCTTCTTTCAGACGCTGCTCAATTTCGAAGCATTCGGGAGCTTTGATGTCCTCCAGATTGATACCACCGAAAGTAGGAGCAATGGCCTTGACGGCAGCGATGAACTTTTCGGGGTCCTTTTCGTTTACCTCAATGTCGAAAGCATCGACACCGGCATATATTTTGAACAGCAGGCTTTTACCCTCCATGACGGGTTTACCGCTCATGGCGCCAATATCGCCCAAACCCAATACAGCCGTACCGTTTGAAATCACGGCAACCAGGTTTCCCTTATTGGTGTAACGATAGGCATCGTGCGGGTTTTTCTGAATTTCCAAACAAGGTTCGGCCACACCCGGCGAATAAGCCAGCGACAAATCAGTTTGCGTGCGATACGGCTTGGTAGGCACTACTTCAATTTTGCCCGGCTTACCCATTTCGTGGTAATGCAGTGCAGCCTCTTTAGTTATTTTGACCATGGAGTTTTATTTTAGTGTTAGTTAGAATACGTGTGAAAAAATGTGTGGAACGCACACTATGCAGCGTGTGACTCTGGGAAAAAATCGTCACGCCCATCACCCGAAGTAGGGGTAAGTGCCGTTCATCTCTGCAAAATTACACATTATATTTTTGTTGTCGCACACGCTATCGCGGCTTTTTGTATCAGGCAATATTCAAATTGAGTTAAAATAAAGCTATTGGTTGCCCACCTTACCCGATACATAGCTACAAAATAGGAAAAATACCATGAAATCGCACACAATTTAAAGATGTGTGCCAAGAATTGATTATCTTTGCCGCAGAAAATCATTAAGAACCTTTGGGCATTTGGCAAGTGAGGCTTTTCATCCTTTTCGATATGATTAAAACAGGAAAGAAAGGTCTGCCAGCCAGATACTTCGGGCAGGATGCACCAAATCCCAATCAAAGGGGTTCGAAACCTAATTGTCAATACAGCATACAGACATGAGCGAACAACTTAAAAAAATCAAGCAGTTGGTCGAACTTCGCCAGAAAGCCCGTTTGGGTGGTGGCGAAAAGGCTATCGAAAAACAGCACGCTAAAGGCAAAGCCACTGCTCGCGAGCGCATTGAGCTTTTGCTCGATAAAGGCTCATTCGAAGAAATGGATATGTTCAAACTCCACCGTTGCCACAACTTCGGCATGGAGAAAAAGCAATTCCTTGGCGATGGCGTAGTGGCCGGTAGCGGTACTATCAATGGCCGACTGGTATATGTGTTTGCACAGGACTTCACCGTGAATGGTGGTTCACTTTCTGAAACCATGGCACAGAAAATCTGTAAGGTCATGGATCAGAGTATGAAAATGGGTGCACCCTGCATCGGTTTGAACGACTCGGGTGGCGCACGTATTCAGGAAGGTATCAACGCCTTGGCAGGCTTCGGCGAAATTTTCCAGCGTAACATTGAAGCTTCGGGCGTAGTTCCCCAAATTTCGGGTATCTGCGGACCTTGTGCCGGTGGTGCCGTTTATTCGCCTGCACTCACTGACTTTGTCGTGATGCTCGAAGGCGTAAGCTATATGTTCCTTACCGGTCCGAAGGTGGTGAAAACCGTGACGGGCGAGGATGTGACGCAGGAAGACCTGGGTGGTGCCGGCGTTCACTCAACGAAGAGCGGTGTGTGTCACTTCACGGCTAAGACCGAGGAAGAGTTTGCACAGCTCATCCGCCGTTTGCTCTCGTACATTCCGCAGAACAACATGGAGCACGCTCCGCGCATTGAATGCACGGACCCCATCGACCGCAAGGAAGATTCGCTCAACGAAATCATCCCCGATAACCCCAACATGGCTTACGACATGTACAAGGTGATTGGTGCCGTTGTCGACAATGGCGAGTTCATGGAAGTGCAGCGCAACTTTGCCCGCAACATCATTATCGGTTTTGCCCGCTTCAATGGTCAGAGCGTAGGTATCGTTGCCAACCAACCCAGCGTTTACGCCGGTGTGCTCGACTGCAACGCATCGCGCAAGGCTGCCCGCTTCGTACGTTTCTGCGACTGCTTCAACATTCCTATCGTATCGCTCGTCGACGTGCCGGGCTTCCTCCCCGGAACGGGTCAGGAATACAATGCCGTAATCGACCACGGTGCCAAACTGCTTTACGCTTACGGCGAAGCTACGGTGCCCAAGGTTACCGTTACGCTGCGTAAGAGCTATGGTGGTTCACACATCGTGATGGGCTGCAAGCAGCTCAAGGCCGACCTTAACTACGCATGGCCCTCGGCCGAAATCGCCGTAATGGGTGCATCGGGTGCTGTGGCTATTCTCGATGGTAAGGAAGCCAAGACGAAGGAAGACCCCAAGGCTTTCCTCGCCGAAAAGGAAAAAGAATACAACGACTTCTTTACCAACCCCTACAAGGCTGCCGAATATGGTTACGTCGACGACGTTATCGAACCGCGCAACACGCGTTTCCGCATTTGCCGCGCCTTGGCTCAGCTGGCTAACAAACGCGAAACGCGTCCGGCCAAGAAGCACGGAAACATTCCTTTGTAATATTCTGTGAAACGGTGAACGCTACCTTTGCGTGTGTTCACTCGTTTCTTATCCTATTTTGCTCAAACATCGACGTTTTATGCGCCTCATGCAGCCCGCCTTTGTTGGCCGCACTGCATGAGGAGCTTTCAAAACTCAGCGCATGAAAACTTTTCAATATAAACTCGGCGAGCAGACGCTGACCATTCGTCTCGACGAAAAGCAGGGTACCATTGCCGATTTCCTGGTTGACGGATGGCATCACCAACCGACCGACGCGGAAATGCCGGAATATGCTGCTGCCATTGCTTTGGCACTCATCGAACACGAAGTGGAAATCGTGCACGACGATGAGTCGGGCATCATCACCGTGGAACATCACCGTACGGGTTGGAACAACCCCTCGGATTTGATGAACCAGCTGCCTTAATTTTTGTAACTCCTTTTGCTTGTATCGCAAGGTAGGCAGTTTCTCAATCTCAATCCACCATTATTATTTCTTAATCTGCAATGAAACAATATAAATATACCATCAACGGTGCCCAGTTCGATGTAACTATCGACAGCATCGTGGGTTCAAAGGCTAAAGTCGAGGTAAACGGCATTCCCTTTGAAGTAGAAATGCAAGGTTCTTCACTCGTTGAAGAGGCTCTCCCCACTGTTTCCACTGAAGCTCCTGCTGCCGCTCCTGCCGCTGCTGCTCCCGCAGCTGCTGAGGCTCCTGCTGCTGCTCCTGCTGCAACCAACGGTCCCGGTGCCGGCGCTTCCGTTAAGGCTCCGCTGCCCGGTGTGGTTACGAAAGTACTCGTGGCTGCCGGTCAGGCTGTGAAGAAGGGCGAAACGGTGTTGGTGCTCGAAGCCATGAAAATGGAAAACAACATCACGGCCGAAACCGACGGTACCATTACGGGTATCTGTGTGGCTGCCGGCGACAGCGTAATGGAAGGTACTACTCTCCTTACCATTGGCTAATCGTTGGGCCTTGATTCGTACATAGAAATAAAAAAAGCGGTGTAAGTGAATACACCGCTTTTTTTTATGCGCAAGATTTTAAAATTTTACTTCTTCGTAGGGAATGTTGCCAAGGCGTGCAGCTCGTTTGCCAAAACCGCTCCGGTACATCTTGCCGGTGCGCAGCAGGTAAATTTTGTCGGCTCCGGCCAGCAGGAAAAGGTCGACGAATGATTTGAGATAAGTGCCCGTCGTTTCGTTGGTTGAAAAGTCCATGTGAACCACCTTGCCGGGAATGATGCGCACATAGTTGAAACGGCTGCTGATGGTTTCGAGAAACGAAACGCTGTCGGAGGTGACGAGTAGGAGTTTGCCGTGGTGATGTGCGCGGTACAGGCGGTCGGTTTCCTGTAAGCAGCGTTCAATGAGTTCCTGGCGTGCTGCGCCTTCGAGGGTGGAGAAGCCCCCTTCTTTAAAGTCGCCCAGCAGCTGCTGGAAACGGAATACCATGGCTACATAGCCCGAATGAGGCTTGAGCGGTACGGCATCGATGGCTTGCTGAAGAAGTGGGGTGGGTTGGAACAGGTGATTGAAATTGTCGTGAAAGGCTTTGTCGTTCATCACCGTGTTCGAATACACATGTATTTGTTTGCCTTTGTGGCGTTTCAGCGTCTGACGCAGATACAGGCTGTGCAGTTTCTGCTGCAAATGTACAGCCTGCAGCACCACGGGGTAAGCCTCGTTGCTGTTGTACGACAGTTCTTCGCTTTCGATGCGCCAGTCGATATGGGCGGGTTCAAAGTAGTCGGTGAGGTTAAACGGATAAACGTGGTGAATGCGGAAAGGAATGCAGTGGGTGCGGCAATAGCTATAGACGTTGACAATGCCGCGAATACGGTCGGAAAGTCCGCCATGCAGACAGCGCCCATCTACCATCATTACCACTTCGGTTTGGCTGATGCCACGTCGCGGCGACTCTGTTGAGTAATAACGTTGCAGCAAGGCTAATTCGCGCTTGTGGCATCCGGTTTGTGATGAGTAAATGTCGCGAATTCCCGATAAGTAACGTTTTATTTTTCGTAGTTTCATGCAAGGGGATAATTAGGGGAGAGCAAACGCTGCTATTAGATGATTTGTGACAGCTTTTGCACTTTGAAGTGGTAGATTAAGTTGATAACGCAAAATTAGCTTTAAAAATCTAATATTAAGCGGTTTGCCCCCTAAAAGTGGTTTGTCAACCGGCAAATAGCCTGACAATGCGAAGGAAACTACCCGATGAACAAGAAATAATTGATTTTTTTGAAAAAAATGGACCGAAAATTTGGAGAGTTCAATAGAAAGCCTTAATTTTGCAGCCGTATTCAAGAAATAACAGAATACACCCGTCAATTTTAGACATTGGGGTATGGTGTAATGGTAACACTGCAGATTCTGGTCCTGCCTTTTCTGGTTCGAGTCCGGATACCCCAACACAAAAGGAATGCAATGAGCAATATGCTTGGTTGTGTTCCTTTTTTTTGTGCGTTATTTTTACAGATTATATTAAAAGGGTTCAGGGCTCAGTAGATTTTTAGGCTCAGTAGATTTTTAGTGGGGATAGCCATATAAATTTGCTATGCGGAAAAGG
>ERZ809198.721-NODE-721-length-14120-cov-5.958407_pt1 | contig 14120 bp, 20 predicted proteins | sample MGYA00520793_ERZ809198 | MGnify/ENA primary metagenome ERZ809198 (study PRJEB31570, sample SAMEA3213005) | Homo sapiens | biome: human-gut; feature: human gut; material: fecal | place: Sweden | collected 2011 ... | reverse complement strand
ACTTTGCTTCAAGATCTGAAATAAATACCCCCTCATCATTAAAACGAATGATAAGTAAGCGTCTAAAGAAACCATTGCTCCGGTCGTCCAGAACCTGCGGTAACTCATTGCAAGAAAATATAAATTTTGCTCTGTTTTTAAAAAAGAAAATCTCTCCGCCTTTATATTCAGCTTGCACCAGATCTTCACCTGTCAACTGTTTAATTACCGATGTATCACGTAATGGGCTATTTTCCAGGTCTCCACAACAATTCACGGTCTTGTACAGAAGTTTAGCTGTTGTGAATCTATCGGAAATTTTCTGCAAAGGTATTGCAGATACATTTTCAGTTCCTGTCAGCCTCAGCAGCTCATTCAGAATTACAGATTTTCCGCAATTTCCTTTTCCAGTAAGAATCATAAATTTTTGAAAGAATATTTCAGAAAATAGACATATTCCCATAAATTCAAGTAACATTTTCTGATTGTCTTTGTCTGGAATCCTAGTTTGAATAAATTTATAAAATATGGTATCTTCAATCTTCAAACTTGGTATGTAATTGTGCGGGATCTGACTTATTGCCCTATATTCTGGACTATGGCTGTGCATTTCTCCCGTTTTTACATCCAACATTCCATTTAAAAAGTTAATCCAGTGTTTCGGATATAAATTAATTTCATCTGGTTCTCGCTGTATACGATAATCAGTAATCAACAATTCATAAACTCTTTTAATTCGTGGTGCCGTCTGTACTTCCTCAACTATGCAATGACGAATCAAAGTTTTTATCATGATTCCTTTTTCATCCACACGGAATACACCACCAACATAGTAATAAGGGATTCCACTTATCACCATCAAATCATTGTTTTCGATGATATGGTTTGCAATTCTAGCATCTATGCAGTCGTACGCCTTACCTTTCTCACTAAATTTATGAAATTGTTGTATTAATTCTTCAGTCAGCACATTGTTTTACCTCATTCCTCTTCAATATGTTATTTTCAGATGAAAGATAGCAATAAAAGTATTTACAAGCTCTCGATTACATCCAAAATGCGTTTTTTCTTCTCCACTGGTAATTCCTGCCGCAACCATCTTGAAAACGTAAACTCGCTTACTCCGCAGGCTGCAGCGACTTCATAATTTCTCAGCCGCTTATTTGCAATTGCTAACCTGATATCTATGTTCTTCATTCCTAAACACTCCTTCCTATCCATCAACAAATGTTGCCTTTTTCTGTTGCTTATGGTATAAGTATACATGTAAAACATCGGTGGTTTTCAATGAATTATGTGAGGTTTTTAAATGGAAAACAGTAAAACATTATGTATCAATACAAAAAATACTGGAAAAAAACATTCAAATGATATTCCTGCATTTCGAGAACGTTTGGAATTTTTAAGGAAACAGGAAAACTTGACGCAAGCTGAACTTGCAAAGAAAATAGGCTGTTCTGTCAGTACCTATCAATCTTGGGTAAACCCTAAATATAAAGGTTATAAAAATGATCATGAATATGTAACGCCTAGTGCAGATAAAATTATGAAAATTTGCGATATTTTTAATGTTTCTATGGATTATTTATTTGGTAGATCTGATTACACAGCAGTAGACAATGCTTTTATAGGAGAATGCACTGGTCTCAGCGACTACAGTATAAAAGCAATAAGAAAATTAGATAGTACAGAAAAATATATTTTAAATGCTATGTTTGACACTTATCCTCAAATGCCTTTTATTCTTCGTTCATTAAAAGAAAATATTGCTCTCGTTGGTCATCATGCTGACATACAGATTTCTATAGATGGAGATAGCACAAACCATTTTAAGGAAATATCAGAAAAAGTCACGTCACGTATAGGCATGTACAAAAGTAAAGAAATGTTTAAATATGATACAAATACACAATTTAATCGGCTTATAGATAGTTTATTTGAAGATGAGCATTTAATTGGACTGTCAAGAAAGGCTTTTTTTGAATATATCAATAAAAAATATGAATTACAAACTGAACGAATCAATAATTTTGATCCAGATACTCCTGAACCTCAAAAACCTATATTATAACTCTAACAGTCTCGTAAATTAAAATACGGGACTGTTTTTTGTATTAACCACTATATTAACATTTGTATTAATACACTTATATCAAGTAATTTGTAACAGTTACATCCAACCGCCAATGGCTCAAATGAAACACCGACACCATCATCAATGCAAGCCGGTTGTATTCCGTTTCTTTGTCCTGTTCTATGGCTTTCCGCCGGTTCTCTCCCCTTAATCTATACGGTTCCTCGTTCATAATGTCATGTAAAAACCTTTTATTAGAATCTCCTGGTCTATGAAACTCTTTGTATCTAGCTGCAAGCTCTTTTCGCAATTCATATTTGTATCCTGGCTCATTTTTCAGCCTGTCAGCATAGTATTCATACGCTTTTTGTGCGTGTTCCCTCCGGATTCCATGGAGATCTATTTTGTTCTGCATTTCTTCCGGTGAAAAAAGTTTCTGCCCTGGATCAGCAGATTGGAATATCTCCAACACTGTTTTTTCATCCTCCGGAAGTATGCGCTGCAGTTGCGTTTTTCCACCTTTGCCACGTTCAACATATATGCACAGATAGCCCATTTCGTCAATTACAAAGTCCGCACCGGTCAGCCTGGACAATTCTGCTCTGCGAATGCCAACAGCTTTTTGGAATGTTACCAGACGATTATATTTTTCATCTTCTATTTCTCTTTTGCCTTGCCGGTTCGCCTTTTCGTTTCGGCTCCTGGTGATTTTCCCGGACGTTCGCTTCGGTTTCTCGATTTCGGACATACTTATATTTGTAGCTTTACACGGTGCTGCTAGTCTCCTATGTATCGTTGCTGGACTATATCCAGATGCCTCCAGCTCTTTCTCATACCCCTGTAGCAATTCTTTTTCTTTCCCCTGCAGCTGATCGGGACGTTTTACACCCTGTTCCTTGCAATAAGCAGCAAACAGCTTGCAGTCTTTCTTGTATGCAGTTATGGTCTGGTTATCCGTGATTCCCTTCAATGCAGCATCTATCAGTGTTGCCTGTATACTTCGGTATCTTCCCATTCTTCTCACCTCTTCATCAGTAGGGTATCGGTGTTTTACCGCTCCCCTTAACAACTCATCATTTTGATGATTCCTTAACCGTCATCATTTTAGTGCTTCCTTTATATACCGCTTCTGACTTCGGATTTCTTGTTTAACTGTCTGTTGTCCTGCCTTTTTAATGACTTGACTTTGTCAATGGTTCTGCACTGTCAGACGGAGGCCAGCCCTCCACCCCTTCCGGAGAAATGCATAATAGCTTACCTGCTATCCCCTAAGTGGTTATTTTCTTGCTTAGATTTCCTATAAAAGCTTAGAATATAACCGTTTTTTTTTGCCTTAACTGGTTATTCTCTATCCGGATAAACCGGCAACGAATAACCTTTAAGTCTTTCTCCCTTCGTCATTATTTTTTAATCATTTATAATATGTCATTTCTGATCAGACATAAAAAAACAAAATTATTTCTCACAAAATCGAGCCCTATATTGGTGTTATAAATTAATTTTTTGTAAAAAAATAGAAGTGTGTCCTCACTTCCTGTTCTTGCTATTATATGGTTGTTGATTACACCGAAATATGGTATAATATAATTACGGAAAGTCGAAACACGCAAAAGGCGGCCTGCCCTCTTCGGAGGGACAAACCCTCCAGACGAAAGAAAGGAGGGCGATAGTTATGTACATATCATATGCTGATTTTATACAGACAGGATTGTTCATAATTGGCCTTATTGGATTGTGTCATACAATCTTTAAGGACAAAAAATAGCCGCCCACTATTCCCAGTAGTGAACGGCTGTTGATTAAAACAGTTTTTTTAAGCTAATTAGGGGTAGGCCGCTGTGTTTTTGGCTTTCCCTTTTACATCTTTACTATAACACCTTTATTTCATTTTATCAAGGCAAATACGTGTTAAATATTCTAATATCGTCTTATATCATCTAATTCTTTCTTAATTCAAGTCTTATTTATTAATTTATGATACTATTTTCTCCTATTTTGATTAGCCTCATTTATTTTTTTTGACACTGTACCGCCGTACCTGGAAGTACGCCCCTCGAACCTATTCTATATCAATCCTTCCTCTTTGCCAGGTCATTTCTTCTGTGACGGTCATTTTGTCCTTTCGTTATTATTCTTTGTCTCACGGACATTCTCACTCATTTATTACTAGCTCTGGTTCCGATCAGAGTCTATTATATCCGGATTTACTCCTTTTTGTCTTTCTGATACGGATTAAAACCAGACCAACCCCCTCGCAAGCCTGATTTTCTTACACTTTAGGGATTGACTTCCAGCCCTGGCTATGATATGCAGGTTAGTTTGTATAGGAATACGGCTCTGCTCTCCCCCCTAGTCCAAGAAAGGCCCACAATAAGAGCCATAAAAGGACTAGAAGGTATAGTGAATAGATATTATGTACTGCAGTATAAGCTGCATGAGGTTTCCGTATTCACTCCCAGATATTACTATCCGGTACGATTCAGAGAATAAATCTCAGCGGTCGAAGTCTGCCATAAGACACCGCACAGTGCTAACTGTTTTCGTAACCCCCCTCTTGCTCTGTACAAGCGAAACAGAACAAGCGACAGGACGGGCAATCACCGATTTCTAAAGATAGTGGTCTACCAACGCACCCTCTAACGGCGATTCCTACGGCTGCTACCCCGTAAAGGTTGTATTTTAGCGGTTTTCCTCTCAGCGCTCCTGTGTCTTCCTGCCAGGTTTTGGCTCCTCTTATGAATATTCTAGTAACTAAAAAAGCTCCTGCATTGGTAATTAACCACGTACAAGAGCTTCTTTGAATATCCAGATATAAAAAAATCCCTGTACGCAAATAAAAAGTTTTCACGTACAAGGAGACTTCTATCTTGACAATCCTATCAAAAAAAACTACAATAATGCCGAGGGATGGCTCTAGTAGTAGTCATTGTACGTATGTTCGAGATACGTTCAGAAGTAATAAAGGATTGCCGTCCAATATTACAACTACTTATCAATTTGAAAAACTGCACTGGGATTGCCGTCCTGGTGCTTTTTTTCATGTCTTTTTTTGTTTCTCTGTCAGAGCTTTCACACTGTCCGGTGAGCGTCCGTATCTATACCTCACCATACGGCGGCAGAGTCCACCGCAACCAAAGATATGGTTGACATGCGTTTATTTTACACTTTTTCCATTTCGAACGCAACTATTTTGCTGAAATTACCGCCAAAAAAAATCCCGGCTGTTCAAACCGGGAAAATCTTTATTCTGCAATACGGTCTTCTCTGTACAATCTGAGAAATCGAAAATAAGTACTCCTGCTTATCTCCATTTCTCCCATGATATCCTTCATGGAAGCCCCAGACCTCACAAGGTCGCAAAATGCAAGGTATCTCTTCTTCCACGCATCATCGTTCTTTTTCCTCCCGGCCCCACGTGCATTGTGCTTTGGAGTAACTTTCTCCCGGAGTTTTCGGTTCTCTTCTCTCAATCTTTCCTGTTCTTTGTGTGCCAGATCCAAGTTGATCTTCAACATCCGGAATTTAACTGCAGTCTGCACCGGATCTCTATAATCTTCCGCTGCAGAATTAATCTCCCTGATCGTTTGCTCTGACTGACTCCGAAGTTTTCTATTTTCCTCCTGCAGTCTTTTATTTTTTTGTTCAAGGGCCTTATTCTGCTCTTCCAGCCTTTTAATCTGGTTTTGACTTGCCAGGTATGCCGGTGACTGCTCATAGGATGTATTTGCCGTTTTATTGACCTTTCCAAGCTCCAACATTAATTGCTGGATATCTTCCCTTGCTTCTGCCAGCTGCTTTTTCAGCTCACGATTACTTTCTTTTGCCACAGTGCAGCCCTCCTTTTCATTTAATTTAATTACAGTATATCCCTTCCCTGGCTGTGTGTCAAATATTAATTTATAACACTTATATAATTATATACTTATACACTTATATACCTATATACATATATAATTGTATCTAACAAAGCAAGGACATGTTTCTAATTCAATTTACACACTGCTTATTTTGCCCTAGAATCGAGTTTTATGGCTTACCGGTACATTTTACTGTCTAATGCTTAAAACTCGAAATCTGGGCGTTTTTCCGCGATTGCAATAAGCCTTTTTGTTTTTTGAAAAATTTTTGAGGGTGCCCTTCTGGCAGCAGTCTCCTTTTTTCTGGAAAGGGCCTTTTTCTTTTTTCATTTCCTTTGGCAGCTTACCTGGCTCGCCGCCCCCCTCCCTCAACGGGGGTCCGGGTGCTTATTTCCGATGCTGATTTAAAACAAAAAAATGGAGCTGCCGCTCTCGATCTAACATGCAACTCCATCATTATTATTGTATAGTTATATAATTATATAGTTATACATTTATGTAATCATATAATATCCGCCTTGAGCTTCTCGATCTGCTCAAGCTTATCGTATAGTTCTTTGTTCTTCCGTCTATCTTCTTCTATTAATCTCTGTATATATTGTGTCATGGACGTATATTTGCCTGTGCTCTTTGCTGTATACTCAGCCATAAGCTTCAGATACTCTTGATACTCTGTTACATCTAAGCGCATATACTTTGCTTTCCTCTTTGATATGCCCTGTGAGGCTGTATTTGGCTGTTCCTGGGCTTCTGTTTTCTGTACCATGGAAATCTCTGTCTTATCTGTTTGCGACTGTTCTACGGCCTCCTGCGGCTTACTGACAAATGCCATTGCTGGATTATTTACAAAACTTTTCTTGCTCACTTCACTACCTCCATTAATTCCTCGATCATATCATCATAATCTTTGGCTGCATTGGATTTAGGGGCATATGTAAATATATCCATTTGCTGAGCCTGCGCCTCTTTGATTGCTATACACTCTCTAATCTTTGTCTTAAATAGCCTAGTGTTCAACGCTTTCGCTGTATCATCCAACATAGCTGCCATATCCTTCGACAATACCGCTCTGCTATTGTATCTGGTGATAAGGATACCAGCAATAGTAAGACCTGAGTTGCAATAGCGTTTGACCGTCTGCATGGTCTGCGATAACTGCCCGATCCCCTGCAGTGAATACACGTCGGCTTGTACCGGTACGATCACGTAATTACTTGCTGTTAATGCGTTCATCGTTAATATTCCTAAAGACGGCGGCGTATCAATCACAATATAATCATATCTCTCTTGAATTTCCGTAAGTGATTCCCGGAGTAGATATTCACGTCCGGTTTGTGAAAATTCCATATCTGCCAGGGCAAGCGATAGACTTCCCGGAAGAACATCAAACCCCATCCTCACAGGGAAGATAACATCACTCACCGTCTTTTCTTTTCGCAGTACTTCATATAGCGTCGGTACGTTTAAAAGGTCAATCCCCAGCGTATAGCTTGTATTAGACTGCGGATCTGTGTCTATCAACAAAATCTTCTTACCCCTGGAATAAAGGCCAGACGCAAGCGCAAGGGCTGTTGTAGTCTTTGCCACACCGCCTTTCTGGCAGGTAATTGTAATTACTTTTGCCATATCCGTTCCCCCTTCTTTTTCTAAGATTATAATTTATGCGTCTTTGAATATCAATGTTTTTATAAAATTGTATAATTATATAACTATGTAATTATATCATTGTATAATTATGTAGCTGTACACAAAAAGCGGTGCATGGTTTCCCACACACCGCTACCCATTTCCGCTTTACATATAACGTTCCATCTTACATATAACGTTCCATTTCAGTTCTTAACCGCCGCAAGCTTCTTGCCTTTCGCCTTGAAATAATACTCTGCGTGACTTTAAAATAAGATGCCACTTCCTCTTGTGACTTTTTTTCTGTATTCTCCAGACCGAACAAGAGTTTTATTATTGTCTGATCTCTGGAAGATAATTTTTTAATAGCATTTCTGAGAATCATTATTTCAGCTTCATCTTCCACATGTTTTGAAATATCTTCTTCATCTCGCAGAATATCCATTACTAGTAATTCGCCACCATCATCACCTACACTTACTGGCTTATGCAAAGAAACTTCTCTTTGTCTCCTCTTGGCACTTCTTACACACATGAGAATCTCATTTTCAATACATCGTCCTGCATAAGTAGAAAACTTTACATTTTTTGCAAAATCAAAAGTATTTGCAGCCTTAATCAAGCCAAGTGAACCAGCTGAAATAGCATCATCAGCTTCAATTCCTGCATTAAAATATTTCTGTGCAATGAATATTACAAGCCCCATGTTTTCCTCAACAAGCTCTTTTTCCTTTGCATTCATTATTTCAAGCCTCCTGCTTTTTATTCTGCTGATTACAAGCTACTCTCACATGGTTCTGAAGCGTTTTCAGGTATTCATAATCATTCACTTTCAACACCAAATTGATGATATCTGTCTGCATCCGCAAAATTTCACGCTGATTTCTGAGCTTTTCCATATGCTCATTAAGATCTGCAATAATCTCAGTTGCTAAAGGCTTTTCTTCGTTCTCACAAAGGATATCTGCAGTATCTCTTTCAAGTTCAAGAGATTTCTTCTTCTGTTCCTCAAGCTCATCCAGCTTATCCCAGAAATTCAATGTATAAATTTCTTTCTGATCCTCAAGCTTTTTCTTTATCTCTTCCGGAGTTCCCTCCAATGCGGCCTCAAATCCTTTCAGTCTGTTCGGAAGTTCCTGTGTGAAAAATTCCTGCGCCTTTTCCTTGCGAAATTTCTTTAACTCATTATTTATATTCATCTGTCAAGGTTCCTTTCTATCTATCAACATCCTCGTAACAACCAATCCATGACCATCCAGAAAGGCAGCATAAACACGGAAATCGTTAATATTCCCCACATAATACTTGCAAGCTTCTTTCTGATCGTCTTTTTCAATGCTCTTTTAAATCTGCGCTCCCATTGGTCGTAAGTTAACATTGTATCGTGCATTGTTATTCCTCCCTTGTACGGGCGAACCTTGTATGATAGAATATATTTCATACAGGTTTCAAACCCTGTTATCACTTAACAGTCGTGTCTACTTTGGTCGGTGGTACGACTGTTTTTATTTAGTTTCTGTGGTCGGCAAATATGCGTCTACAGCTTCTCGTATAGTCTGGGCCTTCGTCTGTTCATGCTCTTTGGAATATTTCATTATTCGTTCATCCATGTCCGGAGTAACTCTAACTTTTACTTCAACCGCTTTTTTACAATCTGTCGGCCGTCCTGTTCTGGGACTCACAATTTCACCTCCTTTATAATTTTGGTTCCCATAAGTCAATTATATATTTATGGTTCCCAAAAGTCAAGTTGAAGTTATACCATCAAAAAAAGAGGCTCGACACCAAAGTCGAACCCCCGGAAGATTGTTCCGAACCTTAATTTTTCAGTTCTCTTTTATACTTGAAATATGTGTTTCTGGCGATCCCTAAAGTTTCAATTACTTCTTTATCGGTCATGTTTCCATCAAAACTCTTTGCCATTTTCTGAATTTTTTCTTTCATTTCAACTGATTTCTTCGTTGTAACCTTTGAACCTTCAGCACGCCCGATCTGTTTTCCATTTAATCTGGCAGTCTCAATGCCCTCTCTGGTTCTCTGGTGAAGGTCTTCAACTTCTTTCTCTGACTGTTCAAATGCTTTTATAATCTGCTTCTCCGCAAGTAGCTTTATGACCTTGTTCGTAGCTTCAATATAAATATCCGCTATATCATTTCCAGTTGCCCCTATAGTCTGTTCAATAGTGCTTTTGTACACTTCTGTATTTATATAGGATTCTTTCAGGAATACTAGATTTACACCTTTATTAAATAAATCCATGTAAAGCTCAACGCCCTCTGTTGCATTCCTGCTCATTCGGGACACAGAGTCAAATACAATTGTATCGCCAGTCTTAACAGTCTTATAAAGTTTTTCCCATTCTGACCTACCTGCAACCTTTGTTCCAGTGTATACTTCCCTTACAATGACCACCTCCGGATATGCCGCTTTAATGTTTCGTTCCTGTCTTTCTATGCTCTGTTTCGCTGTTGAGATTCTACAATAGCCAAATGCCTTATTTTTCATTTCTTTTCCCCCTCGAAAAGTATCTTTTTTAACGTTCGTCTTAATTGATACTATCAATATACCACTTTTGGGAACCAAAATCAACAACTTTTGATACTTTTTCGGAACAGGTTTATTTTGATACTCTTTTACATCATATGGCATCTTCGCTTATTCCATGATATATTAATCGCAAAACAGTATAGAAAGGAGGAACACCTCCTACTTGGGCATGAAAAGAGCTACACTATCATATGGTAATGTAGCTCTTAATTATTGAACATTTGTTCTATTTGTGTTATAATAATTACAGATAAAAGAATCACCTTTCTATCAACAGAGCTTCCACCTCTATCCGGCACGCAGGGCAGAGAAACGGGGGCCCTGTTTTTTTATCTTACATCCAAAATCGTTCTGATCTGCTCTTGCGTCGCATCCGACAAACATGGTTGGCTGGATCCATTCCGGAATATCTGACAAAGCAAGAGGCTAAGGTTTCCGTAACTCAATTCCGGACTCTTAACTTCGCTTATCGCTACTTCAAAAGCTCGCTCAATTTGCTCTCTACTCGCCAGATAACTTCTAAACTCTTCTTCAAGGAGATCAATGTACGCCTGTTCTGTCATTCTTTTATCCTTTCCCCGGTGCCGAATCGGTAATCCAGCACCGGAACAACATTATCACTCAAACTCAGGATTTACTGTACTCATTCGCTCTGAGTAAGCTTTCACATATTTAGCCGCAGGGCTGTCCTCATTCGTAGATTTAGTATTGATATTTACTTTATCAGCATTGACTAATTCAACTGGTTGGTTCTCTGCTTTTTTCTTCTTCTCAGCTTCAAGAACAGAAAAATCCTCTTTGCTTATATGACTGATCCGAACATCCTCTATCGTCTGTTTTTCATACTTCTGTTCGTAAGCATTCAAAAAAGTTCCTTCGGCGTATACTTTTATTGACATACTTTCACCATCGTTTCCGAAATGACCTTTTTCAAGGCCTGTCAGCTTTCCGGCATACTGAGAAATGGTTTTATTTGCAATCTTCTCCACTTCATCAAGTACGTTATTAGCTTTCGCTTCGCTCGGAACTTCTAAATTAAAATGATTATCTTTTGCCATAAGCTGACATTTTCGAACGCAAAACTCACTCCGAGATTTCATAGCAGCCTTGCAAAAATCTACTAATTCCGCCTCTGTCAGTTCCACTCCGCTCTGAGAAATAATGTTCATTTTATCCAGTAAATCATAGTCAATGTAGCCCCTTATGTACTTGTTAGCGTTGCCCTTTCGCCGATCTGTAATAGCCTCATTTAATCGCTCTTTATACCTATTTCTCGTGCTCTTAAAATGGCCGTCATACTCTGCATCTAAACTCGCCAGCTCTTCCTCTAACGCAGTTGGATTTAATCGTGCTCTTGCGGTCTGTTCTTCATTTATTTTGTTGTTCGCAAGTGAGTCCATATCCCCCTTAAATTCTTTCATGATTTTTCTGATTTCATCAAATTTCCCCATATTTACTCTCCTTTTCTGCTTGATGAAGCAAGCTCATTCCAACCATCATTGTAAAAAAGTGTCCGGCTTCCAACCTTGTAAAAATCTCCAATCTCCGGTGTAAGAGGCAAGTCACTCATTCGAGCAACCTCCCCTTTATATGTAGTTGTATTTGGTACTGTTCCGCAGCATCTAAATTTCCACTCAGAACTATCTCTGACAAAAAGCGCATCCCGTCCGATATGATGTTCTGGCCTGCGAACTATACATAAAGCACCTTCTTGAGCCTCTTCCGGCAGTTGACATTCAGCATCAACTACCAGACAATTCGGATGTTCTTTCGCAAATGCTGACTTTTTCAGCTTTTCGACTGCTTTTGATTCAATGACACTCAGTATATCTTCCATTGTCGCGTCTCCTTTCATCACAGCTTAAACCATTTTTTTAACTTTCCGTGAAAAGTATAGGCCTCTGAGGTGTCAAGGCATACTGCCCGAGAGCCGTGATCTACATAGGTCGGCAGTAATTCAAGTTCCCTGCTGACACCTTCGTAAAAATGTCTTCCTCCTTCGATTTTTACACATGTCCAGCTTCCTAAATCCGGAATTTCCTCGCCCGGCTTATACATAATTCCATCTAAAATTACTGAATTTTCCGCTATTCTTGCCATATTTTATTCTCCTTTTTCTTATTCTTCATCAATAAACTTCGTGCTCACAACCAGTTGACTATTCGCCCAAGCATCCGCTCCGGTATCTCTGTTGAACTTAATCGTAATATTCTTCAAATTAAGCTGTTCGCACAAATTCGATAAATGTGTGACTTCTTTCATCAGCTCAGTTCTTAAAACAAAATCATTCATACTTAACATTTGCTCATTCTCCTTTCTCTACCGGAATAACCTCTGTAATTACTGGGCAAAGCTCAGCGCAGCCATATCCACGCTTAACTCCAAATCCAAGTATTACCGAATCTCCAATAGATACAATAACATCCTTCGGAGCTCTTATTTTCGCTGTGCGGCCATTAAAACCCACCGTCAGCTCCTCGATTGAATAAGGTTGTCCAGTTTTTCCTGTTCCTGTCCTAGTAAATTTTCCAGTAACTAAATATTTATTATTCTCCATTTTTTCTCCTTTCAAGGGGCATGTTTTTGCTCTTATTTGCCGCCAGGCGGCAGCAGTTGTTACAGCTCTGGCCGCTCTGGTTCCGGAAGTTCCAGTGCGTCCTTGTACCGATCTGCAATCTCTGCAGCTGTCTGTGTAGGAATATTGGACTGATTCTGCACTGTATCTATAGTCACAGAATCAGAATACCCATAGTTGTTTTTCATCAGAAAACAAAACGCTGCAACATTCAGACGGTTTGTAAGTCCCCATTGTTCTGTCAAAGCAGCGATGACTTGTTTAGCTGCGTCTATCACGTGCCCTCTATCGCTCCCCTCATGCTGCCAATTCAGCAATGTTTGGCGTGAACATCCCAAAGATAAGGCTAAAAGTTCGACACCTGGTCTCAAATCATGGTCAGCGCACCACTGAAAAAACCATTTAACTCTCTCGGCAACTTCTGAATATTCACGAACCGCTGGAAGAGCTCGTAATTCTTCGATGCTGGACACAAGTTCCCCCGTCTCACCAGGTTCAACATCCGGCTGCTGTGCGTTCGGGAAATTCGATCGTCTATTGCTCATTTTTTTTCACTTCCTCTCTTTTTTTAGGCGTCAAGATGGAATGCTGCGGCGACCCTTTTCGCTCACCAATCTCCCTGGCCCAGCTCGTCCACCCATCAAGCCTGTGCGTTCCCTGTTGCTTTGGGTTCCTGTTTCTTCTTGGCATTCTTTGAACTCCTTTCTATCTCAGCGCAAACTGCAAGAACTAAATCTTTTGCAAAGTCTGCTTCTGATGTTTTTTCATATTTTTGTTTTAATGCTCTCGCTTCATCCAGAAGACTGCTCCAACGATCATCATCATTAACTGACGTTCCATCGAATTTTCTATGTAAGTCCCAACCAGATTTCCAGATGTTAAAATATCTTTCTTTAAATGGCATTTTTCTCTCCTTTCTTTATCAGGGTGAAAAAGGGGTGTATCTTTAAAATTTTCTTTTATATTTAAAATTTTTACATATATGATAAATAAAAAAAATATTGCCCCTTTTACTACCTATTAGCACTTGTTAATTAAATGGGTTTTCTTCTGTCTCCATAAATTTCAGCTCCAATCCGGCGAAATAAACTATTCCATGTATCTTTGTTTCTCGAAACCCTTTCGTCCGCAAAGCCTTATAAAATGCGGTTTTCCGCAGTGGCTCCCTTTCTTCTTCCTTGCAAAAATTTTCATATGCAGTGAGTAAATCCGGACGTTTTATTCTGGCTTTTGGATCACGATTGCAGCATTCTTCAAGAAATGCTTCTGTCGTGTCAGATTCTGTTTTCATACGTGTTATTTCTCCAAAGTTTGCCCCCGACTCGTATATTTGCCCCCGTTCAAGAGCTTGTTTTGCCCCCTCAATCAGTCCAGATATAACCGTTTCAATCTCTTTTTCGTCACTTAACTTTGCTTCAAGATCTGAAATAAATACCCCCTCATCATTAAAACGAATGATAAG
>ERZ809198.719-NODE-719-length-14135-cov-67.468040_pt1 | contig 14135 bp, 7 predicted proteins | sample MGYA00520793_ERZ809198 | MGnify/ENA primary metagenome ERZ809198 (study PRJEB31570, sample SAMEA3213005) | Homo sapiens | biome: human-gut; feature: human gut; material: fecal | place: Sweden | collected 2011 ... | reverse complement strand
GATAGTTTGTTTACCATTTAAAGAGGTGAGGAACAAATTCCTTGAAGCAACGGCGCCAGGTGAGCCACTCATGATGAGTGCCTGGTGATACATAAACATCGAGCTTGATGCCCAGTTCCTTCAACTGCTGTGCCATCTTCTCGGTACCGAAGTTCTCTTCCGAACCGCAGCCCATAAACATATAATGAATGTTCTTGTTGTATTTCTCTGCATCGGCAAAAACTCCATTGAAACAGGTCTTTACATCCACGCCAAAGAGTGCACCGCTAAAGGTTCCAAGGGCAGAAAACTTGTCCATGTGAGGCAATACCGTGTTGAATGTCTGGCAACCGCCCCATGACAAGCCAGCCATCGCACGATGCTCGCGGTCGGTATAAGTGCGGAATGTCTTGTCAACCATCGGAATCAGATCCTTGATAATCACATCATAGAAAGAAGCTCCATAGTGGCTGCGCTCTTCATCTACATTCTTGCCTGGACGGGCAACGAAAGGCTTCTTTACATCGCCACTCTCCATGACCACAATCATAGGCTCAGCCTTGCCTTCTGCTATCAGGTTGTCCATGATGTGCTGCATCATTCCCTGCTTGCTCCAGCCCGTCTCGTCTTCGCCCATGCCATGCTGCAGATAGAGCACAGGATAGCGCTTGGTGGTGTTGGTTTCATATTCGGCAGGGGTGTAAACCATGGCGCGGCGGAACTGTTTCTGAGAGGCTGCATAGTAAGATACTGAGCGAACCTGACCGTGGGCTACGCCCTGCTGAGGACGATAGTAGTTGCCTTCTGCTCCTTCTGGAACTTCCAGACCGCCTGCTTCACGGCAGCAGCCGAAGTAGGTTTCGCTGGCAGGGTCAACTACCTGCACGCCATCTACATTCAGAAAATAGTAGTGGAATCCTACTACCAGCGGATCGCTCACGCCGTACCAGTCGCCATCCAAATCCTTTTTCATCTCATATTGCTTGCCGCAGATGTCGAAGATTACTTTCTTTGCCTCAGGAGCATGGAGCTTTACATAAGCTCTGCGGTCCTTATCTACACGCGGATAGTTGCTGTCTGGAATGATTCCCTGCAGGGCGAGCATCATGTTTGCATAGCGCTTGCCCATGGTGCGGTAGCTTTCTGCGATGAAGTGGAGACCGTCGCCACGTTGTGGACAGCCCTTTGAAGAAATGACGTGGGCTGTAGGAATGGTCTTGGCAATATCATCAACGATGGCGATATGTGCCCAGCATTTTCCGCCCATATCCTTCTGTACGGTTTCGCCTACGAGCAGAGGTACGTCTTCTGCCTTCAGATTCAAATCCTTCAAGATGTCGTTATAAACAGTCTTTACTCGGTTAGGCCAGTTGGCATCGCCGTTGTTGGTTTCGCCCTGATGCAGGAGGATGCCCTTGATAACACCCTGCTTCTTGGCTATTTTAGCCAGTTCTATCAGTCGGGCGTATGGATTTCCGTTGTACTGGGATGCAAAGTTCTTCATCCAGTCGGGTTGTTTCTTGAGATAAGCCTTATAGGTACGCTTATCGAAGAGGTCGATGCTGGCTCCGCCCACTGCCACGGTGATGGTTCCCACCTTGATGCTGTCCGGCAGGTTATCCACCATCTTTCTTCCGAAATAGTCAACAGGAGTCAGTCCTGTAGAGGGTCTTGCCTGTGGCGGCACGGCGGTGTGCCATTGTCCCTTCTTCCATCCCGCCTTTTTATCATCCACGGCATACATAGCCTGGAATCTCGGGTTCACGCCCGTTCGGTCGATGTCTTCGATAGCCGCATTTCCTTCCATGTTCGACTGTCCGAAGCAGAGATAAATCTGAAAATTTGGATCAGGCTTTTCCTGAACCTTACTGCCCGTTTTCTGTGCCATCATAGGTAGGCACGCCATCGCGAGCATCGATGCTAAGATTGATAATCTCTTCATAGTTTATATTTAATTAAATTATTAGATTGATTTTCATCTTCTGTTCTGTTTGCAAAGTTATGAAAAGATTTCCATACGTGCTTTGTCTCATATATCAATAACTTTTCCCTTTGTTATATAATAAGGTGATTCTTTTTTCTCAGGTCTCAGAATATGTTTCATTTTGTCTCTTTTTGGGTAGATGTTATTTGTGATAAAGTATTTGTTACTTGAGGTAAAATGCGTTTAAATGTTTTTATCTATTTTTGCGACGTGTTTCAGCATCCTTAATGATTTTTTTGAGAATTTAGGATGTAGAATATAATAATGTAATATTTAGCAACTGACAAGTAAGTATAACTATTAATCTATTTTTATGATGGTGAATTTTAAAATGATTGAAAAGCCGTTTGTATTGCTATTCCTGCTCTGTTTGCTTCCTTTGGGAGTTTCGGCTCAGAGCATAGTAAAAGGTATAGTGACTGATCCAAGTGGAGAACCTGTGATTGGTGCTACTGTTAAAGTAGATGGTAGCAAACTGGGTGTTGTTACCGACTTGGACGGTAAGTTTAGCATTGATGCTGCACCTGATGCAACATTGACAATTACCTATGTGGGTATGGAGCCTAAGACCGTGAAAGCTGAGGCTGGTAAAACCCTTTCCATTACCTTGAAGGATGATTCAAAAGTTCTTAATGATGTCGTTGTCATCGGTTATGGCGTTCAGAAGAAGAGCGACCTGACTGGTGCAGTTGCATCTATCAAGAGCGATGACATCAAGGGTTTGTCAGCTACCGATGCCGGTGCTGCCCTCCAGGGTAAGGCTGCCGGTGTGCAGATTATCAACTCGGGTGGTCCGGGTGAGGCTGCCGATATCCGTATCCGTGGTTATTCTTCCAATAGTGGTAATATCGGTCCGTTGCTCATTGTCGATGGTCTGAAGGTGGATAACATCCAGTACCTGGATCCATCTATGATCGAGAGCATGGAGGTATTGAAGGATGCCGCTTCTGCTGCCATCTATGGTGCGCAGGCGGGTAATGGTGTCGTTATCATCACAACCAAGACGGGTGCTGCCAATGGCGGTAAGGCACAGATTTCTTACAGCAGCAAGTTCACCATCCAGTCGTTGGGAAAGAGGGCTGAAATCTTTGATGCTCCTGAGTATATTGAGTATCACAAGTATTTGGGCGACTTGACCGATGATCTTCTGAAGAAGAACAACTATAATGGTCAGAACACCAACTGGTATGACGAGGTATTTGAGAACAGTCTGGCTCATCAGCATAGCCTCACCGTGCAGGCAAGCAATGGCAAGGGCCGTTTCCTCGCCAGCTTGAATATCCTGAACAATGATGGTATCGTTAAAGGTAGCAAGGATACTTATAAGCGTTTCACTGGTCAGATCAATGCCGATTATGATGTTTACAAGTGGTTGAACATTACTACCAATACATCTTTTGAAAAGTGGAAGACCAAAGGCGTGACCAAGGGTTATGGTTCATTGCTGAACTCTGTGGTTTCTATCGATCCTTTGACTCCAGCTTATATCAGTAATGTGGAGGATTTGGCTCCTGGCATGAAGGCACAGGTAGAAGCCGGTGGCCCAGTTCCTAGAGATCCAAGCCATAACAATGACTACTATGGTACTTCTAAATATGTAGATGATGCTACTGGTAACCCTCTCTATCAGCGCGACCGTCATGACACATGGACTTCTGGTATCAATGTACGTGGTACCGTTGCTGCCAATATCAAGCCATTCAAGGGCTTTACATTTACTTCTCGCTTAGGTTATCGTATCACTCAGAGTAACTATCATAACTACGAGACTCCATATTGGTTATCATCTATGGCACATAGTGAAAACTATACCATTGAAGCGAAAACCAATAATGGCTTGTACTATCAGTGGGAGAACTTTGCCAACTATTTGACAACAATCGGCAAGCACACTATTGGTGCCATGGCAGGTATGTCGTTTACCAAGAATCATTGGGATAACAGTTCCATCAGTTCTACAGGAGGTAACATACTCACATCTTATGAGCCAAACTTCCATTACATCGACTACTTGTTGGCTAATGCAACCAAGAATGTAGGTAACGCTCCTTCAGATGCTACAGAGTTATCTTACTTTGGTCGTGTATCTTACAGCTATGACAACCGTTACTTCATGCAGGTTAACTTCCGTCGTGATGCTTTCGATACATCAAAACTTTCAAAGAAGGCACGTTGGGGTAACTTCCCATCAGTTTCAGCAGGATGGGCTATCAGCAATGAGAAGTTCTTCAAGGACAATATAAGTCGTGATGCCATTTCTTTCTTGAAACTTCGTGGTTCTTGGGGTCAGAATGGTAACGTCAATATCTTGAACAATTATCGTTATGCTTCTACCTTAGCTCTTAATCAGAGTTTCTATCAGTATAATCCTTCTATTGGAGATGGTAAGCTGACTTTTGGTTCTAAGCCTTCTGGACTTGCTAACCCAGACTTGAAGTGGGAAACTTCAGAGCAGATTGACCTTGGACTTGATGCTCGTTTCCTTAACGACCGTCTTACCTTGGGTGTTGACTGGTATCGCAAGACTACCAAAGACCTCTTGATTGAGATTACTCCTCTTCCTGAGATTGGTGTAAACAAGAGTGTTGTTAATACAGGTAAGGTACTTAACTCTGGTCTTGATTTCGAGTTGGGTTGGAGAGACAACATCAAGGACTTCAAGTATAGTGTGACCGTAAATGGTTCAACTCTGAAGAATGAGGTGAAGGAGGTTTCTAACCTTATAAGCCGTTTGACCGAAATAGGTATTGATGGATTCAATAACCAGCTTAAGCCTACATTCGAGGCTGGCCATCAGGTATGGTATTTCCGTGGTTACAAGTATGCAGGTGTAGCCGAAGATGGTAGTGCTCTCTATTATAATAAGAATGGCGAAACAACTTCAGCTCCAACCGATGAAGATAAGCAGGATTTGGGCTCAGCTATTCCTAAGTTTACTTATGGTATTACTCTTAATGCAGAATATAAGGGCTTTGACCTCACCGTATTTGGAACAGGCGCTGCTGGCAACAAGATTTACAACTTGATGGTTTCTGCAGACCGTCCGTTGATCAATGGAATTGATACCTACTGGAAGGATTCTTGGAGAGCAGACCGCACCAATGCTAAATATCCTGATATGAAAAAGGTTGCTACCGACTGGAAGTTCTTCAGTTCTGATGCAGCTGTGTTCAGTGGCTCGTATTTCAAGATCAAGCAGATTCAGTTGGGCTATACATTGCCAAAGGCTATCACTAGCGTGGCAGGTATCAGCAATCTTCGTGTATATTGCTCACTGGATGATTTCTTCACCATCACCAAGTATCCTGGTGCTGATCCGGAGACCGCTTCTATCAACAGTGGTGCCTCTCGTGGTTTTGATAATGGTACTTATCCAACTTCCAAGAAGGTGGTATTTGGTATCAATGTAACATTCTAACCTTTAATATTCAAAAACAATGAAGAAAATATTATTTTCAACAATATTGGCTCTTGCTGCCACAGGAACAATGACGCTCACTACGTCTTGTGAGGATCAGCTAGACATTGAGCAGAAGGGTGTAATACCTACCGAGAACTTCTATAAGACCGATGCTGATGCAGAGGCAGCCCTCGTTGCTGCATACGAAGGCTTTATGTGTAATGTGATGGGACGTAACCACGATGGTGGTGGCCCAGGTATTTATACTCCATTGAAACTGATAGTCAATGAGTGTGGAGACGATGTGTTGGCAGCAGGTGCCAACTCTGGTGATAATACGTTTGGTATCATGCTCAATCAGTTCTATTATGATGCTGAGGCTGAGGTGCCAAAGTTTATGTACACAGGTCTCTATCTCTCTGTATATACCTGTAACCTTGTACTCGATCACTTTGCCGATGCTACTACCGCTGTGCAGAAACGTTGCGCTGCAGAGGCTCGTGTGCTTCGTGCTTATGATTATTTCCTGTTGGCTAATCTTTGGGGTACTCCACCATTGGTAACTCATGTTCTGGATGCTTCTGCGCAGCCTTTTAATTGTGATAAGGATCCTGAGCATCCTATGAATCACCAACAGTTGATAGAGTGGATTGCGCAGGAATGTGAGAATGCTGCCAACGATTTGGATGAGCGTAAAAGTAAGGATGACAAGGATGGAGCTGTGAAGGTAACCAAGGGCTTTGCATATGCTCTTGCCGGAAAGGCTTATTTGTTTGCCGGTCAGTATGATAAGGCTAAAATTGCCCTTAAAAAGGTTATAGACTCGGGCAAGTATGACCTTGTTCCTGGTGAGAAATATGCTGACAACTTCCATATCGAGGGTGATGCCAACGAGGAGAAGGTATTTGAAGTCAACTTCGAGTATAATGCAGGTAAGACCGATTGGGGTGGTATGATTCAGCGTTCTAGCTGGATGGAAACCAACTATTGGGATTGGCGTGCTGATCACTTTGTGGTTTCTCCTAACAAGGTTTATTGTGGCGGCGTTGATGGCTGGGGTGGCCTTGGCGTGCCTCAGTGGTTTGGTGACGAGTTCTATAAAAATGATGGTGACTCTTATCGCTTGAAGGCTACTTTAAAGCATATTGATGATGCGGTTTATCATATGTCTTACGGCAAGGATGAAATCGATAATATGACTGACGAGCAGAAGAAAACCAGTAACAAGATTGGCATCAATGACCCTGTTCAGGGACTCTACGGCAACTCTACCTGGTTGGCGTTCAAGCAAATAATGAGAGCTTCTGATACTGATGGCAAGAAATATGGTGATAATATTCGCTTGAATAATTATCTTGTCATGCGTTACGCTGAGGTTTTGCTCAATTATGCAGAGGCTTGTCTTCAGACAGGCGATCAGGCTGAAGCTAAGAAATATATCAACATGATTCAGAAACGTGCTGGTTCCAAGACAATCAGTGAAACTGTTGATATGGATGTGTTGAAGAAAGAAAAGTCATATGAACTTTGGCTTGAAGGCTGTCGTTGGTTCGATATCATGCGATGGAATGATACAAAGGCCATTGAGCGTTTGACTAAGGCTGGTACAGTCGTGCCACATTTGTTTGATAAGGTTTTCAGAGCTCCAAAGGCAGACGACCAGAATGTAACTTGGGAGCATGGATCAGAAGCAAACAGCCGTTTCTATACGACCAACACTCCTGAGACTAATTTCAAGGTAGGTTTCAAGAAGGGCAAGCATGAGTTCTTCCCTTATCCACAGACCGTGATGGATAAGAATCCTAACCTGAAGCAGAATCCTGGTTGGTAATCATGAAGTTGTTTTGTTAATATAGTGTTTTAAGTTTAAAGAACTATAGATTGTTTGACAATTAGGGGGTGTTTTGAAAAAAAGCACTCCCTTTTTTCTTCTTTAAAGGAATTTACGTATGAAAACATGGATGTGTGCCTTGATGCTGGCGTTATCGACAGGAGCTTCGGCTCAGAACCCGATTATCAGCGGACAGTATTCTGCTGATCCTACGGCTCGCGTATTCAACGGGAAGGTATATCTTTATCCTTCTCATGATATTCCGAGTCCTATCGAGAAACTGAAGACTTGGTTTTGTATGCCTGATTATCATGTTTTCTCTTCCACTAATCTTACTGAGTGGCAGGATCATGGAGTCATCGTTTCGCAGGACAAAGTACCTTGGGTACAGGACGGCAGTTATACGATGTGGGCTCCTGACTGTGTAGAGAAAGAGGGGAAATATTACTTCTATTTCCCTGCTGCTCCGAAAGGGGAGGAGAAGGGATTCGGAATAGGTGTGGCGGTTGCCGACCAGCCCGAAGGACCGTTTATGCCGATGTGGAAACCCATAGAGGGTGTGCACGGCATAGATCCTTGTGTGCTGATAGATAAGGACGGACAGGCTTATATCTACTGGGCGGGAGCAGGTTTGCACATGGCTAAGCTGAAACCAAACATGACGGAACTTGCCTCGGAACCCAAACTGGTAGAGGGATTGCCTGAGGGATTCAAGGAAGGACCATTTGCCTTCGAGCGTAACGGCAAATATTATTTCACCTTCCCTTGGGTACGTGAAAAGGATGGAACCGAAACGCTGGCTTATGCCATGGCTGACCATCCGATGGGACCTTTCACATTCAAGGGTATCATCATGGATGAGTCACCTACGAAGTGCTGGACCAATCATCATAGCATCGTGGAATATCAGGGACAGTGGTATCTCTTTTATCATCATAATGATTATTCGCCTAAGTTCGACAAGAACCGCTCGGTGCGAATCGACTCTCTGAACTTCAATCCTGACGGAACGATACAGAAGGTGATACCTACGCTAAGAGGTGTGGGATTGACGAACGCTCGTTCGCGTATTCAGATTGACCGCTATTCTGCGCTGCAAGGCAAGGGTATTGGTATTGATTATCTGGATAAGAACAACTGTTTTGAAGGATGGAAGACTCTCTTTTCTAAATCGAATACTGCCCTTATATATAATAAGGTGGATTTCGGTAATGAGAAGGTGGAAGAAATCACCGTTCGTGCCAAGTCTTCAAAGGGCGGTGTGCTCGTAGTCAGAGCCGATGGCAAGAAGGGTAATATCATCGCTAAGGTGAAGATTCCAAAGTCGGCTGGCTGGAAAAATATCCGAGCCCAGGTGCTTCATGCTCCTCAGGGCGTTCATGCTCTCCATGTATCCTTGCAGAGTGGAGCCGATGTTGAGGTAGACTGGCTGGGCTTCGATGCGTTGCCTTGGGAAAAGGGTGCTTTCGAAACTCACCAGTATCGTAATCTCTTTGCCGAGATGGGCTATAAGCAGGCTGATATTGACAGGAAGGTGAACGAAGTGTTCAATGATGTATTCTACGGTAAGAACAAGGTTTATTTCGAGGTGGGCGATTCCATGGGATATGTCAGCGATATAAAGAACAATGATGTGAGAACCGAAGGCATGTCGTATGGAATGATGGCTGCCGTGCAGTTTGACAAGAAGGACATCTTCGACCGCCTCTGGCGATGGAGCAAGAAATACATGCAGCATCAGGAAGGACCTTATAAGGGCTATTTCGCATGGAGCTGCAAGACTGATGGAACGAGAAATGCGCAGGGAGCCGCATCGGATGGTGAACTCTATTTCGTAACTTCGCTCATCTTTGCATCCAACCGATGGGGCAATGATACGGGCATCAACTATCTGAAGGAAGCGCAGCATATTCTGGATTGCAGCATGCAGAAGGCGGGAATGGACCGCACTGCTCCGCTCATCAATCTTGAACATCAGCTCATCACCTTTACGCCCGATCATTGGGGCGGGAAGTTTACCGACCCTTCTTACCATCTCCCTGCCTTTTACGAGGTTTGGGCGAAATGGGCTAACGACGGACGTTCCCAGTTCTGGAAGGAGTGTGCAGAGAAAAGCCGTGAGTTCCTGCATAAGTGTATCAATGAGAAGACGGGCTTGAACCCAGACTATTGCAACTATGATGGCAGTCTGATGAAGACCGGTCGGTTGCTGGGTGATGCATTCCGTTATGACTCATGGCGAGTGCCAATGAACATAGCGCTCGATTATTCCTGGGCTTGCAAGGATAAGGAGTGGCAGCAGAAATATGCCAATACGCTGCAGAACTTCCTGTATAGTAAGGGCATTGATTCTTTCCTGGACCAGTATAATGTAGATGGAACGATGGTAGAAGATATTCTGCCGGCAGGTACAGCTCCAAAGGCGCTCCGCCATTCTATCGGTTTTGTTGCCACTTCGGCTGCGGCTTCATTGGTCAGCAATCATGTGAAGGGCAGGAAATTCGTCAGTCATTTCTGGAATGCCAAGCATGAACCAGATAAAGAAGGCTTCTTCGATGGCTATTACGACGGACTGTTGCGTCTCTTCGCCTTCATGCATCTGAGTGGCCGTTATCAGATTATCGAACCTCAATAATAATGAATAGTCTATGTACAAATTTTTTAATAAAATAGTTAGATTGTTTTGTTTATGTGTATTCCTTTTGGGGCATTCCTCTGCGGATGCCCAAAATAGGAATTTACCTGCAGACATCAATCCTTATTTCGGACCAGTCGGCAGGCAGGCTGTCATGCCTAATGCGGCTGGCTTTATTCAGAGATGGTTGCTCCTGGAGCCCATCTCTATGCCGGTCAAGAGCAATGTCGTTTTTACAGATTCTTATCTGAAGGAGATATTCCATACGCAGTATTTCCCTAAACAGATGGAAACAGTTCCTAAGGATAGAGCCGTCGTGAAGGTGGGCAAGGAAAAACTGAAATGGCATGCGCTGGACAGTAAACTGTTTAATGTGAAACTCTTCCGTTTCGCCACATCGTTTAAGAAATCCAAGTATGGTGTCTTGTTCTGGGCGGTTACCATTATCGATTGCCCTGAGGAGATGAAAGACGTCCGCTTGTCTGTTGGCTCGAATGGTGCTTCCATGTGGTGGCTCAATGGCGAGGAGGCGGTGATGCTCGAAGGCGACCGAAGAATGGTTCGCGATGATGTAGTTTCTAAGAAGCTTACCTTGAAGAAAGGTAGGAATATTCTTCGTGGTGCAGTAATCAATGGACCTGGTATGAGCGACTTCTGTGTCCGATTCATCGACGGACAGGGCAAGCCTGTCAGAAACCTGTCTATTCACGTGAAGTAGTGCAATCAATATAGAAAGTTATGAAACAGAACAATATATTTTTCAGATATTTTAGCCCGGTTGCTGCTCAGCAGAAACTTTATGCCGCTGCTTTGGTTGCCTTGTTGTCTTCCTCTGCTTACGAGGCAGAAGCCCAGGTCGGCGAACCTTTCATTCATGATCCTTCTACCATTGCCCTGTGTGATGGAAAGTATTATACCTTTGGAACGGGTGAAGGTGGAATCTGGTCGGAGGATGGTTGGACCTGGCAGGGTGGTGCTGTTCGTCCCGGCAGAGGAGCGGCTCCTGATGTGTTGAAGATTGGCGACCGTTATCTTGTAGCCTACAGTGCTACGGGTGGTGGATTGGGAGGCAGTCATCGCGGTGATGTCCTGACGATGTGGAACAAAACGCTCGATCCGAAATCGCCTGATTTCAAATATACTGAACCGGTGGTGGTAGCTTCTTCATTGGATGATGAAGACTGTGATGCCATTGATGCGGGCTTGTTGCTCGACCCTACTACCGGCAGACTCTGGCTCAGTTATGGTACCTATTTCGGATTTATCCGTCTGGTAGAACTTGATCCGAAGACAGGAAAGCGGATGGAAGGTAACGAACCCGTCAATATCGCCATCGACTGCGAGGCTACTGATTTGATTTACCGCAACGGCTGGTATTATCTTCTCGGCACTCATGGTACCTGTTGCGATGGTCCTTATTATAAAATCTGCATAGAAGGCACTACTCGCTATCTTACCGCAACCGCTCAGCATGATGTCATTGCCAAACCTGAGTTTACGGGTGAAGATGCCCAGCTTTGGCGTATCGAACAGCTCACCGATGGCACCTATCGCATCATGCCTAAGGCAGTGCCAGGCACAGAAGAGAAACTGGCATTGGTTTCACTCGGCGATTGTACCCCAGGCTTGGCTCCTTTCGATTTCAATAGCGATAATTCTAAATGGAATTTCAGACAACAATAAATTCATGATGATTTGACAATCGAGAAGCGTTCCAATCATAAACCCTCTAATAAAATAAACAGAAGTATGCTAAAGAATTTATCTTTCATTGCCCTTTTGGGCATCGCTGTCGTTGGCGTTCCAAGTGAACTCAGCGCCAAGAATGTAAAGGTGGCAGGCACCCAGAAAGGTGCGACTGCCAAGTTTATCACCCGTCAGGTGGCTCAGCAGAATGTAACCATCGAATTCTATTCTCCATCCATCGTCCGCATCTTGAAATCTGATGCCGGACTTGGTGCTCCTGTTCAGAAGAAAAGCTATTCTGTCATCTTGAAACCTCAGCAGATGAAGGGCGTTCAAATACAGGAAAACGGTGATATTGTAAAAATCAATTCTAGTTTTATTTCCGTTGAACTGAATCAGCAGACTGGCGAAATCCGCTTCCTTTCGAAGGATGGAAAGCTGCTGCTTACTGATACGAAGACCCGTCTGGAAGCTCGCAAGGATGAAGCCAACAAGGGCAAGTACCGTATAGAGCAGGACTTCCGTCTTGCTGATGACGAGGCCATCTATGGTCTGGGACAGTTGCGCGATGTTTACATGAATCAGCGTGGTCGACAGAATATCGTACTCTGGAACAATAATACTTATATCGCCATCCCTTATTTCACCAGTGAGAAGGGTTATGGTCTTTACTGGGACAATGCTGGAAAAACCTATTTCAATGATATCGTAGCATCCAAGAATAATGGCAACCAGCCATCATGCACTTCCTTTACCAGTGAAGTGGGAACCTGCGCCGACTACTATTTCATGTATAAGGATGGTACGCAAGATGGAGTCATCGCCAGCATCCGTGAACTCACCGGACAGGCTACGATGTTCCCGAAATGGGCGATGGGCTTCTGGCAATGCCGTGAGCGCTATAAGACCAGTGATGAACTGGCTGGCGTGTTGGACAAGTATCGCGAACTGAAGATTCCTACTGATGCCATCGTGCAGGACTGGCAGTATTGGGGATGCGACTCCAACTGGAATGCGATGAAGTTCCAGAACCCATACTATATAAATAAGGTGGGCGACCCAGCCTATGCCAAGTATCTTCCTACCGATATGAAGCAGATGAAGGTACAGGGAGAACCCCGTCTGAAGAGTCCGGAAGAGATGGTGAAGTATGTTCATAAGAACGATGCCCATCTGATGATTTCCATCTGGGCAAGTTTCGGTCCTTGGACAGAGCAGTATCGTGAACTGAAGAAGATGAATGCCCTCCTTCCTTTTGAAACGTGGCCAAGAAACAGTGGCGTGATGCCATACGATGTCTTCAATCCGAAGGCTCGCAACCTCTACTGGAAGTATCTTACTCATCTCTACCAGATGGGCTTTGATGCCTGGTGGACCGATTCTACGGAGCCAGACCATTTTGAGAAGCCGGGCGATGAGAACTATCAGACCTTCGATGGTTCATGGTTGGGTGTGAAGAACGCCTTCCCATTGTTGCACAACAAGAGCATCTACGAGCACCAGAGAGCGATGAAGGGCAACACAAAGCGTTCGCTCCAGATGACCCGAAGCGGCAGTCTCGGTATTCAGCATTATGGCACCATCTGCTGGAGCGGTGATGTGGTGGCTTCTTGGGACGAGATGAAGAATCAGATTCCATCGGGCTTGAACTTCTCGCTCTGCGGTATCCCATTCTGGAACACCGACCTGGGTGGTTTCTTCTACTGGGAGTTTGAACAGAATCCAAAGAATCCAGCCATTCAGGAATTGCAGACCCGCTGGATGCAGTGGGGAACCTTCATGCCATTGATGCGCAACCACTGTTCTTCACCGATGGTAAGCGAACTGTATGAATTCGGAAAGCAGGGCGACTGGGCTTATGATGCAATGATTAAGGCCATCAAGTTGCGCTATCGCCTTTTGCCTTATATCTACAGTACGGCTGGCGACTGTGTACAGAATAGCGGAAGCATGATGCGTGCCCTGGTAATGGATTATGCGGCAGACAAGAAGGCTTCCCGTCTGAACGATGAGTATCTCTTCGGCCGCAACATCCTGGTGAAGCCGGTAACTGATCCTTTATACACCTGGAAGGATAAGGAGAAGAAGGGCCATACCATCTATCCTGATGTAAGGAAGGCAGCTGCGCCTGTGAATGTTTACTTGCCAAAGGGTAATAAATGGTATGATTTCTGGAGCAACACCCAGTATGAGGGCGGTCAGGATATCCAGCGCCTTTGTCCTATCGACATCATGCCTGTATTCATCAAGGCAGGTACCATCCTGCCATTCGGTCCTGAAGTGCAGTATAGTTCAGAGAAACCTTGGGATGAACTGGAGATTCGTGTCTATCCTGGTGCTGATGGTAAATTTACGCTCTATGAGGATGAGGGCGACAACTATAATTACGAGAAGGGTAAATTCTCGGAAATCCAGTTTGTTTGGAATGAAGCAGACAGAACCCTGAGCATCGCTCCACGCAAGGGCAGCTATAAGGGAATGCTCCAGCATCGCAGATTCCATATCGTACTGGTGGATACCAATAGTGGTGCGGGCGATCAGCCTATGCAGGCAAGCAAGAGTGTGGAATATGACGGAAAGGCTGTAAAGATACAGCTGTAAGTGTTACATTATATAAAGT
>ERZ809198.708-NODE-708-length-14324-cov-5.018361_pt1 | contig 14324 bp, 5 predicted proteins | sample MGYA00520793_ERZ809198 | MGnify/ENA primary metagenome ERZ809198 (study PRJEB31570, sample SAMEA3213005) | Homo sapiens | biome: human-gut; feature: human gut; material: fecal | place: Sweden | collected 2011 ... | reverse complement strand
ATTTTGAGTGCAGGTATTGCCGAACCGCATCCTATTTTATACAAAAATACGGAAAGATGAGCGCATAGCCAAGTTGAATACGCAGTTTTCAACTTAACTATGCCTATCCGCCTTCTATCTGATACAAATACAAAGGCTCTGTGATGGCATTGTGTGGGTTATAGCCTTTGCAAATGCCAACCTTAGATGTTTACATACGTTGTTCCAACCTATGCCACGAAGCATAATTTCCAAAACTCAACTTCTGGAAAGTGTTTCACTGCCAGTCGTACTCATGGCTGTTTTAACAAAAAGTTTAATAAGAGTAAAAACAAAAAGTTCAGATACTTCATCACTTCAGGTCGAAATCAGCGTGCTCCGAACCGTCTTTGTGGAGATTTTGAACGTGCTGATTATCAGCAATTCCGAGATTTTTGAAACTAGCTCGGAACTAATTCGAACTAGCTCGGAACTAATTTCAACAATCGCGGAACTAATTTCAACAATCGCGGAACTAATTTCAACAATCGCGGAGTAATTTGGGAGGATGCCCTAATCCATGACTCAAGCCACGAAAAGCAGAAGGGTAAAACAAGTCCTTGCATTAAAGTTATTTCACTTATAGGGGGCTGTTGTTTAACATTTACAGTAAAGGAATCCGTGAAGTATAGAGATTTATAGGAATTCGCATTTGAAAACCCCTAAATCTTTAGTTAAGGGGATGAAAATCCCGAAACTTCCTAAGGTTCCGAGGAAAATGACGCAGATATACTTTTCCGCGAAGTCACTGCCCCGGCAACGATTGAACGTCTGAGCAGTCAGCCCACGATAAACTTGATGGTGGCGAACGCGAGGTGTATGTGCTGAACGGTAAGGTGGTGTTGTATCCTGACGGTACCGGGGTAGATAAGCAGGAGTCGGACGATGTGCTGTATGTGCAAGATGTGCAGACGGGCGAACTCTTTACGATTGCGTCTAATCGTATCAGTGAATTGGCTGAACCGACCGACCCACAGGCAGTAATTGCCGAGCGAGAAGAAGCCATTGCCGCAGCTACGAACCAAGAAATTGAGCAGGAAGAAGGTGCTGCGAGTGGAACTGCTGCACCCACTGAGGCACCGGAGGTCAGAATTCCTGCACCGAGGTTTAGTGGTGCCCGTGTTACGTTGGACTTACCGAATGGTTCTTCTGTAAATGGCGTGGTTTTGCAAGAGACTGACGATGGCGTTGAGGTACAGACCGATAGTCCGGTGAATGGGCGATTTGTGCAAGTGTTCCCGACTGATGAGTTCGATGGAATGCTCAGTTCGGTGCGCGATGAAGCGGATGATGTGATTTGGAGTAGAGAGGTTGCTGAGGGTGAAAACGCAGCAAATGGTCAGCAAAGAGAAATGCAGGGCAATGGCATTCCGGTAGATGCGAAGACGGGGGAACCCGTGTATGAGGCCGTGGCTCCTGATGTGGCTTGGGATGCGATTGTGCAAGAAGCGGAAGGTGATGAGGCTATGGCTATGCAGGTGGTGACTGACATGGTGGCCGACATGGAAGCCAAGGTACAGAAGGCGAAAAAGGCAAAGGTGCGCGCCGGTAGTACCGTAAGAGAAAGACTGGAAGCACAGAAGAAGCACAAACGACGGATTGAGGAAGCCGAGGCGCAGCTTGAAGCGTGGAGACGCATTGCAGCGGTGAAGGCTGAACGCATTGCCGCAGCAGAGCGTGCGAAGATTGAGGCGGCACAGCAGAGAGAAGTGACGCAGGACGATGAAACAGAGGTGCCTGACTTTGTGTTTGACAAGCCCGAAAATGCACGAGAACGCGGTTACCGCATGCAGAACGGACAGCGCGCAGACCGTCAGGAACCCATTGCTGCAGCCGTGGGTAAAGAAGTGAGCGTGAAGTTTACCAACAAAGTTTCACAGCCTGTACGTGTGGCGGTTGTGGATGCAAGAAGTTTGCAACCCAGCCATCAGAACGGTCAGCCGAATGTGCTGCACTTTTTGCCCGAGGCACAGCCGAAGAAGCGTACCGACCACGAGAGCGTGCATGCAGCCGAACAAATAGCCGCCCAGATGAACCCCGAAGAAATCACTTCGAGCGTTACAGCTTACACGGGTGCTCCTTCGGTAAACGCACGTGGCGAGGTTATTCAGGGCAACAACCGCACGGCAGCCCTTAAGCGCATGTGGCAAGGCTATCCTGAACAGGCAGCTGCTTACAAGCAGTATTTGATGGATCATGCCTCTGAATACGGACTGAATCCCGAAGACATTGCAGCTATGGAGCAGCCAGTGCTGGTTAATTTGATGGACGTGACGGACGAACAGGCTATTGAACTTGGACAATATGATGTGAAGGACACGGAAAGCGGAGGCACGGAACGCATCAAGCCTCGCAATGTGTCGCAGAAGATGGGAGACAAGGCGGAACGCTTTGCCTCAATCCTCTTGCGCACCACGGATGAAGATGCGAGTGTTTCGCAACTGATTGATGAGCATGCGGTTGAAACGCTGAAATGGCTGGAAGCACAGCACTACATTTCGCCCACGCAATACCGCTCAGCCTTCAATGCCGACGGCCAAGTAACCCCCGAAGCGAAGAACGATTTGCGTGGCATACTTTATCAGGCTGTTTTCAAGAATGGTTCGGAACGTCTTGAAGATATGTTCAATGCGCTACCGGCTAAGGCTCAGCGTGCGATACTTGCTACGGCTTACCGCGACTTTTCTACGCCCGAATCCGAAAAGATGCTGCCCGAAATTCAGAACAGCATTGTGGCCTTCTACGAACTTTCGCAAGATGCGGCTTTTGCTAACGCTAAGAACTTCGAGGAGGCGCGAAAGGCAACCATGGCATGGCTGCAGCAAATGCAATTTGATTTTTCGACGGGGCAGTCAGTATCACGTGAGGGTAAATATACTAACTTTGCCCTTACGCTGGCTGCTATGTACAAGGTGCAGACGCAAACGGCTATTCAGCAGACGTTTAATGATATGTTCGATTTGCTGCAAGGCCGTCAGCAGCCCGATTTATATAACCCTAATCCTAATAACACACCGCGCACACTGGCTGAGGCCATTCGCGAGGTGCTAAACATTGAATACGATGGAACAAATGGAAGCCATGCTCTGGGTGGCAACAATGAGACGCGCACAACAGGGCGACAAGGAAGCGCAAGAGATGATAGCGCAGGAGGAACAGATGCGCCAGGAAATGCAGCTGCCGACGCTGAGGGAGGAACTGTACAGACTGACAATGAGCGAGGAAGACAGAGAAATTTACGACATACTCCAAGACGAGAAAAGAATAATTTATCGAAGACCGAAGAATTAAAGTTTTCTGAAGAACTAGATCAAAACGGTCATCCATTCATACTATCGTCTGATGGAACTACTGTGTTTGGCGAAATTACCAAAAACAGCGGTTTGACAGCCGCACCTATAAAATTGAATGAAGGCTTTAACAAAACAGATGAAGAAGGTAACAATATCGGTTATGGCTTGCTTCACATACAGGCCGGACATGGGCAACAAATATTGGAAGCCGGTTACCCGTCAGTGCAAAAGTTTGTTGAAGATGTGTGCCGAAACTATAAGGAAATCCGTATTGGACGAAATAGAAAGAGCAACCAAACATATATGCTGCTTGAGTTGCATGACGAAAAGCATAAGTGTACGTTGTATGTAGAGCTATCTCACGATGGCACTTATTGGAATGTGAATAGCGGTGGTATATTCAGAAATAAATATACGGATAAAAACGATATTGTTTGGCCCGAACCCACAGTTGGGAGCAATGCAAACACCGACACTGCTGAAGTTGCTAACAATCCGACCGAGGTCGCAAAGGGTGAAACTGTTGACAGAGGCGGGAATTCTTCCCAACCAATATCTTCTGAGAGCAAAGATACGCCTCAAAATTCAGCTGTGCAAACTTCTGGCCAAGAAAATGCAGAAACTTCGCTGCAGTCGGAAGTTACACGTGCAGAACAGCAGACGAATGCGGAGCCTACGGAGGGACAGAAGGAAGCCGGGAACTACAAGAAGGGACGTGTGAAGGTAGGGCCGTTTGATGTAGTCATCGAACAGCCCCGCGGTTCTGTGCGCTCAGGTGTAGATGCCAACGGCAAGGCTTGGGAAACGACGATGCAAAATACCTACGGATACTTTGGCGGTACGAAGGGCGTGGATGGTGATGCGATTGACGTGTTCCTTGCCCACAACCTTGACGAATGGGACGGCACAACGGTGTTTGTGGTGGACCAATACAACCCCGACGGTTCGTTTGATGAACACAAGGTGATGCTGGGCTTCAACTCGCAGGAGGAAGCCGAGGGTGCTTACTTTGCCAACTACGAGTCTGACTGGGCGAAGACACACCGCACGGAGGTTACAGCTGTTCCGCTCGCTGATTTCACCGAGTGGGTGAAGAGCAGTAAGCGCAAGACGAAGGCGTTTGCCGAGTACAAGGTGGCGCAACGCAATGCCGAAATCGATGCACACAACGCACAGAACGAGCAGCTTGCCGAGCAGCTTTTCAGCATGGCAAAGGAAGCCGAAACGGAAAAGGACTTTTTTGACCGTGCAGCTTCGCTCTTTGAGGTAAACGGCTACCAGTCTGACTTGCGCGACATTTACAATGGTGTGAAAAGTGGCGAAATTGCCAATGCGCGTGCGCTGTCGTTTTATACGAATGCTACGTTGAAGCCTGTTAAGGTAGGTGTTAAGGCAGGTGTTAAGGTAAAAGCCCCCAAGAGTGAGCAGAAGCAGAAGGCAGAAGCACCGCGTCAATCAGGTTACGAGCGGAAGCATTGGCATGCAGACAGTTCGCTGGAAGAGATGTTGGCGCGTGAAAAGTACTTGCAGAATGCGATGAGTTTCGGCACAAAGGAAATGGCCGAGGTGTTCCCTATGGCCGAGGAGTGGCAACGCGATAGGGAAGAACTAAAGGCGAAGTATGGCGACGACCTCAAAAATGCACTGCCCAATGATGTGAAAAAGGCTTTCCTCAAAAAGCATAAAAACACATTTGCGAACCAAACAGCCTTGAATGACGAATTGTATGAGCTTCGCAGTGCTATCATTTCCCACAAAGAAAAGGCTGCATCACGAGCCGAAGCTGCAGCCAAGGAACAGAAAGCGGAGGAGGCAAACAAACGGTTTGGCGATTTTCTCAATGGCAAAACACCTCTGCGAAGAGCTTCTATCGTGAAAGCACTTACACGTGTTTCGAACTTTGGCAAAGAGGGTAGCATGACGATGGCGCAATTCATCGAAAAACACGTGGCAGAGGGTACGCTTGAATTAAGAACAAAGGAAGTGGACAAACTGCAAGGACCTTCGCGCAGACAGCTTAACCGCATGGACCCAAGCCAACAGGCTCAGGCTGAGAATCGTGTGAAACAAGCAGGAAAGAAAACGGAATATCTTATCAACGGATTTGTAGCCAACAAAACGGCTTACGAATACGCGGAACACCTATTGGCTACGAAAAATGGTAAAGCAGGCGAGAAGCCTCGTAAGCATGCTGCACAGCCTGGTGCTCCGGCAGTTTCAACGCAAGAGGCCACGCTTCGCGATGCGCTCGTTGACGTGGCTCAGCAAAGCGGCTTGGAAGTGGTTGTGGACGAGAAGGCGCAGCAGGTGCTGGACGAGGTGAACGGAAGGGCAAGAACTATGGCTTTTGGTGAGGAATACGATTATGATAAATATCCCGAAGGTCGCGTTGAGCCTAATATTGCTGATAAGTATGTACATATTGAGCGTGCAAAGCTCGATCATGGATTTGCCAATTTCAATGAAGCCAAGGAATGGGCTAAGAGCCACATTGTGCGTACCTTGGATAACGCAGAAAGTGGTGGTAAGGGAAATGTAAAAATCAGTTCTACTGCTGTCAATAAATACCTTTCTGAGAGTGCTGTTGCCAAAAGTGATAGCAAGGATGTGCATTTGGCTGTGCTTAAGAAACTTCCCGAAATTATTCATGATAGTGTGGACGTAGAAACAACTCCTGACTTTAAAAAAGATGAGAATGGAGTTAGAAAAGTTGGGAATGAAATCAACAAGAACGTACTCATCCACCGCTGTTATGGGGCAGTTGAAATAAACGGAAACATTTACAGGGTAAAGATTACGCTGAAGGAGTATAAAGATGCTGTAAGAGATAATAAAGCCTATTCGTATGAGGCTACAAAAATAGAGTTGCTCGCAGGAACTTTAGTTGGTAGAGATATATCTAGCAACCCCGGTACGAACAACTCTATATCTGTTGCAAAATTACTGAAAGATGTTGAGATGTCCTACAGGCCGGGTGTTAAAGTTCTTGAAGAGAGCGCAAAGCAGCGTGCAAGACTTCGCGAGCACCGCTATTTCCGCACCCCCAGCGGCGAGGCCTACGGCTTTACGGTTGATGGTAAAATTTACCTTGACCCACGCATTGCCACTGCTGAAACGCCCATTCACGAATACGCTCACCTTTGGGCAGACATGATACGCAATGTAAACGCAGAGGCATGGAATGACATTGTGGACCTGATGAAAGCCACCCCCATTTGGGAGGAGGTAAGAGGTTTGTACCCTGAACTGAAGACCGATGATGAAATTGCCGACGAAGTGCTTGCCCACTATTCAGGTCGACGCGGTGCCGAACGTTTGCGCGAGGCACAGCAGCATGCAGCGGCTGAGACGGGGAAGAGTGTGTTTGAACGTGCTGCAGCTGTGGCTGCCATTGAGCGCGTGAAGCAGGCTTTGGCAAAGTTCTGGCAGTCGGTAGCCGAACTCTTCCATATTCGTTTCACGAGTGCCGAAGAAGTGGCCGACCGCGTGCTGGCCGATATGCTGAATGGGGTGAATCCGAACAAAGTGCGAAACAGCAGTTCTGTAAATGTAGCGGAATTTGCAGCCAAGCATCATTTAAATCAGAATGACATCAAAAAGTATGCTGACGCTATGAAATCCGGCAATTTGGGTGGAGCAAGCGATGCTTTCAAGAGCATCAAACGAAGCGTTCTTTTGGCAAACGAGGGTTTGTCGTTGGGTCAATTTGTGAAAGTGTTTAAACCTATTAAAAATGAACTGTTTAGCAACTTTGGCAACGTAGAAGAATTGCGTGAAGAACATGTGCAGGAAGCGTTAAACAACCGCAATGTCATGGAGGCTGCACGCAAGCGCGAGGAAGCGGAAAAAGAAGCCGAAAGAAAACGGCTGGAGGTGTTTGAACAGATGTCTGATGAAGCACTGGATAAAGCGTATATGGAAGCTGTTCGCAACAACGATGAACAGCGCATGAGAGACCTTGTGAATGAAGCAGCAAGACGGAAAGGCTATCAGTCAACAGACGAGTTCAGAATGTCTCACCGTGCCCCTTCGTATGACGAGGACGGAACAGACAAAAGCCTGATAGATGTTGCCAACAATAAAGACAACATACGCGACAGCCTGGAGGAGCAATTCCGCATGGACCGTGACCGCAACAGAGAAGAGAGCGTCGCAGCCATCAGACAAGCCATTCAAGAGATAGAGCAAGGGAAGAATCCAACTGTTACAATCTACAGAGCCGTTCCAAAATCATTGAAAGAGGGAAGTGTGAGAAATGGCGATTGGGTAACGCTATCAGAGGCGTATGCCAAGCAACATGGGCGACATGCTTTGAATGGCGATTACCGAATCATGAAAGAGAATGTTCCGGCAGCAAACCTCTATTGGGACGGGAATGACATTAACGAGTGGGGATATGACGATAAGCGTGACTATAAATATAAGGATACAAGGAATAACCGCAAGCTGAACGACCTGATAGTGCGAGATGACAAGGGAGCGATAATTCCTTTGTCGAAACGGTTCAATACGCGCAAAAAAGATGTTCGTTTCCAGTTCGTCGGCCAACAAGGTGCAGCAGCTCTTGACAAGGCGGAAGAAGCCACTACGCGCCTTGATAACTTAGGTGTGGCACGCGAGATGGAACGTCAGGAGAAAGACGCGAAGGCTATCAAGTTGGCTACCGGTTGGGAGCGTGGTGGTGACGGTAAGTGGCGGTATGAGATCATGGATGGAGAGTTGAAGAAAGAGCCGAATGTAAAAGAGAAGGTTTCTTCTGATGGTGAAGTTCATTACGAAACCACCTTGGGCGAAATCCTCGACAACGAACAGCTTTACCGGTCTTATCCTGAGTTGCGCACGCTGCCTGTAAGCATACAGCAGATGGATGGAGGCGTATCTGGCATATATCTTCCAAGTGGCTACATGTCTTTGAGCATGGGGCTGTATCGCCATCGCACCCAACCGGGAGATGTGCGTCGTGAAATAGAGCAGATTGAATCCACTCCCGAGTACAAGGAATATTCCAAGTACTTTGAGGGTGATATGCCTGATGCCTATATAGGCAGAGAAGATGAATGGGAAGAGGCTATGAATGAAGCCGAAGCTAAATTCTTTGAGTCTGAATTGGGCAAGAGGTACCATGACTTGATGTGGGGCGACAAGCGCAAGGCATACAGCTATGGTTTCGATGAAGTAGGTAAAGGTGTAATCCTTCACGAGGTTCAGCACGCCATTCAGCACATTGAAGGTTTTGCGATGGGTGGGAACAGCACAACCTATCGCGAACACCTTGCAGGTTTTAGAGAAAAGTATGAAGCGTGGTCTGTTATTGATGAATTTGAAGACAAGAGCAAAGAACTTGGCGATGATGCGCGACCGATAGATGTTTACAACGCTTTGGTTAGAGAATATCAGTCGTTGGGTTTGGAGTTTGGTGATGGCTTTGCACCCAGTCGTGAAGCTTTTGACAAAGGTTTTAATCTTTGGACACGAGGCTATGACAACGAGGGCTATGAAGATGCTTATAATGAATATCAACGACTTATGGGCAAATTTGGATCAGGGGAATATAACAACCGATACGACCAGCTCGCCGGTGAGGTTGAAGCGCGTAACGTGCAGAATCGACTTCACATGACCCCCGAAGAGCGCCGTCAGTCGTTGGCGGAAGAAACCGAGGATGTGGCTCGCAAAGACCAGATTTTCATTATGGAAAATGTGGGAGGAGGAAATGCAAGTCAATATAGTAGTTCTTCAATGGTATCTCCGCTTGAAATGTCAGATGCTGAAAAATATGAGCGTGGCGAACGATTGCGCAATGCTCCGGCTGTAGATGTGGAAAGTAATCAAATAGTAAAGACTGAGCACCTTTCAGCACGAAATGCCGCAGAGAAATGGTGGGACGAATATGTTTCTTCTCCATTGCATTATCAGACCGAAATAGGAGAAGTTGTGATAGACAAAAACTCCATAGGTAGTTCTTTGGCTCATCGCTATGGTCAAGCAAAATTAGATGCAATCACTTCGTTAAAAGATGGTTTTAAGAATGCTGTGTATTTGGGTAGCTTGCAAGATTTTACTCGCGATGGACAAGTTTATAATCACTACTTTGCCTATCCGATACAATATAATGGAGAAAGATGCTACGTTTTTTGTCGTGCTTTACACGATGCAAATAAAAACCATCTATATGTTCATGAGGTGTTTGTAGCTTCTAAAATAGAAAAGGGCAATACCCTTCAAACCGCAGCGTCACAGCCTCACGGAGGTATTGCCCTATACAAGGACATTCTTGCGAATGTTCTTGATGCTGCAAAGGTAGTTGAAAATTCCGAAACTTCCCAAGGTTCAGCGGAAAATAATTTCCGCGAAGGTAAGGGGGAACTTTCCGACGATATGCTGAGCTATCTGAACGACCCGATGGCGCAGATGATGGGCAAGCCGCGCGGAACGAAGAAGCAACGGGCGCAATTTGCGGAACGCGAAAGAGGCAGAATGCAAGCGCACGCGGAGAAGTTGGTTGAACGTTTGCATTTGACGAACGTAGAAATCGTGACCGATGCTTCGCAGTTGGAAGGCAAGCAGCGCACGGCCAAAGGCTTCTATAATAAGCGGACGGGAAAGATAACGATTGTGCTGCCGAACCATGCCAGTACGGCCGACGTGGAGCAAACCCTGCTGCACGAGGCTGTAGCTCACTACGGATTGCGTCAGCTGTTTGGCGAGCACTTCGATGACTTCCTCGATATGGTTTACCGCAATGCCGAGGAAGGCATCCGCAGAAAGATAGCCGAAGTATCAGCCAAACACGGGTGGAACGTGCGCACGGCTACTGAGGAATATTTGGCAGACCTTGCCGAACGCACCGACTTTGAGCATGCCTCGCCGCAGTGGTGGGCGAAAATCAAGGGTTTCTTCCTGGATATGCTCCGCGGATTGGGCTTTGAAGCAATGGACGGCCAGACGCTGACGGACAACGAACTCCGCTATGTACTTTGGCGGCAGCTATGAGAACCTGACGGAACCCGGTAAATATCCCACCTTCATTGCCGAAGCTCGCGACGTGGCGAAGCAGCACGCGCTGCAAGTAGGCCGATTTGCACCGACCGAAACAGCCGGCAGCCGTGTGGCCGAGAACGAAGCGTTGAGTGAGGAAGAGACGGCAGAAATTCTGTTCCGCGACGGCTCCACCTACAACTACACCCAAGTATTGGCCCGCGACCGCTACGAAAGGCGCATCAAATCGGGCATGTATCAAACGCAGGAAGCCCTTCAGGACAGCATGCTCGGACTACGCACCGCTATGGAGAGTATTCTTGAAGCCGAAGGCCGAAAGGGCGTTTACATTGAAGACATTGACGGTTTTGAGAACGCCTATTTAGGCGAGAACCGCCTATCGTCTGTGAACCAAGCCGAGGCCGAAAAATTTTCACGCGAGCAGTTCAAGGTCAGTAGCAAAAAGGTGTGTGGCTGTAACATTTGGGTGAGGCAAAACGTTGTAGCTTCGTATGTTTTGGTAATCGGCAAGAGATAAAATGTTATATCCGATTTTATGCGTATATGGAGAGTGGAGAAGTATTCGCTTTCATAGCGTTTAAACCTGTATGAAAAGTTAAGCATTTTTGGTATAATTATTTGTCAGTGTTGTATGAAATTGCTACTTTTGTGATAGTGAAAACAGATGTGGCTTGCATGTAAGGCAAAGATAATGGCTGTTTTTGCGAAAATAACGCCGATTCTTTCCAGCTGTTAAAATGCAGCCGGTAATCAAACTTGATTGTCAGGCTGAGAAATGCGCTTTTTTCCGGAATGAATTTAGGATTATACACCGATTGGGCTGATTCGTTGCGGACGGTGTAGTTGGGTGTGTTTACGGCATTGATAAATTTAATTATATAGTTGAATTATGGAAAAAGCATCATGCTATCAATATAAAGTAGAACCTTTTTCGGAGGATGTTCGCGGCAATTTGTCGTGGGGAAATTTGGGCAATCTGATATTACGTTGCGCTTCGCTTCATGCCGGAATTCATGGTTTTGGTTATAGCGAAATGATTGCTTCGAAGCAGGTTTGGGTACTGTCGCGTCTGGTTATTGAAATGGATTCGTTGCCTAAGACGAACGAAGAATTCAGCATTAAAACGTGGGTGGACCGCGTTTACAGACAATTTACAGACCGCCATTTCAGTGTGTTGCGTCCAGATGGTTCGGCTTATGGCCATGCAACGAGTATATGGTCGCTCATCAATACTGAAACACGTCAGCCTGCAGACTTGACCCGTTTGCCTGATGGGGGATTTAGCGATGTGTTGATTCCGGATGAACCTTCGCCTATTGCCCCCATGGGACGTATGCGCATGAAAAATCCGCAGTTGGTGGCCAGACACCGGGCTGCGTATACCGATTTGGACATCAATGGTCATGTCAATTCGATTCGTTACCTGGAATTGTTGCTGAACAGCATGCCGGCCGATGCCATGAAACAGCGTGCAGTGCGCCGCATTGAAATGGCTTATTGCTTGGAGTCATATTGGGGCGATGAGTTGGATATATACTGCGAACCCGATGCTGCGAATGCTGACCATGTGCTCTTTGAAATACGTAATGCGCAGTCGCAGGCAGTGGTAAAGGGTAGTGTTTCGTTCTAAGTACGGATAACATCTTCTTTCTATCCTTTTCAGTAAAAAGCATTTTTTTGATTACTATAAAAACCTTACAACCATGAAAAAGAGTGTGTCTTTAGCTTTGTTATTATGTTTGGGCCTTGGCGCGCATGCCGACAAAATTAAGAATGCCGATAAATTGTGTGGCATTTGGCAACAGGTGCAACAGGCAAAAGATGGTAGCAGGGTGGTGCGTCTGCCCGTGTGGAAGGTTATGCAGACTGATAACCATTTTTCAACATTTCTGATTGCCAATGAGCAGGCAAAAAGCATTATAACGAACAGGGGCGAGTTTAAAGTGACTTCGGACTCGACGCTGATTGAGTATGTGAAAGGTTCGATTACCGATCCGGAACTTGTGGGTAAAAGTAACAAGATTACCTATAAATTGGTGGACGATGATACGATGCACATTTCCTATAAACTGCCTGATGCTATGCGTGAAGGACATGAAACTTGGGTGCGCCTGAAGCTTGAAATTCCAGAATAAGTTTGGCAATGGATTTTCGGAAATGATAGAAAGTTTGACTATCGGGGCATAAATAAGCTGCAAGGCATTTGTAAAACCATAGAAATTTTTAAATTTGCACTCAGACTTTCAGACTGCTGAATGCTGCGTAATGTTTGCAGTATTTGGTTAGAATAAATTTTTCGCTCGGGTGAGCTTAATAGTATGAACTGTACGAGCCCGGAGCGAGACTAAAAAGTCTGTGAAAACTGAATAACTACTATAACAATTTATCAACGATATGGGAAAAGTATTGATTATCGGCGCCGGTGGCGTCGCAACAGTAGCTGCACATAAGGTAGCCAAGAACACTGACGTGTTTAGCGAAATTATGATTGCCAGTCGTACGAAGTCGAAGTGCGACGCTATTGTCAAAGCCATCGGTCGCGATGATATCAAAACGGCACAGGTTGATGCCGACAATGTAGAAGAACTTTGCACCTTGTTCCGCGAGTTCCAACCTGACTTGGTTATGAACCTGGCTTTGCCTTATCAGGACCTTACCATCATGGAGGCTTGTTTGCAGTGCGGATGCTCGTATCTTGATACGGCAAACTATGAACCGAAGGATGAGGCTCACTTTGAGTATTCATGGCAGTGGGCTTACAAAGATCGCTTTGAAAAGGCTGGCTTGACTGCTATCTTGGGTTGTGGTTTTGACCCGGGTGTGACGAGCATTTTTACAGCTTATGCTGCCAAGCATCACTTCGACGAGATTCAGTATCTCGACATTGTAGACTGCAATGCCGGTAATCACCACAAGGCTTTTGCTACGAACTTTAACCCTGAAATCAATATTCGCGAAATTACCCAGAAGGGTTTGTATTGGGAAAACGGTCAGTGGGTTGAAACTGAACCGCTCGAAATTCACCAGCCGCTTACCTATCCTAACGTAGGTCCGAAGGAAAGCTACCTGCTGCACCACGAGGAAATCGAAAGCTTGGTGAAGAACTATCCTACGATTAAGCGTGCCCGCTTCTGGATGACGTTTGGTCAGGAATATCTGACTCACTTGCGCGTTATCCAGAACATCGGTATGGATTCTATCAAGCCTATCAACTATCAGGGTATGGAAATCGTTCCTTTGCAGTTCTTGAAGGCTGTGTTGCCTAATCCTCAGGATTTGGGCGAGAACTATGATGGCGAAACCAGCATCGGCTGCCGTATCCGCGGTTTGAAGAATGGCGAGGAACATACTTACTACGTTTACAACAACTGCTCGCACCAGGCTGCTTACGAGGAAACTGGTATGCAGGGTGTTAGCTACACTACGGGTGTGCCGGCTTGCATCGGTGCCCGCATGTTTATGCTTGGCTTGTGGAAGAAGCCGGGTGTATGGAACGTAGAAGAGTTCGATCCCGATCCTTTCATGGAAGAATTGAACAAGCAGGGACTTCCCTGGCACGAAATTTTCGATGGCGACTTGGAACTCTAATTTTACTGCTCACAAGGCGTGTAAAATGGGGTGAAGTAGTTACCCGTGTGGCGTTGGTTTGCAATAATCATAAGGCATATATTGCTTTAGATTATTGTAAGCTAACGCTTTTATATTTTCTAAGTTTTCTTTTTAGAAGCATAGTAGTGAAGCGTTTTGTAGGCTCAGTAGAAAAAAGGTGTGGGGACTGTGGTATTTGGGTGAGGCAAAATGTTACTGTTTCGTACGTTTTGATAATTGTCAAGAGATAAAATATTATATCCCAATTTCATTTTTTTTCGAGTATGAAAAATGCACCGAAATGCCCATAGATAAAGGGCTGAATGCACATTCGGAGGTCTGAAAAACTTTCGAGGTGCGATATTAGGCAGCGAAAAAATTTGGATTTCGGGTTGTGCATGTTGTATCTTTGCATTCGCGAAGTCA
>ERZ809198.701-NODE-701-length-14425-cov-6.222547_pt1 | contig 14425 bp, 16 predicted proteins | sample MGYA00520793_ERZ809198 | MGnify/ENA primary metagenome ERZ809198 (study PRJEB31570, sample SAMEA3213005) | Homo sapiens | biome: human-gut; feature: human gut; material: fecal | place: Sweden | collected 2011 ... | reverse complement strand
GCATTACATGGGTGCATAATTCCCATGTGCTCATCGTTCCACCAATGCATGCCATCTTCCGATAATCCGCCCGTGTGGATCGAGGGGGCGTAATCCCCATGTGCTCATCGTTCCACCAACGCATACCATCCTCCGATAATCCGCCCGTGTGGGTCGAGGGGGCGTAAATTGGGCGCATTACATGGGTGCATAATTCCCATGTGCTCATCGTTCCACCAATGCATGCCATTTTCCGACAATCCGCCCGTTTGTGTCGAGGGGGCGTTGCCCCTATCCTCGACGTTCTGCCCTTACAGGGCGCGATACCTTTTAAAACCCGAGTCATGGGGGAAACCCAGGGTGTCGCAGCCCTTCGGTCTGCTTTACCCTGGGCTGAAATACCATTGCCCTTACAGGGCGCCGCGGTCTCAAAACCTCCGAATAATGAAATGGGTACTGTGGTTCTAAATAGGGCGCCGCGGTTTCAAAACCTCCGAATAATGACGGGGCGTTGGGGTTTTTAAATAGGGCGCCGCGGTTTCAAAACCTCCGAGTTATAACCGAAATGTATGCTATAAATTGTTTGTCATAATATACAGAAACCATTGTCGACGCATCCCCATGAATTTGCTACTGATTCGGAATAACCCGAAACGACACGATTTTCGGCTTAAACAAAAAAAACCGAGGATATGTTTGCTGACACATCCTCGGTGAATGATTGCTGGAGATTTCATTATAATGCTCCGTTAGAAATGCGGAAAGAGGGGGATTCGAACCCCCGAAACGCTTTAGGCGTTTACACGCTTTCCAGGCGTGCCTCTTCAACCACTCGAGCACCTTTCCTTAGGTGTTGCTATAGGCTTTGACGCTCGCTTTGCAGCGTACGAACCTTCCTTTGGGAAGTGGGCATATCGCAACGAATTGGTTGCAAATTTAAGATTTTATTTCTAAACAGCCAAATATTTTCGGCCTTGCTTGGGCATTTGGCAGGGAGTTAGCACTGAAGCAGCATTTCGATTTCTTCTACTTCGCGACGGAAGGACTTGTCGACACCCAGACGGCAGCTGACCTGATTGCAGGCATAGAGTACGGTGCTGTGGTCGCGCTTGCCGAACATACGGCCTAACTGGCTGTAAGTGGTGTCGGTGTATTTGTGACAAAGGAACATGGCGAGCTGACGGGCTTGCACAATGACTTGCTTGCGGCTTTTCGACACTATTTCCTTTTGCTTGATGGCATAATGCTTACACACCACGGCTATGATGTCGTCGTTGGTGATTTCCTTTTGCTCTAAACTGACGGCACGCGACACGACGCGCTGGGTGAGCTGTAGGTCGATTTCGCAGTTGTCGACTACGGAATAGGCCATGATGGAATTGACAATGCCTTCGATTTCGCGCACACTGCACTCCACGTTTTGGGCTATGTACTGCACCACGTCGGGCGGAATGACCAGTCCGTCGCGGCGAATTTTCGAAATGAGAATGTCGCGACGCAACTTGGTATCGGGCTTTTCCATTTCGGCAGTCATACCCCACTTAAAGCGTGTGAGCATGCGGTCTTCCATGCCTTCGAGCAGCACGGGGGGACGGTCGCAGGTCATAATAATCTGTCGGCTGTTTTGCTGCAGGTGGTTGAATATGTGGAAAAAGGCTTGCTGCGTTTTGGTGGTGGTGATTTCCTGAATGTCGTCGATAATCAGTACATCGATGGTCTGATAAAAGTTGATGAAATCGTTGGGTGTGTTGTGCAGCACCGAGTCGGTGTACTGGGTTTTGAACACGTGTGCCGACACAAAGAGTACGCGTTTTTCGGGATAGAGTTCGCGAATGCGTACGCCGATGGCATTGACGAGATGGGTTTTGCCTACCCCACTCGGCCCATACAGGAAGAAGGGGTTGAAGGTGTTTTTTCCCGGATTTTCGGCAATGCTGAGTCCGACGCTGAGGGGGAGTTTGTTGCTCTGTCCCTCTACAAAGTTTCGGAAGGTGTAGCGCGGATTAAGCTGCGGATCGAGTTTGGGTAAGGGTCCGCGGTTCTGCACAGTGTTGAGCGAGTTTTTCTCGACCGTTGGCTGTGGGGGTGCGGTTTTGAGAATCGGCTCGTTCTGAATGTTACCCACCGGTTCGGGCGGCAACTTGTATTGAAGTTTCAATCCCGGTCCGTAGATCTGCGACACGGCTTTCATGAGATAAGCTGCGTAATGCTGGTCGAAATATTCGGCAAAATATTTGTTGGGCACGCCAACCGTGAGCATACCATTGTTCACACCCATACACGAAAGAGGCTCGAACCAAGTGGTAAAATGTTGGCTCGGGATAGCATTTTGTATGATATTCAGGCAGTTTTGCCATGCATTCGGGTGGGATGTGTCCATTGTTGGGGTGGGATTGTAAATTCGGGACTACAAAGTTACATAAACCGAACACTCTTGCAAAGCATTTTTCTATTTTATTTAGTTTGAGTAATGTTTTGCAAGGGTGCGCTATGGGGCGATGTAGCGGGTGTGGTATGTAGGGTGCGTGAAAGAGGTTTTATGTTTTTTAAAGAAACCGTGGTTTGATGGGCCGCATGGTGGAAGCCCTGAAAACATATCCCTATTTCACTTTGTTGAATCGCTGAAAATGGTGGTGGAAGTGCCTGTAAATAAAGGGCTTTCCTGCTATTTTCGAAGGACGAAAAAAGTGGAGGTGCGATATCGAGTGGCTGAAAAATTTGGATTTGGCGGTGTTTGTGTGGTATCTTTGCATTCGCAATAAAGGCTTTACTGTGCAGCAGCATTGATAAGCTGCACCTCAGCCTCAGCAGATGAAAAAACAAATTACTCTTATTGATTCATTCAGCGTTCTTTGACATTTTGATACAACAGAAAGTAAGGCAGGTAGGCCTGTCTGAAAGCCCAAAAGAAGGAGCGGCGTGATGGATACGTTTTACTAACAAACGAGAGGCGGAAAAAGCGGCAGCAGAATGTTGTCGTTCTGCTGCCGCTTTCGTGCTTGCGAACCGGCGGTTTGCGAATGAATGCCGCTTCGTGTTTGCTGGTGCATAAGGCCATGCTTATGTGTGGGGCCTCAACTTTATTTGTCTTTACGTCCGAACACTGAGAAGTGAACGTAGCGCTTGGGATGTGCCTTGAGGTCGATCATGAGTGAATCGGCATTGCGCAAGGTTGAGTTGAGATTGTCGTAAACACCGCGATCGTTGAGGAAAAGACCGAGCGTACTGTCGGTTCCCTTGAGCTTGCGGTCGAGGTTTTCGGCCATATCGCCCATCTGCTTCGAAAGGTTGTGGGCACTTTCAATGGTTTTGTTTACATTGTTGAGCGTGGTCTGCACATCAAGAGCGGCCAGATTGGCTGAAAGTTTTTCTGCATTGGCCGATGCTTTCTTCAAACTGGCGAGGGTGGCGGGAATGTCGCCCTTCATCATCACGTTGAGCTGCTCGGCACTTTGCTTGAGTTCGCCGGTAAGGGCTGCTGTGTTTTTGAGCGTTTGCGCCAGTGCGGGGTCGGCTAACAGTTTGTTGAGATTCTGCATGATAGAATCGAGCTGGGGCACCATCTTTTCAATGGCGGGTACCATGGTTTGTACCTTGTCCATCATGCCTTTGTGAATATCGCCTGCAAGGGTGTCGCCCTGTTCGAGGTTCTTGGCAGGATTGGGACCCATGAGGAGATTCATTTTCACGCCGCCCATGAGGTCGGTTTCGAGTTCGGCTGTGGTGCCTTGTGCCACGCGCATTTCGTCGTCGAGTTCAATGCCGACTACGACATTATCGCCGCGCTGGTAATCGTAGGCAATGCTGCGGACAATGCCGACAGGATAGCCATTGGCATAAACGGGATTCGACACTGAAAGACCTACAACGTTCTTGAACTTTACGTAATAGGTATTAGTGGATTGAAAAACATTGATACCCTTGAGGAAATTGAGTCCTATAAACAGCAGCACAAGGGCTACTACAGCGGTAAGGGCAATTTTAATTTCTTTCTTCATTGTATGGTGAATGAGGTTGTACTTAAAGGATTGGAATGCCCATGATATGGGGGAGTGGCGGCGCAGAAGCGTAGGGCTTACTTGCGTTCGGCTGCACGGGCTTGCTTAATGGTTACTTTCTGACCATTGAGAAAGGCTACCATATAGGCATCGGGGAGTTTCTTCAACACTCCGGGCATGGCGCGATGTGCTTCGGCATAGTTCGTGAACGAACCGTGATAGTATTTATAGAGGTTGCCTTCTTTCACTCGCTTTACGGTGAGTCCCTTGAACTGGGGGTCGCGGGGCGAAATTTCGCGAGTTCCGGCTGCCAGTTGAATGCAGTAGGTTACGACATTGCCGAGCATGGGACGCTTTTCCTTGGTTGTACGTTCGGCTTTCTCGGCAGTTCGCTTTTGGGTGATGGCGCGGGGGGCCGACTTCGTACGGAGCGGCTTGGCTACGTGCGTGGCGGCGTGTTCGCTGTGTTCGGCAGGCTGCGCGGTTTCCTCGTGTTGCTTGGCGGGCGTTTCGTTGCGCGGCTCTTCGTCATTGCGCTGAGATGACTGGTTGAGCTGGCTTGTCGGGACAACATTCACGGGCACCACTGCTGCGTCGCGGCTTTCAGTTTCTGTTTTGACTGAACTGCGTGTGGCATTCGATGGGGTGCTTTCCTTGTCGTCGCAGCTTTTTTCAGTGCGCGATTGTTTTTCTTTTTGGTTTTGCGCGGCTTCGCGCTGTTTGAGCGGAAGGTCGGCGGGCAAATCGTGCTTGCGCCGGTCGTGCTGGCGACGGTAGGCAAGGAAGCCGTTGTAAATGCTGCGGCTGAGTTCCTGCTGTCCGGCTGCGGAGTTGAGGTAACGCTCCTCGGAGGGAGTGGAAATGAAACCTAACTCGGTGAGGACTGAGGGCATGGAGGTGTTGCGAAGCACCAAAAAACCGGCTTGATGTACGCCTTTGTCGGGGCGGCCGACCGAACGGTACTGACGTTGAATGCAACGGGCCAAATCGACGCTTTGCTTCATGTAGCGGTCCTGCATGAGTTCGAATATCACATAGCTTTCGGCTTTGTTGGGATTAAAACCTTTGTAGGTTTGCTGGTAATTGTCCTCGAGCGTAATGACGGAGTTTTCGCGTTTGGCTACATCGAGATTGGCCGAGGCGCGCGCCATACCGAGCGTGTAGGTTTCGGAACCGTAGGCTACGGCTCCCTTGGGAAGGGAGTTGGTGTGAATGGAAATAAACAGGTCTGCGTGATTGGAATTGGCTATGTCGGCGCGGCGCTGCAGGGGAATGAACACGTCGCGTTTGCGGGTGTAAATAACCTTGACATCGGGGCAGTTTTCCTCGACCAAGCGTCCGAAAGCCAGAGCCACGGAGAGATTGATATTTTTCTCTTTCGAAAAAGAACCTACGGCACCGCCATCGTGTCCGCCGTGTCCGGCGTCGATTACGAGTGTAAAATTACGTTTTTCTTTGTCAGCAACCGCATTTTGTATGCCGAATGAGAGAAATAGAACAATATATATGTATTTCCAAATAGCTTGATGCTTCATAAAGTGAATTGTGAGGATGAAAACGGAATACTAAAATGCCGTTTCCTGTATGCGGTGCAAAGTTACAATTTTTTCTGAGCTGACGGGGTGCTACATGGCGAAATTCGGAGGCGAAGCTCGTTCGGCACAAAAAAGTGGACTTGTGCGCTGCTAAAGGTGTGGCTGTCAGTTGCGTATGCGCCACTCCTGCGGATAGAGATTGTTGGCGCGCGTTCCGAGATTATTGGCAAAACCTAAGGGATGGTTCTGATAGGTGACCAGCACATAGCCGCGAGGGGCTTCGGCTGGGAGACAGAGGGCTTCGCGACGCAAATAGCTCAAGGCTTGTTCCAAACTGAGTTCGACGGTGGGAAAGGCTTCGCGGTTTAACGCTGCCGACAGGGCGAGGTGATGCTGCGGAATGAGTTTGCGACCTTTTTCTTCGGCAAGGGGTACGCCGACAGTGAGCGCACGCACGGTTTCGGTGATGCTGCGAACATCGGCTGCCAGGCTTTGACGCACGGCGGCAAGTTGGCCTTCGCCTACGGGCAACAGTTTAAACTGCTCGGCGGGCTGTATCCATCGGGCGGCTGCGGCGGCGTTCTTGACAGCGGAGCTGGACTCGGAACCGCGCTTGCGCTTCTTTTCTTTCATCACCGGGGCCTCAGCGGTTTTGCGCAGCAGCGAAAGGAAGAGACCTTCGCCTTGGGTTCGGTGGGGGAAGAAATGATAGACGTGAAGATTACGTCCGGTGGTATCGCCGCTGATTTTCCATTCGGCGGGTACGGGGAGTTCTACGGTTTCGGCACCGAGTTCGCGACAGATGCGGTAGACATTGTCTTCGTTTTCGGCGCGATTGTAGGTGCAGGTACTGTAAACGAGGTAGCCGCCTTGGCGCAAGGTGGGCCAAATGTCGCTGATGATTTGCCATTGGCGTTCGGCACAGTCGGCTACGGCTTGAAGCGACCATTCAGTGCGGGCGTTTTCGTCTTTACGGAACATGCCTTCGCCGGAGCAGGGCACGTTGGCGGCCACGACATCGAAGAAACTGCCTAAACCGGCAAACTCGGCGGGATAGGCTGAAGTTACTACGGTGTCGGGGTGTCCCCATTTCGCCAGGTTCTCGGCCAATATCTGGGCGCGTTGGCGAATGGGTTCGTTGGCCACGAGCAAATGTTCGGCGGGCAACAAACTGCGCCACAGGGTGCTTTTACCGCCGGGGGCTGCGCAGAGGTCGAGCAGGCGGTGGGGCTGAAAGTCGGCTACGATGCGCCGGTAGGCTTGCTCAACAAACATGGAGGCGGCTTCCTGCACGTAATAGCAGCCGGCGTGCAGCAGGGGGTCGTAAGTAAAACGTGGACGGGCGGCGAGATAGCATCCTGCGTCACACCAGGGCACAGCGCCGACTTCGGCTTCGGGCAGGGTTTCGACGGGTTTGAGCGGATTGCGCCGTATGCTGACCGGGGCTTCGCTGCCGGTGAGTGCGGTGCATAGCGCCGAGGCTTCGTCGGCTCCGAGCAGTTGGGTTATTTGGGTGATAAAGTCGGCAGGTAACTGTGACATGGCTTTGATGGGTTTGACGGGATGGATGGGTATTTGCGCAGACGGACTCCGTGAGAAAGTGGTGTGTAAGTGTGTGGCTACACGGATACCTGGGCGGCAATGTGAGGCCAAGGGTCGTAGCCTACGAGCTCAAAATCTTCGTAGCGGAAGTCGAAAATGCTTTTTACATCGGGATTGATGTGCATTTGGGGCAGCGAACGGGGCGTACGGCTGAGCTGCAAATGGGCTTGATCGAGGTGGTTCAGGTAAAGATGGGTGTCGCCGGTGGTGTGAATAAATTCGCCGGGTTGCAAATTAGTTACCTGGGCCATCATTTGCAGCAAAAGGGCATAGCTGGCTATGTTGAAGGGTACGCCGAGGAAGGTATCGGCCGAACGCTGATAAAGCTGAAGTGACAACTTTCCTTCGGCCACATAAAACTGGAAAAGCAGGTGGCACGGGGGGAGGTTCATGTGGTTGAGGTCGGCCACGTTCCATGCCGATACGATGATGCGGCGCGAATCGGGGTCTTCCTTAATTTGCCGAACAACTTCGCTGATTTGGTCAATGCTTTGTCCGTTGTAATCGGGCCACGAACGCCACTGATAACCGTAAACGTGGCCTAAATCGCCATTTTCGTCGGCCCATTCGTTCCAGATGCGCACGCCATTTTCTTGCAGGTAATGCACGTTGGTGTCGCCTTTCAGAAACCAAAGCAGTTCGTGGATGATGGATTTGAGGTGAAGTTTTTTTGTGGTAACGAGGGGAAAACCGTCGGCCAGGTTGAAACGCATTTGGTGTCCGAAGACGCTGAGTGTGCCTGTGCCCGTACGGTCGCCTTTCTTCACTCCTTCGGTTTGAATGCGTTGCAGCAGTTCAAGATATTGCTTCATTGTTTGTTAGGAAAAAATAAAAGGAGAAATTCCGACACGACTATTCGGGATACACCAGGTTTTCTTCGGTGGCGCAGTTAAGCGTTTCGGTCAGATATTTTTGAGCTTCATAACGTGCCATAGGCAGGTCGTGCAGAAGCCAGGTGCCGCAGTCCTGGGCTGTAGCTCCGGGAATTTCGCCATCGAAGTCGGCAATGAAGCTGAAGGTTTCCTTCATGAGGGGCAGAATGTCGGCACTGCTCACCTCGCCCTTCACAATAAAGTAGTTTCCGGTAAGGCAACCCATGGGGCCCCAGTAAACAATGCGGTCTTTCCACACGGGATGATTGCGCAAGAAGGTGGCGGCAAGGTGTTCGATGGTGTGAATGGCGCCTTGTCCGAGCACGGGTTCGCGGTTGGGCAGTTTCATGCGCACGTCGAACGAGGTGAGTACTTCGTCGCCCACGCGGTCACGGCGCGACACATAGATACCGCGGTTGAGTTTCAGGTGATTGATGGTGAAAGAGGCTATTTTTTCCATAAATGGTTTCAGAATGTGTTGGGGTAAAATGTGGAGAGGCAATCAAGTGGAGAGGTAATCAATGCGTGCAGCGCGAGCGTGTTTAGCAGCAGATGGCGCGCAGCAGGGCTTCGGTCACGCCAAAGGAGCGGTTGGCCATTTCGCCCCAGAAGTTCAGATATTGGTCGAAATGATTATCGGCTCCGGGGCCGTAGCCGATGATGCGGAAGCTCAGGAAGGGAATGCCATAAAGGTGGCACACTTGGGCCAAGGCACCGCTTTCCATGTCGACGGCCAGGCCTTCGGGGAAACGCTGCTTGATGCCATCGAGCTGTGTGCGGTCGGTAATAAACTGGTCGCCGCTGCAAATAAGTCCGGTGTGAATGCGCGTGGTTCCGGCCTGCAAATGTTGCGCTGCGGCCAGGAGTTTGGGGTCGGCTTCGTAATAGAGCGGAAGTCCCTGAACTTGTCCGGGCAAGGATTCGGGTCCGCAGTCCACGTCGTGATAGGCTACACGGCTTCCGGCTACTACGTCCATCACACCGAGCGAGGTATCGATACCGCCTGCCACGCCGGTGTTAATCAGTGCATCGGGCTGATAGTGATTGATGAGTTCTACGGCTCCGACAGCAGCATTCACTTTGCCGATACCGCTTTCCATGAGTACGAGGCGATGGCCGTTGAGCGTGCCTTCGGTAAATGAAAAACGGCCGTGGGTTACTTCGTTCACATCGGCCAGAAGGGCTACAAGCTGCTCATGCTCTTTGTGCATGGCATTGATAATACCTATTGTCATTGTTTGATATGTATATATAATTAAGTAGATGATGAAATTCTTTTTTTATATCATGCAATGAGTTTATTGACACATCTACTTAGAAATCATAAAAAGAATATTACAGTTACTAAGCAAATACCTGCCACAACTTGTCAGCTTCGGGATAAGGGGCTTCGACGCTGATGATTTGATGGCTCACGGGGTGTTCGAACTCGACGTGGCGGGCGTGCAGCGAAATTGAGCCATCGGGATTTGAACGGCGCGCACCATACTTCAAGTCGCCCTTAATCACACAGCCCGCAGCCGCCAGCTGGCAACGAATTTGATGATGGCGACCGGTGTGCAGGTTTACTTCGAGCAGGAAATAGCGTTCGGAAGTGCCAATCAGGCGGTAATCGAGCACGGCTTTTTTCGAGCCGGGCACCTCGCGCTGATGGGCGTATGCTTTGTTTTGTTTTTCGTTTCGCGTGAGCCAATGGGTGAGCAGGGCCTCATCGGTGGCCGGACGGGCACAAACCATGGCGTGATAGGTTTTCTTTACCTTACCGTTGCGAAACATTTCGTTCAGTCGGGTCAATGCCTTGCTGGTGCGGGCAAACACCACTACTCCACTTACCGGGCGGTCTAAGCGGTGAACCACGCCTAAAAACACCTCGCCCGGTTTATGGTATTTTTCCTTGATATAGGCTTTCACGGCATCGCTCAGCGGTGCATCGCCTGTTTTGTCGCCTTGCACAATTTCGCCGGCTGCTTTGTTCACGATAATCACATGGTTATCTTCGTAAAGTACTTCCATAAAGAAAGGCTTAAAAAGGAGTGGTTTATTTTTTATTTCTTTATTTCTTAAATTACAAGTAAATGCGAGCGAACGACATACTGCTCCAGCTGCTCGGAATCTACGGGCAGGCGTGCAACAATTATTATCGCCCCATTTACATGAAAAGAATCACGGCTCGGGCTTGTGTTAACATAAGCGGCCCGGCCGTGATTTTTTTTGTTTAAATAGGAATGAGCCATAACAGCAAAGGCTCGCCCTTGGTGTTACAGCCGGGCAGCATTACATATTCATACCGCCGTCAACCTGAATAACCTGTCCGGTTACGTAAGAAGCCAGGTCTGAAGCGAGGAAAGTAGCCACATCGGCAATATCCTCGGGCTTACCACCGCGACGCAGGGGGATAGACTTCATCCATTCCTTGCGAACGTCCTCGGGCAGAGCAGCAGTCATGGCCGTTTCGATAAAGCCGGGAGCAATGGCGTTGGCACGCACACCGCGGCTACCCATTTCCTGAGCCACACTCTTAGCCAAAGCAATCATACCAGCCTTTGAAGCAGCGTAGTTGGCCTGTCCGGCATTACCGTGAACACCTACTACCGAAGCCATGTTGATGATAGAACCCTTGCGCTGACGCATCATGATGGGCGTGCAAGCGTGGATAAAGTTGAAAGCCGACTTCAAGTTCACGCCAATCACAGCGTCCCACTGCTGTTCGGTCATGCGGAGCATCAGGCCGTCCTTCGTAATACCGGCATTGTTTACCAACACGTCGATAGAACCGAAATCTTCATGCACCTTCTTCACCACCTCGGCAGTTTGAGCAAAGTCAGCAGCATTCGAAGCGTAAGCAAGACACTTCACGCCCTTAGCTTCGATTTCCTGACGAGTAGCTTCGCCGTTTTCGTCAATTACCAAATCAGTGAAAGCAATGTTAGCGCCTTCTTCTGCGAATTTCAGCGCGATAGCCTTGCCGATACCACGGGCAGCACCCGTTACCAAGGCAGTTTTACCAGTTAAAAGTCCCATTTTAATATATGAGTTAATATTGTAAGTTGAAATAATCTATTGAGCGGGCTGTTCTGCCTCCTCCATATTGACGTTGAGCACCCGGTTAATCATCCCTTTCACCATTACCGAAGCTTCATCGTCCTCGAGTCCTTCGCCCAGGCGGTCGTAGATGTAGGGTACTTCGAGTCCTTTTACCGAATAGTGCATGATATCTGCCATCAAACCCACATTTTCGATATGGAAACGTCCTTGATCTACTCCTTCCTGCAGCAGTTGCACGAGCAAGCGGTGTTCTTCCTCGTCGAAAGCCTTTCTCACCTTTTCGACCATCCAGATGTTGCGAAAGAACTCTGCCCTCAGCGTACCGTTGCGAGCCACGGCTTCGCGGATGATGTCGAGATGCGCATAAATGAGCGAAAATATTTTTTCTTCCGGTTCGGCTTCGAGTGTCATCACCACGCCCATTTTGTCTGAAAGTCGTTCGAGTTCTTCCTTAATTACAGCGTAATATATTTCCTCTTTATTGCGGAAATAAGTGTAAAGCGTACGTCTTCCACGTCCCGAAGCAGCGGCGATATCGTTCATCGTAGTTGCTTCGAGTCCTCTGTGGGCAAAGAGTGAACGTGCCACTTCAAGGAGTTTTTGTCTGGTCTTTGTGATGGACATAGGGATGTAAGGAGTAAATATTAAGCCAATTACGCGACTGAATTGCGCTTTACGAAAAGCACAAATACGCGTTTATTGTGCAAAGATAGTGCAAACCGAATGCAGAGCCAAAGAAAAGCTTGATTTTCTTTGGTTTGACTCAAACTACGGACAGCAGGTGGAGGGAAGTGGGTCCTGATTTTTATGTATTTTTACTCATAAAACAAGCAAACGTTTCACATTTGCTACAAAAAGATAGAGGAGGTTTTGAACTTTACCCTCACAAAAAAATATCACTGCGCACAACAGATACAAAAAAAGTTTCGGTTGCTGCGTAAGGGAAATTACGCGGCAACCGAATTTTATGTCGAAACATGCAGGGGAAATGCAGTGCTTACATACAGCGGAGAAAGTCAAGGGTAGCTGCGCTACCCCGCATTTTTCATCCCCTAAACTGAAGATTTAGGGGTTTTCAAATGCGAGTCTCTATAAAAAAGAAGAATCAATAACTTCGGTGTTCAACGCTTACGCCAATGACGGCATTGTTGCCGATTTTAAATTCGGCAGCTGCCCCGATGCGGTCGCGCGGACGGTCGTAGAACACGGGGAAAGGGTCGTGACGGAACGCAAAGGGATTGTTGTGCGGCATAAAGGTTTTGGAGCCATAGGCGTAGAGATTGATGTTCTCATTAACCCGATAGGCCAGCACACCGGCAAAGCCCACATCGGTTTGCCGCCAGCTACCCCAGTTCATGTTGGCCGCATAAATGCCGGCCGCTATGCTGAAACGGCTGTTGAGCGGCAACACATAGGCAAAGGCTGCCGATTGACCAAAGCCTACTCCTTTAGGGGCGTGCTTGCCCAACCCGGCACTGACGCTGAGCGAAAATTGGGCGTTCAGCCCTTTGTGCAGCCGCCACCCCGAACCGTAGACGCCCGAAGCAAAGGGGGCACAGCCATCGAAGCCGTAGCCACCGATTTCAACGGGCATTTGCCAGGGCAAGGTTTCGATAACCAAACTGTCGGCAAACGGCAGGGCCGTGTGGCTCAGGCTGTCGAGCGAACGAGTTGGCAGTGTGTCGGTGTGCATAAAGGCATCGTCGAAATCGCGCTTTTGCGACTCGCTGCTGCTTTGCGCGGCCATAGGGAGCAAACCACAGGTGAGAAATATGATGAAAAGAAAATGCTTCATGATGCTGAAGAAAAGGGTTCGTAAAAAAAACGCCGACAGCCCACCTGCCATGCGCAACGTAGGTAAACGGACGAAGCTGATGCTACCGGGTTTTCTGTTTGATGCAAAAATACGGAGAATTGAACGAATCCTTCTTGAAAAAGCTCTTAATTAAGTGAAACGTGTGGCTTAAATTCGTAATTTTGTCGAAAAATCCGGTTGTGTTGCAATGAATATTTTCGTTCACTACGTTATTCTTTCAGTTGCAAAACATGCGTTTTTCAATCATCTTCCCTTTTTTTACATTTTTGATTTATGTTTTTTTCAAAAGCATCTATATGCGGCCTGCTGACCCTTTTGCTGGGATTGCCCATGCAGGCGCAAAACCGCTGGCTGGCCGAACCGCTTCAGTACATTTCGCCCGACAGCGTCTACACTTGGGCCTATGCGGGCAATGACTTTCGCCAAACGGCCTTGCTGGCCGAACCGCAAACTGCGGCTATGCGATTTGCTGCCGGGAGCAACGTGGTGATGGCACGCAACGAACTGTTGAAACAGTGGCAGACGCTGTCGGCAGAATTTAACATTGTGGGCGGAGGCGACAATCCGCTATCCGACCCTCAGGGCATTCCTTCGGCCATCGGCACCAGCCTGGCTGCTCACTTGTTTTTGCTGACGGGCGAGGCTGGCTATGTGCATTTTTTAGAGCGTACGGTGTTCAATGCTGCCGGACGCACCCTGGCCGATACAACCCTGCAAGCCGGAAATGCCGACCGACGTTCGGCGGCCGAGGTGTTCATGGCTGTGCCTTCGATGATTTATGCCACTACGCCCCGTCGCAACGAACTTTATGTGAACCTATACACGAATGCTACTTCAACGCTGCACTTGGGCGGACAAACTTTTACGTTCGACCAAATTACCAACATGCCTGAGGATGGTAGCGTAAAATTCCGCTTCAGCAACTTGCAGCACGAATTGCCGCTGAAGGTGCATCTGCGCTTGCCCGACTGGGCCGTTTATCCCACAGAACGGACTACGGAGGTGAACATGCCCTACGCATTTGTGGACAAGGCTCCGAAGGGTTTGCAGGTGTTTGTCAACGGTCACGAGGTGGACAGTGTGAAACCCGATGCACAGGGCTATTTGTGCATTGACCGAACGTGGCAGAATCATGACGAAATTTACATTGAAATTCCCTTTACACCGCGCTTTTTGCGCCGCACCTTGCCCAATGGCACAGCTCAGCGGGGCGAATTGGCCTTACAGTTCGGACCGCAGGTTTACGTGGTGACTCCTGCACCTGCCGCCGATACCTATTTTTCGGTGAATGCCTTGCCTACGCTGTCAACAGAAAGCGACGAACAGGGCAATTTATTGCTCAAAGGTTATGGTTTTTCGTCGAACAAATCCACGCCGCAGGATGCCGAAGCTGCGCGTGTGCCATACATTGCCTCGCCTTATGTTTCGGGTTACAAGGGAGCTGTTTGGCTGCCTGAATACGGCAAGTAATGACGTTGGTGAACACAAAAAGCTGTTAGCATTTAAAACGCTAACAGCTTTTTTTTTGAAGTCGTCTGAACTTTTATGAAATTCAAGATTTGCCTTAATTTTTGAGGC
>ERZ809198.691-NODE-691-length-14696-cov-4.029301_pt1 | contig 14696 bp, 10 predicted proteins | sample MGYA00520793_ERZ809198 | MGnify/ENA primary metagenome ERZ809198 (study PRJEB31570, sample SAMEA3213005) | Homo sapiens | biome: human-gut; feature: human gut; material: fecal | place: Sweden | collected 2011 ... | reverse complement strand
AATGTATACAGTAGATTTAAACAGTGATCTGGGAGAAAGTTTTGGAAACTATAAAATCGGTAATGATGATAAGGTCATTCCGCTGATCTCTTCTGCAAATGTAGCCTGCGGTTATCATGCTTCAGATCCGGTAGTTATGGGAAATACGCTGGCAATGGCAAGGGAAGCGGGAATTCGTATAGGAGCACATCCGGGTTTTCCTGATCTGATGGGCTTCGGAAGAAGAAATCTGAGTGTTTCCCCTGCAGAGGCAAAAGCATATGTGCTTTATCAGCTGGGTGCACTGGATGCATTCTGCAGAGTAACCGGTGTAAAAATGCAGCATGTAAAGCCTCATGGAGCCTTATATAATATGGCTGCAGAGGACTATGCCCTTTCTACTGCAATCTGTGAGGCAATCAAAGAATTTGACAGCAGTCTGATCGTACTTGCTCTTTCCGGCGGACAGCTGGCAAAGGCTGCTCAGGATATGGGCCTGCGTACAGCTATGGAGGTTTTTGCAGACCGCGCCTATGAAGAAGATGGTACTCTGGTAAACAGACGTAAGGAAGGTGCTGTGATCACTGATGAAAATGAGGCTATTGTCAGGGTGATCCGTATGGTCAAAGAGAAAAAGATTACTGCAATTACAGGAAAAGATATTGATATTCAGGCAGATTCTGTCTGCGTTCATGGAGACGGAGCCAAGGCTCTGGCGTTTGTGGAAAAAATCAGAGAGGCTTTTGCAAAAGAAGGAATCCAGATCCGTTCTCTGGATGAGTTTGTAAAATAAAAGAAATTTAGAAACAACTATTAAAAGGACTGAAGTAAAGAGGCTGTGGCACAGATTTTCTGATTGCCACAGCCTTGTTGCTGTTTTACAGCTGGCAGCGGTCCTTCTACTGATGCTTCAGATTCAACCCCTGCTGTTTTGCAAGTGAAGTGATAATCTCAATACAGTTATCGTATCCAAGGGTTCCGGTATCCAGACACAGGTCATAATCGTGATAAGTGCCAAGCTCATGTTTTGTATAGGTTTTGAAATAGGTTTCACGCAGGTTGTCCATTTTGGTGAGATATTTCCTGGGATCTTCCTTTCCGTTTAAGCCTAATTTCTGAATATGTTCTGTGCGGAGATTCACATCTGCATGAAGGAAAATATCCAGACTGGGAATACCGGCATTTCGCAGGATAAGATTGGAACAGCGGCCGATGATAATACAGTCCTGTTCTGCTGCGAACTGAAGGATCAGCTCTTTCTGAGCCTGGTAAATAGCATCATGGGAACTGAAATAGCCTGCAGAGTTATTCAGAATGTTGTCCAGAAGTCTGGCGCTGCGGCTCAGATTTTCACCCTCACGATCAATATCCTCCTGGGAATATCCGCTTCTGGCAGCAGCCTGTTTTGCAAAATCCCGATCGTAATATGGGATACCAAGCCTTTCTGAAACTACTCTTGCAATACTGTGTCCCCCGGCACCAAACTCCCGGCTGATTGTGATGACAGGGTATTTTCTTTCGGACATAATAGATACCTCCATTGGGTTGTTATTTATTTTGTTATCCATGTTTTTCCTTTATTGTAACGTTTTTTGTAAGATTATTCAATAAAGATTATCATTTTTTGAAAAAATATGTTATAATTCAAAATATTATGTACCTGAAGGAGATGGATTTATGAGAAACAAAGAGCTTTTCAGAGGCAGGAGAAAAGCTGGCAGGATTGTTGGCCTTGTTTTGACTCTTGCACTTGCAGTCAGCCTTCTGAGCGGCTGCGGACAAAGTAAAGAACGTCTGACGTTCGGTACCGGCGGTACGGCGGGAACGTATTATTCCTACGGTGGTGTACTGGCCCAGTATATTACCAATAATACAAATGTAAAGGTTACAGCAGTTTCTACAGGTGGTTCCAAAGCGAACCTGCAGTCAGTACAGGACGGAGATTTCCAGCTTGGATTTGTCCAGTCAGATGTAATGGCCTATGCATGGGACGGCGTAAGAGCATTTGAACAGGACGGTGCAACCCATGATTTCAGGACTCTGGGCGGCCTGTATGCAGAGACTGTCCAGCTGTTTACCATGGATCCTGACATTAAGACAGTGGAAGATCTGAAGGGCAAGAGCGTATCTATCGGTGCGGCAAACTCCGGTGTATATTTCAATGCTCTGGATGTTTTAAATGCAGGCGGCATTACCCTGGATGATATCCATCCCCAGTATCTGTCTTTTGAGGACAGCAAGGAATCTTTGAAGGATGGGAAAATTGATGCTGCGTTTATTGTTGCAGGTGCACCTACAACAGCTATCACAGAGCTTGCAACTACCAATGGTGTCTATATGATCAATATTGATGGCGCGATCAGGGATTCAATTTTGAGTGACTGTCCATATTATACATCCTACCAGATTCCTGCAGGAACCTATCCGGGACAGGATGAGCCTGTAGAAACCATCACAGTCAAGGCGACGATCGTAGTGTCCGAATCTCTGGATGAGGATACAGTTTATGATATGACTGCGGCAATTTTTGACCATGCAGACGAGATTTCTGCTGAGAATGCAAAAGGAGCGGAGCTTTCTCTGGAAAACGCTACTTCCGGTATGACCATTCCTTTCCATAAGGGTGCGGCGCGTTATTATGCAGAGCATGGAATTACAGTGGATACGAAAGGGGAATAGTCAGGATGAAAGAAAATAAGATAAAAAAAGCAAACACATCCCCGGAAGGGCAGGCTGGTTCTGAGAACATGAGCACAGCAGATGTAGATGCAGTAATGAAGAAATACGACCGCGAATCCAATATTCGTGTGTGGACCGGCAAATATAAGCTGGCTGTACGCGGCCTGCTGGTTGCCTTTTCTCTGTGGTGTATCTATGTTACCTTATTTGCAACCTTCCTGGAGGAAATCCGACTGACTTCTTTTCTGGGGCTGATCATTCTTATCGGATTTCTTACCTATCCGGCGAAAAAAGGAGATATCAGAGAAAACTACATGCCGATTGGCGATATTATTTTTATGATCGCAGGCACAGGTGCTTTTCTGTATTTTACTTTTTCTGCAAATCAGATCATCAATCAGGGTACCAGATTTGCCCCTTATCAGATTGTGATCGGTATTATCGGTATTGCTGCACTGATCGAGCTTACCAGACGATGCGTGGGCCTACCGATCCTGTTTGTGGCAGGTTTTTTCCTGATCTATGCACTGGCTGTAGGGCTTACCAATCCGGCATTTTTGGGAAGAGTGAAATTCCTGGTGCGGAATCTTTTCTACACAAAAGAGGGTATTTTCTCCACACCTGTAAATGTATGCTCTAAATATATTGTGGTATTTATTATTTTCGGTGCGTTTCTGGAGAGAACAGGAATCTCCAACTTCTTTATTCAGCTGGCTAACTGCATTGCAGGAAAATATGCAGGTGGACCGGCAAAGGTAGCGGTTATCAGTTCTGCACTCTGTGGAATGGTATCCGGTTCCTCTGTAGGTAACACAGTAACAACCGGTTCTGTTACAATCCCGATGATGAAGGACACAGGCTACAAACCGGAATTTGCCGGAGCAGTAGAAGCTGCTTCTTCCACAGGTGGACAGATCATGCCTCCGATCATGGGAGCTGCCGCATTCCTTATGGCAGATTTTGTGGGTGTACCGTACTCCAACATTATTGTCAGGGCGATTCTGCCGGCATTGTTGTACTTTACAGGAATCTTTATTTCTGTACATCTGGAAGCAAAGAAATTAGGACTTTCCGGAATTCCGAAGGAAAAACTTCCGGTATTTAAGCTTCTGATCCGTAAAATCTATCTGTTATTACCTCTGGTCATGCTGGTAATCTGGGTGTCCGGAAACTATATGACTATGCAGAAGGCTGCCAGTTATGCAATCGTTCTTTCTGTTATCGTAAGTCTTTTTGACAAAGAAAACAGAATCAGTGTTACCAAATGTATTGATGCGCTGGAAGCAGGAGGAAGAGGTGTTATCTCCGTAGCAGTAGCCTGCGGTGTTGCAGGAATCATTTCCGGTTCCATCACCATGACAGGACTTGCCAATGACCTGATCAACGGAATCATCAGTGTTGCAAACGGAAAACTGATCATTGCACTGCTTTTGACTATGCTGTGCTGTATCGTACTTGGTATGGGTGTACCTACCACTGCCAATTACTGTATCATGGCAGCAACCTGTGCTCCGATCCTGGTACGTATGGGAGTACCTACACTGGCAGCTCATTTCTTTGTATTTTACTTTGGTATTGTTGCAGATATCACACCGCCGGTAGCGCTGGCTGCCTACGCAGGTTCAGCCATAGCGAAGGCCAATCCGATGAAGACTGCATTTACAGCCTCCAAGCTGGCTATCGCAGTATTTATCGTACCTTATGTATTCTGCTTTAATCCGGCAATGCTGCTGATCGATACCACACCGCTTAAGGTTGTTCAGATCTTTATCACCTCACTGATTGGTGTGTTTGGATTGTCCTCCTCACTGGAAGGCTTCCTGTCAGTGAAAATGTCTGTACCGGTTCGTGTCTTAATGGCAGCAGGCGGACTGATGCTGATCGATCCGTCACTGATGACTGATGTTGTGGGAATACTTCTGATCGTGGGATGCTGCGTATGGCAGACCGCGCAGAAGAAGAAAACTGCATAGAGAAGAATAAAAAAACCGGCAAAACACCTGTCATTTGGGTGTCCTGCCGGATTTTTTTATTTAGAAATCCAGTTCTTTCAGATACCGTCCAAGTGCATCCTGCCAGGTGGGGAGTGGTGTGAAACCATTGGCTGTCAGTTTGCTCTTATCCAGGCGGCTGTTAAACGGTCTGGCTGCTTTGGAAGCGCCATACTCTGCAGTTGTGACGGAGTTGACTGTCATGTTTTCCGGGAGATATTCCGGGTGTCCCATGGCAGCGGCCTGACGGAAGATTTCTTTTGTGAAATCATACCAGCTGATATATCCGCCCTCATTGGTTGCATGATAATAACCGTATTTTTCAGTTTCGATCATATCTATCAGAAGTCTTGCCAGGTCATAGGTATAAGTAGGTGTACCGATCTGGTCATTGACTACGGAGAGAGTATCATGAGTTTTTCCGAGGTTGATCATGGTTTTGATAAAGTTCTTGCCGTTTTTGCCGAATACCCATGCAATACGGACGATAAAGAACTTATTAACTGTGCCGGATACTGCAAGTTCACCGTCCAGCTTTGTCTGTCCATAGACATTTAATGGTTTATAGTCCTTGCAGTCAGGCTCCCATGGAGTGGTTCCCTGACCATCGAATACATAATCAGTGGACAGATACAGCATCTTGATGTCAAGCTCTTTGCACACATCAGCAATATTCTGAGTTCCGGTTACATTTACCAGACGGACCTTCGGCTGATTCTCTTCATCTTCGGCAGCATCTACAGCTGTCCATGCAGCACAGTGGATCACAGCATCAACATTTGCTTCTTTAATGACTTTTTCTACAGAAGCTTTGTCAGTGATATCCATCTGAACATAAGGCATTGTGGTAACTGCAGTGCCATCAGCGATTCCACTGTAGGAAGGAGCAATGTCGCTTCCCACACCTTCATAGCCGCGTTTCGCAAGTTCGTTCATAACATCATGTCCAAGCTGACCGCCTACACCTGTTACAAAAATTCTCATAAATTATGCCTCCCCGCGGTTTGCGTACATTTTTTCATAGTAGTTCTGGTATTCACCGGAGATGATTGTTTCCCACCATTCTTTGTTATCCAGATACCATTTGATTGTTTTCTTGATACCGTCTGCAAATTTTGTTTCCGGTAACCAGCCAAGTTCGTTGTGAATCTTAGTCGGGTCGATTGCATAACGCATGTCATGACCTTTACGGTCTGCTACGTAGGTGATCAGGCTTTCTGGTTTGCCAAGTTCTTTGCAGATGATCTTAACGATATCAATGTTTGTCATTTCATTGTGTCCGCCGACGTTGTAAACTTCTCCAACACGTCCTTTGTGGATGATCAGGTCGATTGCGCGGCAATGATCTTCTACATAGAGCCAGTCACGAACGTTTTCGCCTGTTCCGTATACCGGAAGTGGTTTGTCATTTAATGCATTGGCGATCATTAACGGAATCAGTTTTTCCGGGAAGTGATATGGTCCGTAATTATTGGAGCAGCGGCTGATGGTTACAGGCAGTCCGTAGGTTCTGTGGTAAGCCAGCACCAGAAGGTCTGCAGAAGCCTTGGAAGAGCTGTAAGGGCTGCTTGTGTGGATCGGAGTTTCCTCTGTGAAGAACAGGTCAGGTCTGTCTAATGGAAGATCTCCGTAAACTTCATCAGTAGATACCTGATGATAACGTTTGATACCGTATTTGCGGCATGCATCCATGAGAACAGCAGTACCGATAATATTTGTGGTAAGGAAAACTTCTGGGTTTTCGATGGAGCGATCAACGTGACTCTCTGCAGCGAAGTTTACAACCATATCAGGGTGTTCTTCCTCAAAAAGTTTGTAAACTGCTTCGCGGTCGGTGATGCTTTCTTTTACGAAACGGAAATTTGGGTTGTCCATGACAGGTGCAAGAGTGGAAAGGTTTCCTGCATAGGTCAGACAGTCCAGACAGATGATGCGGTAATCTGGGTATTTTTTTAACATGTGAAAAATAAAGTTGCTTCCGATAAATCCGGCACCGCCGGTTACGATAATGTTCATAGTGATTCTCCTTAAAAAATATATAATATGAATATCTGTAAGATTCTGTTATAGAGTCAGGCAGATAAAATTATCCGCCTTGCTGCATGGCGGGTGATATATCAAATAACTGTTTGAAAATTTGATATATCACTCACTTGACTGCGAATTCGCTTGTACAGGTCTAAAAGCTTCGGTTAGTGCAATACATCCAGATATTTACCGTCCAGAACGTCTTTTAAGTACTGACCATACTGATTTTTCTTCAGTATTTCATAAACCTTCAGCACATCTTCCTTTGTAATCCAGCCATTGAGATATGCAATCTCTTCCAGGCAACCGATTTTGCGGTGCTGGTGGCTTTCCATTGTTTTTACAAAGTTGGTGGCTTCCACAAGGCTCTCGTGTGTACCTGTATCCAGCCATGTGAATCCCTGTCCGAGAAGCTCTACGTTTAATTCGCCCTTTTCCAGATAGATGCGGTTCAGATCTGTGATCTCAAGTTCGCCTCTGGCACTTGGTTTCAGATTTTTTGCATACTCTACGACACGATTGTCATAGAAGTATAAACCTGTGACACAGTAGTTGCTCTTCGGGTGCTCCGGTTTCTCTTCAATTGAGATAGCCTTGCCTTCATGGTCAAATTCTACAATACCGAATCTCTCCGGATCATCTACATAGTATCCGAAAACAGTTGCACCCTCGCCGGATTCTGCGTTCTTTACAGCAGCTTTCAGTCTTTTCTTCAGCCCATGTCCTGCGAAGATATTATCGCCGAGAACCATGGCAACTGTATCATTACCGATAAATTCTTCACCGATGATAAATGCCTGTGCAAGTCCGTCCGGACTTGGCTGTACTGCATAGGTGAGATGGACACCGAACTGATGTCCGTCACCAAGAAGTTCCTCAAAACGAGGAGTATCCTGCGGAGTAGAGATGATCAGGATATCGCGGATCCCTGCATTCATCAGTACAGACATGGGATAGTAGATCATTGGTTTATCATAGATTGGCAGAAGCTGTTTGGATGTTACCATTGTAAGCGGATAAAGGCGTGTGCCGGAACCGCCTGCTAAAATAATACCTTTCATGTGTATTCTCCTTTGTTATTTGGCAGTATGCGGTCGGAGCGATATTCTGTCAGTTATCTTTGTAAATGATAAGCAAAATATCAGGCGACTGCGGTACTAATCAACGGGTTTCTGGATTATCAGTCTGAGTTACGATATCATCCTGACTCTGGTGATTGTATTATAAAAGGTGACCTTAGGTCACCTTCAAGTACTTTTTACAAAAAAGTTAAATTTTGGTTATTTTTCACAAAGAAAAATGCCGGCATCCTTGGTAATAAAGAACCCATCCTTTGTCTTTCGCGATACAAATCCACGGAAATCTTTGTATTTGTCCAGAAGATACTGATTCTGATTTCCATGGCAGGAGAGGATATAGGAAATCAGCGGTTCTGCATCGGGGACAAGAAGGGAGTCATTATAGGATTCCCAGAAAATATCAGAAAAATACGGTGCAAGGATATCGGCACCGTTTTCTCTGCCGAAACGTTCATAAAGTCTGTCTGCGGAAAGAACGATTCTGTTATCGAAATCCTGGACCAGCTGACTGACTTCCTGCATATGATGACTGCCATAAGTGCTACAGATTAGTTTCCCACCGGGAACGAGCACACGCTGGATTTCATTACACACAGCAGGAATGTCTTCACAGTAAAAGAGAACATGATTGGCAATCACCAGGTCAAAATTGCAGCCTTTATGTGGAATTTTCGCGCAGTCAAAAACCTCGAAAGAAAAACGTTTGTCTTTTCGCCCGAGTGCACGTCTGGCATCACGGATCATTCCGGAGGAAAGATCAGAGAGGGTAATGGAAATATCCTGTGGAAGAAACTGGATGTTTTGTGTCCAAAGTGCACCGTCGCCACATCCGAGCTCAAGAATACGCATGCCTGGATGAATTTGGCATTGTTTATAGATCCATGGAAACCATCCCTGCTTATTTTGGGAGTAGAGACTGTGCAGGTTGATTCTGGATGAGATATTGGAAGCATTCTGGTATTGATTCTTCATACTTTTTTCCATACCGGTGAGGTGAATCAGGTCAAGCATCTGATTCCAGTCTATCGCATGCTGTGAACGGATTGCTTCGGTTGTATCCTGAATGGCTTTTTCTACCAGTTGCATCTGCTCGATGCGGTCGCAGACGAGTTTCAGCTGAATATTCAGGGAGTTTTCCATGAAATGGTAATCAGAATCATCAATAGTCATTTCACGGATATCGTCAAGGGAAAAGCCAAGATATTTCAGAAGCAGAATCTGGGAAAGTCTTGCGAAATCTTCGTCTGTGTAAAAACGAGCGCCGGATTCCGTCACATAGGATGGTTTTAGAATATTTTGTTTATCATAGTAGCGAATGGTACGTAGTGTTACATGTGCCATGCGTGCAAATTCTCCGGAGGAGTAATAGCCATCTTTTTTCACGAAATAACCTTCTTTAAATAGTATTGTTCAAAAATAAACTGGATTACAGGAAAAGGATCACATTAGTTGAATTTTTTGCCTGTTTCCAGAAGTATAACATAGTTTACTGACAGGTTACAAGTAGCAGGTAAGAGGAGTAGTTTTCTGCTCCCTCTTAAAAAATTTGTATAAATTTGTATTTTCCTCTTGGTAGATATCACCTCCTTTGGTAAACTATAGTTAGTTTAGAATTGATTTAATATCTTCGGCTTTTGTTAGTTGCCGTCCAAAATTGGCTGACAACTTAGAAGATATATTTTTTTGCACCTCTTTTATCCCTTTCTTTTTCAGATAAAAATGCTCATAAAATTGTTTTATAAAATCTGCTATCTGTTCCGTCAGATAATGTTTTTTCTGTACCTGTTCATTCATCTGCATGTGTGTTTTATATTCCCTTGTCAGTGCTTCTGGCGGTTAAGCCCCTGATTTTCTATCTTCCATCTGTTTCTTCCTGCTTTCGCGACCTTTTTCACCCTTCTTGGCGTGATCTCTATGCTTGTAATCCGTGTAGCCCCTGTCCTTTTTCCTTTTCTGTCTGCCTGTAACTTCGTTTCTGTATAATTGATCAGATTAATTTTGGTATTTTGAAAGATTATTTCATTCTGATATTCTTTATCAAGCTCTGTTGCATCAATGATGATCTGCCATTTCTTAAATACTCTTGCATTATTAAATGTTTTCCGATGGACCATGCAGTATACGATATCTTTCGAGCTCTTTCCTGTTCTTTTCTCATTTTTAATCTTTCTTCCTTTGCGATAAGATTTTCTTTTATTTCACCTTACCACAAGGGAAAATGTCTTAAATTCAGCAGATCTAGTATGAATTATTTTTTTAATGGTTACGCAAATGAAAAAGTAAAAATGTTTTTGGAGAACAGATAAGAGAAATTTCCAAAGGTCGTAATTATGATTTATCAGTTATGGAATATAAGGTATTAAAAGAAGAGGCTGATGAAAAGTGACAGGAAAAAGTGACAGGAAAATGAAGTCTTGATGGAGAAATTGATAGATGTTATGTATGAAAATGAGTAATTGAAAGCAGAAACTCTAAACCTTGGGAATTGCTGGAAAAGATATATGAGTTCATGAAACAGTTTGTGTTGGATGGAAGGAATCTGTTGGAAAGTTTTCTGGAGAGTGTCGACAGGAGAGAAGGAGGCTTGCTATGACATTAAATGAAGCGGTTTATGTGTTATAAGTTAGTGAATAAACTGTTTTCTTCATTTTAATGTTTAACAAAAAGTCATATATTACGTAAATAGAAGTGACAAAAAGTCACGAAAAATATTCGCTATAGATATATCATATAAATGAGGTGATAAAAGTGGAATTAAGACAATTAATAAATAGACTAAAGGCATTAGCTGATTATTTTTTTAGCAATGGGATAGACGACATATATACTAATAGTAAGATATATGAAGTCCTTATTGCAGAGCAATTTGGGCATCAGATTATTAATGGACATGCAAATACACCTGATGCAAGAGACGGAGATGGTGAATTTTATGAGTATAAGCATTATAAGGTTTCCAGTTCTAATCATACATGGACTTTTAATGATTTTACTGATAGAACAATAGAAAAATTGTATTATGTAAAAGAAGTTTATTTTACGGTCATTAATGATGAGTATACAATACCGCATATTGAAAAAATATATGTTGTTCCAGGAGAAGAAGTTGCAAGATATATGGAAAAAAAAGCGCAACATATTTTTAATTTAAGGAGAATGATTAATATTAGCCCAATGCAGATTGTGAGTAATATGTCCTATGATATAATTGAAATGGAAACAAATACTTGTTCAAGCAAATTAAAAGAGATTTTTTTAACAGCATCAAAGATTGAAAAAATAACAGGTGTTGATGGGATTTTGACAAGTAATAAATTATGGGAATTATTGGTAGCATATGAGCTTAATCATAATGTGAATTCGGAGCAAAGAAAACATGATGCATATGATGAATGGGGGCGCACGTACGAATATAAAGTCAGTAGTGATCCGAGATGGACATTTCAAGATATTACGCAAAATGTATTGGATGGATATTTGGATGATGAAAAAATTGTTTTAGCAGTAGTTGATAAAAAAATTTTTTCAGTAGAAAGAGTTTATTTTTGCGATCCTAGTGCGATTGTTTCTATATTGCAATGTAAATTGCAAGAACGGATGAATGGTAAAAAAACTATCAGGAGAATAAGTTCGCATATAGGAATGGTGGATGTGAGACGTATGCTTGATGAAGGAGACGCAGAATGGGTTCTTTAGATATATTTGTAGAAAATATTAATCGGCTGGCTGCCCACTATCATTTAGATACATATGCAGATATAGCACAGTTTTTAAATGTTACAGAAGATTCAATAAAACGTTGGCAAAGTAAAACCCGGTGTCCCTCGTTAAAGACGATTGACCAAATAGGGGATAGGATTGGATGTCAATCATATGCGTTGATACAAAAAAATGGGAAAATTTTTGCGGGAATTGATTTTGGGCAAAATAATTCACGAGAAATATTATTACGTAACTTGCAAGAACATTTTATGCGAGCAGGGAGGTTTTCTTGGAATGATAAGGCTGCTTTGTTTTATGGCTTTGTTAGCAAAGATGCTTTGAAATCATATTTTAGAGAAGAAAATTTTAAAACCCCACCATTAAGTAAATTAGATGAAATGGCGGAAGCTTTGGGAAAACCAACATACGAGTTGATTAAGGAGGATAAGTCAGATGAGAAAACAGATACCTGAGAGTGTAAAAATTAGATTAAACAGAATTAAGACGGCAATAGAAGATGTTCCTAATACTGTTCCAAATGAAATGCGAACAACTTTTAATTTTAAAGGACGTAAATCGCCGTATATAGCTGAAAAAGTTATAGAAGCAGTGTGCGATAGTGATGATATTATATACGATCCTTTTATGGGTTCAGGTTCGTTTGTGTATGCAGCAATGGGAAAGGTGAAGAAGATTTATGCAACCGAACTGGACAATTACACTTTTAATGCAGTTGGGGCGTTAATGAATAGAGTGGATATGCTCAAATTGGAAGAGCTTTTTAATATTGTGAAAAGTAATGTGTATGAAGAAATAATGGCATTATACGAAACATCTTGCTGTGGTTGCAAGAACTATATAAACAAAGTTTTATTTGATCCAGAGGAAGGCAAAGAGGGATACTTTAATCCGTCTGGTAATAGAGAAATTATAGATGGGAAAAATATAAAACTTGTAGAAAAATGTCCTGTTTGTGGTGGGAAAGCGAAAAAATTTGATGAAGAGGATTATAAAAAACTAATTAGTTTGAATAAGATAAATGTAGATAGATTTCCGAGAAATCAATATATTGTAAACAGCAGAATTAATATTACTTCATCAACTGGTGCAGATAAATATGATAGGATTTTTACACAAAGAAATAAGATTGCATTGTTGATGTTACAGGATGCAATAAATGAGCTTGAAACATCTGAAGAAAGGGATGCGTTAGAACAAGTTTTAGTTGCGTCTATTTCCCTTGCAAGGATTGCAATGTATGGTTCGAGCACAGATATTTTGTATCATGTGGTAGGACATGGTGCACAAGATATGAATGTTTGGTTACTTTTTGAAGATAAATTCAAAAGTTTTTGCAAATTTAAGACGTTATATAGCACAAAACAAATTGGAATGACCGATTCAGAGGTAATAATTACAAATAAGGACTATGCGTCTTACATAGATGAAAATCCTGATTTGAAAGTAGATGTTATATATACTGATTTTCCGTATACGGATCAAGTTCCATACTTGGAAAGAAATCAGCTATATCGTGTATGGTTGGAAAAATTCTATGATTCTAAATATGCTTTAACAGAAGATATGTTAGAGCAAGAGATTGTTCAAACAAATGCGGAAAGCCGAATTACCAAAAGAGACATAGAGAATTATTATAAAGATATTGATAATATGTTTGCACATTTTTTTAAAATTTTAAATAATAATGGGCTTGTTTTCTTCACTATGAAGCTAGGAAAAGCAAAGTATTTTAAAACATATATCGAAATTGTAAATTTGGCACGGAAAAATGGGTTTGAATATGCCTATCAAGTTGGTGTTGAGAAAAAAGATCCAACAATGCGAAAACAATCCGCGTTTACCAATACCTTTATGAATGAGATGATAGTTGTTTTCTATAAGTTACCAGAACATGATAGATATTGGTATATTGGAAACGAAAATTATGAGTTTTTGCTTGCGAAAAAAGTGTATTCGTATTTAATACGAACTAAGGAGTATGTAACTCTGACGAGCGCTGTTACCTTAGTATGTAACGATTTAAAGTCAAAGTATTCATATATAGCAAGTGAACAAGATATATTAAGAATAAAAACTTTGTTGGAGCAATACTTTAAAGTAGATGCTGGTTGCATACAAATAGATAATAACCAATTGTATTTGGATATTGAGGATACAACAGACTTATATACCAAATTGTATGATTTGATGCCTGTTTTTATAAGGCAACTCTTGAATAGCAAAGGTAAGTTTGTGTTAGAAGATGTTTATTTTGAATTAGTGAATTCATTATGTGATGGTAATCCCAAAACTATTGCACAAATACTAGAGGATGAAAGTCACCAGAGAGATATAGAAAATTTGATAGCTAATTATTGTCAAAAAGACGGGCAATATTATGTTGAGAGAAAAGATATTAGTAAACCTAATGAAGATGCTATTGATATTTCGACATTAAGTGGTGCGGATTTTGAAATATTAGTACAGAGTTTGTTAAAAGAAGAAGGTTATGAAAATGTTATAAAAATGGGTGGCGCTGGTGATTTGGGTGTTGATATAATTGCATCTAAACGGCAGCAGGGTAGATTGATACATTATATTTTCCAATGTAAGCGTTGGGCATCAAATGTAGGTTCAGATCCTATACAACGTTTATATGCAGAAAGAATGAGAAGAGGATTGGATCATGCAATATGTGTAACAACTTCTGGTTATACAAAGGATGGGAAAAAAGTAGCAATGGATTTAGAAGTTGAAATTGTTGACGGTAATCAATTGATGCAACGACTTAACAGATATTTCTCGGGCGAGTATTATAATGGAATTCAAGAGGTATAAATAAAAATGCGAGGAAGTCCTCGCATTTTTGTTATTTCCATCGAGCTGTAGAAGAATCCCAAGTTAAATGTTTTTCAAAAATATCAACAAGAGAAGAATATTTGCTGGAGAGCTTTTCTAGCCAACCATTTTGAATTAGAATTTCCATGAGTCCATTATCGTATAACTCAGGAGTAGATAATGAACCATTTGATTTTACCATATATTTAGCTTGGCGAATTATATTGTGTTCGATTTCCGACACATCTTCCTCGGCATTATGCTTGATAGGGGCATCACTTTTAGAAAAAATCAATATAGAATCACCATTTAATGATTTTTTAGGACTAATAATGTTTTTAAGTGTGACGGTTTTATCCACATGTATTTGGGTAATAAATCTAAAACAATTTTTCTCTAA
>ERZ809198.677-NODE-677-length-14961-cov-3.149738_pt1 | contig 14961 bp, 10 predicted proteins | sample MGYA00520793_ERZ809198 | MGnify/ENA primary metagenome ERZ809198 (study PRJEB31570, sample SAMEA3213005) | Homo sapiens | biome: human-gut; feature: human gut; material: fecal | place: Sweden | collected 2011 ... | reverse complement strand
CCGGCAGCCACACTAGCAGCAGCCAAGAGTCGGACAGCACTGCCACGACTACCACAACTGCGGTCACTACCACGACTGCCGCAGAAACGACCACCACAACGACGAAAGCAACTACCACAACAACAACGACGACTACGACAGAAGCTACCACAACAGCAGCAGAAACCACAACAGCAGCAGAAACCACAACGGCTGCGACAGAACCGCCTGCTCCGGCACAGGAAGAAACTCCGGCAGAGCAGCCGGCGGCAAATGTGTTCACTTATGTCATCAATACCGGCAGTGGAATATTTCACTATCCCAGCTGTTCCAGTGCGAAAAGAATTTCCGACGCAAACCGCAGCGAATATACCGGAACACGAGATGATCTGATTGCACAGGGATATTCTCCTTGCGGCAACTGCGATCCATAATGCAATCGTAACCACACAAAAACGCCCTACCGAAACCGGCAGGGCATCATCAAATATAAAAAACCGCCCCACGGCGGCAACCGTGAAGCGGCAAGAGGAAAAACTATTGCGATAATAGCCCTCCAGACAAGGTCTATTATAGCATATTTCCTCTGAAAAATCAAGTCTTAGGAGGAAATTTACACATGAATGCAGTGATCTACGCCCGTTACAGCTGCGACCGGCAGACCGAGCAGTCCATTGAGGGGCAGCTTCGGGAATGCAAGGCGTTTGCAGCGTCTGAGGGCATCCACATCATCGGAGAGTACATCGACCGTGCGATCAGCGGCACAACTGCCAACCGCCCGGAGTTTCAGCGAATGATCGCCGACAGCAGATACAAGACCTTTCAGGCGGTTATCGTGTACAAGCTTGACCGCTTCGCCAGAAACCGCTATGACAGTGCCATATACAAAAGCAAGCTGAAAGCCAACGGCGTGCGGGTTCTCTCTGCCAAAGAGCATATCACAGACAGTCCGGAGGGCATCATTCTGGAAGGACTGCTGGAGGCAATGAACGAGTACTACAGTGCGGAGCTTTCCCAGAAGATCAAGCGTGGCATGCGTGAGAATGCCATCAAGGGCAAGACTACCGGCGGCAACGTGGCTCTGGGCTACCGCATCGGAGCAGACAAGCAGATGGAGATCGACCCGGCAGGTGCATCACTGGTACGCCGGATCTTCACCGGATATGACAGCGGCATGACATTCACTGAGATCTGCGACGATCTGAACCACGCCGGCTATACTACCAGCCGCGGCAAGCAGTTCCGCATTGATACCATTTCCCGAATCCTTGCCAACCAGAGATACACAGGGACGTTCCAGTGTGCCGGAGAAGATGCCCACTGTCCCCCGATCATCGAGCCGGAGCTGTTCCGGAGCGTGCAGGAACGTCTGACGGAATCCAGACACAAGCACCGCCACACCCAGAGCCCCCATGAATATGTGCTGACCGGGAAAGCAATCTGCGGCACTTGCGGCAGACGGCTCACCGGCAGAGCCGGAACCAGCAAAACGGACAAGCGGTATTATTACTACTGCTGCCCGAACAAATGCTGCGGCTGGCTGCCTGCTGCGGAGCTGGAGCATGCTGTGCTGGATGCGATCGCACAGTACACTACTCCGGAGGCGTGCGAGCAGATCGCAAATGCCACCTATGCACTATACCAGCAGAGCACCCACGAAAACGCCGATCTGACGGCTGCACAGCGGCGATTGCAGGAAACGGAAAAGAAACTGGAGAACGCCGTAAACGCCGTGCTGAACGGCATCACGTCGGCAGCCCTGCAGGCGACCATGCAGCAGCTGGAACAGCAAAAAGCGGCTCTGGAAACGGAAGTGCGACTGCTGCAAACCGACGCACCGGAGCTGAAGCTGGAGCATTTCCAGTACTTCGCACACCGTCTGCTGGAAGTACAGGCAGAGGGCACGGAGAAGATCCTGCAGTTGCTTGTGAATCAGGTCATCGTGTACAAGGAGCAGATCACGGTACTGGTCAATCTGACCGATAAAACAAAAACTCCCCCGCTGGAGCAGGTAACCGCTGCTCTGCGGGAGAGTTCGTGCAGTATTGCGTGTGGTGGAGGCGACGAGAATTGAACTCGTGTCCGAAAACAAATCCACACAACTTTCTACGAGCGTAGTTTATCTACATTGATTCCCGTTCAAAGCTGCCGGTAAACAGGCTGCTGAGAACGGTAGTTCAAATCCGATCCTGCGGTGTGAACAGGCCGCCGGAACGTTCACCACTGCAATGATGCCGCAGCGCAGACCGTGGCACTTCTGCGGGCGACAGTAGCTGACTTAGGCAGCTACCTGCAGGCTCTTGTTAAAGCTTACAGTAAAGTTCTTTTTAGCGTTTAATTTTAAACGTGCCGCTGTTTTAAGAGATGCAGCAATCTCTGCTCGCTTATCATGCTTCGTTGTCCCCGTCGAAACCGTTACGCCCCCATTCTGCCAGCTGTTTTGTCACTGGTTGTGTTCTTTGACTGCACGCCGGATCTGACGCTGTGCATCAGCTTTCGCAGCCGTCTGCCGCTTGTCGTACAGCTTTTTACCCTTGCAAAGTCCGACTTCCACTTTCACACGGGAATCCTTGAAATACAGAGAAAGCGGAACCAGCGTCAGACCGTCCTGCTTGACCTTGCCAAACATCCGGTTGATCTCCTGGTGGTGCATCAAAAGCTTTCTGACACGCATCGGATCTGTCCGGAACAAGCCGTCCTTTTCATAAGGTGAAATGTGCATTCCTTTCACGAACAACTCGCCGTCTGTAATGTCACACCAGGCATCTTTCAGATTGACATGACCCAGCCGAATCGACTTCACTTCATTGCCCTGCAATGCAATTCCAGCCTCATAGCGTTCCAGAATGAAATACTCATGCCGTGCCTGCCGGTTGTCACAAATTTTTTTGGTTCCCTTTGTCTGCACTGCACGCACTTCCTTTCTGTATTTCGTGTTAAAATAGTATAGCACATTTTTCACGTCTTGTCAAGCTTTTTTCAGAATATCTTTCATGTCCGAATCTCAACTTTCGTGCAGAAGGCAAGCGAAAAAGAGCAGCTTTTTCATCTTTTTCGCATTTTCCAAACCATAAAGCAAAAAACGACTGGAATTTCTCCCAGTCGTTTTCTTTCAGCATTTGCGGTCAGTTCCCTTCCATGCTGATTTTTATTCTACATTTTTCGTTTCGTCTGCCTTATATTCAAAAAAGTCGAAGTCGGCATAGTGCTGATGCTTTACCCGGTCTGCACAGGTGATTCCCACCATAGTCCCTGTAAATTCGCCGTACTTACAGTACTCATCGGAGAACTTTGTGGTATCAAACGGAATGCCGATCTTCTCGTAGTTCTCGCCGTCATAGCTCCAATAGAACTGAGAATGTCTGCCGTTTATCACTAAGCGGAAGTAGATCGGTACATCATCCACTGGAATCCGGGTGTTCACGAATTCCGTCTTTTCGCCGTTCTCCAGCTGGATGATCGAAATGGCACTCTGCCCCAGCGTTTCGCTGTAGTACTTCCGGAGATTGATATAGTTCATGTTGTCGTAGTAAAGGATCAGTCCTGCGCTGTGCTGATGCACCTCCGGAACAAATTCCATTTTTGTGGTGATCTGTGCATAGACACTGGTCAGCTTTCTGGCAAGAATGCTGGTCTTGTTCAGAGAAGTTCTTGCCTCCTGTCCACGCAGTCTCACCCAGCCCGGACGAGCCGTAACATCCGCAAAGCGCTGCGGCATGATTCTCGGCGCATAGTACCAGTTGCCCAGGGTGTCGCTGTCGAAGTCGTCGAAATTCGGGATCTGCGGCACAGGATACTCCGGCAGCCTGCTCTCTTCGCAGTATTCCTTTGCAATGTTCGTCCCGTCTGCCATGCGCAGCCAGCCATCCTCTGTCCACATCATTTTCTGGATCGCTGTTTCTCTGCCCAGTGTGCAGCGCAGCTCCGGTGTAAAGGGACGGGAGCAGAGATGCACCAGATATACCTCACCCAGGGAAGTTTCCACATAGCTGCCGTGGCCAGCCTTTTGCAGCACCACATCCGGGTTGTAATACTTGGGCTTGAGGTGATCCGGGTCATGGCGCTCGTTGGAGACCGCCGGATTGGATGTGACAATGGGATTCTTCGGGTCACCCACATAGGGACCCCACACATTTTCAGAACGTCCCATGGTCACACAGTGGTTATAACCGGTTCCGCCCTCGGCGCACATGATATAGTAGTAACCGTTGCGCTTGGTCAGATGCGGTGCCTCGATGCAGCCTCTGTCCGTACCGCCTTTCCAGATGCGTTTCGGATAGCCGATGATCTCTTTCTTCTCCGGGTCATATTCCACCATGCAGATTGCGCCGGGCTTTTCATAGCCGGCACGGGTTTCCCAGTCCAGGGAAACGATGTACTTTCTGCCGTCATCATCGTGGAGAATGGAGGCATCAAAACCGGAGGAATGCAGATATACCGGCTCGCTCCACGGACCTTTGATGTCCTTGGCAGTGATAAGGAAGTTGTCCACGTCAAAGTATCTGGCATTCATGGAGTTCATCACGCCATAGACTACATAGAACTGGTCTTCCTTTTCGCAGTAGGTCATACACGGCGCCCAGATGCCTTTGGCAGAGGGCAGCTTTTTCAAGTCAACCTTTTCGTCATCGGTCAGCACATGGGTGTACAGTTCCCAGTTCTTCATATCCTTGGAATGGTAGATGGGAATGCCGGGAAACCATTCAAAAGTGGAAACTGCCATGTAATAATCATCGCCCTTGCGGCAGATGCACGGATCCGGATTAAAACCCGGGAGAATCGGATTTTTAAGCATTTTCATTTCCTCCTTCGTTTGCGAGTTCCTTTACGATGCCGTCATATTCCTTGTCCAGCTTGTAGAACAGCATAACAACAACCTGTGCGACAAAGAGGATTGCCGGGATCCAGATAAAGGTGATCTCAGAGCCTGCGCTTGCGCCTGCTGCGCCGATGACCCAGCCCAGGATAGCAGAACCCAGACCGTTTCCTACCTTAAAGCCAAAGCTGGATGCAGAGTTGATGAGACCTTCAGTACGATAGCCGGTTTTCCATTCGCCGTACTCGATGGTGTCGGATACGATAGCGAACATACAGGAAGAGATGCCGGCGTTGCCGATGCCCTTGAGGACGCAGGCGGTGATGATGCCAGCCATATTTGTGCCGACAAAGCCGAACATTGCAAAGCCGATGCCATAAACGACTGCGCCGATAATCAGCATATTCCGCTTGCCGATCTTCTTGATGAGGAATGCGGTGAAGAACATAACGCCGATCTGCACCAGGTTTGCAACCAGATTCATGGTGCCGACCATATTCTCATTGTGGAGAATGTTCTTTGCGTAGTAAACGGCTGCACCGCCGTTCAGCGAGTAGTTGATGAAGATGAATACCAGAGTCACGGTAATCATGATCCAGTACTTGTTCTTGAACAGCAGGCCAATGCCTTTCAGGAACGGCACTTTCTCCTGCTTGGTCTCCTTTGCCGGTGCAACACGTTCTTTTGTTCCGGTAAAGGTAATCATAAATACGATCACTGCCAGGATGCCGAACACAGCGAATGTCTTTGTCCATGCGGAGAGGTTATCGCCGAAGAACTGTACCAGCGGCAGGGTCAGATTGGTGATGAGCAGTGTGCCGGTAGTTGCCAGGATCATACGGAAGATGCTGAGGACAGAACGCTCGTACTGGTTCTGTGTAATCAGTGCATTCAGTGTGGCATAAGGCACATTGATCGCCGTGTAGACCACAGAGGACACCAGGTTATACGTAATAAAGATGTACACCAGTTTTGAGGTCTCCCCCAGTCCGGACGGCACGGAGAACAGCAGGATTCCGGCAAGGGCAAAGGGAATTGCCATGCGCAGAATCCACGGACGGCACTTGCCGAACCGGGACTTGGTTCTGTCTACGATAACGCCCATGATAAGGTCGGTGACGCCGTCGAACACTCTCGACAGCAGCATGATGGTACCGATGGTAGCGGCACTGACGTGAACATAATCGGTATAATAAAAGAGCAGGAATGCGGACATTGCGGAGTAGATGATGTTACAGCCCAGATCTCCGCAGCCATAGGAAAAACGTTCCCAAAAGCTGATTTTTGTTTTTGAAGCGGAAGCCATGGTAGGTTTCCTCCTTTCGTGTTTTTGTTGTCTCTATTATAACCGATATCCCGACAACAGAAAAGGCGGTATTCAGACAACAAAATAGGGCAAATCCGATATTTATGCAGATTTGCCCATAGATATCCTATTTTAGGCATCGCTGTATCAAGCCAACTCAAGCCCCTGTTCCGTGCTGTTTTATTTCCGAAACTCCCGGCGTTTTTCCTTTGGCGTACAGTGATAGCGCTCCTTGAACAGCTGCATGGCGTACTTATAATTGGTGCAGCCGTGATCTTCAAAAATCGTTCCGATACTGTGATCCGTTTCCTGCAGATCCCGGACAACTTTGTGCAGGCGTATCTCATACAGGTACTGCATCACCGTCAGCCCCAGCTGTTTCTTGAAAAGCTTGGACAGATAGTCGGGATTGTAGCCGAAATGCGCTGCAATATCCTCCATCACGATCTTTTCGCTGTGGTGATCCTCGATATACCGCATGATGTTCTTGACCTTGTTGATGGAACGATTCCGCTTATTGACTGCCTTGTCCGTCAGCCGGATGGAATAGGAATGCACCAGCGTATACAACAGGTCATAGAGCAGGCTGTTGAACTTGAGCAGATACGCATCCGGACGCACATCATAGACGATATACATATCCGTGAAAATTTTCTTGATGCGTTCCAGCCGTGTGACATCCACCGGATGTTCGGGGTGCATATCCACGTGAAATTCCAGCAGGTCATACGCCGGAATATACTTTTCCAGCACAGCGCTGGGGATCAGCAGCACCAGCGCCTTGTTTTTCTGCGCCGTCACCGAATGGATCACTCTGGGGTTGACGATGGAAAATTCTCCGGGGTGCAGCGTCTGGCGCACGTTGTTTTCAAACTGTGTCACCATGCTCCCCTCGATCATGTACACCAGTTCCAGGCTGTTGTGCCAGTGCGGCGCAACATAGCCGCCGCTGTCCTCGGACAGATAAAACCGCACATCAATATCGGGGTTGCTGGACACGATCTCATGCCGAATGCTGTTATTTTCCATACTGCACCTCATTTCTTTCCGGGTATCGCTTTCCATTTGATTATAGCATATTGTCTGCACTTTTGCAATGACAGCAGAAAAAAAGTATTTTCCACAAAATTCAAATTATAGAAAAGTCCCCCTTGAAAAGGGGGATGTCAGCTTAAGCTGACAGGGGGATCATCACAATCTATACTCACTTATGGAATATCCACACAAGGCACGCCTTTTCAAATAAAATAACGATAACATTTGTTTTGCAAGGGGTAATCCTCTGTCAGACTTGCATTTCTCGTCCCAATATGTTAAACGATTGATATCCCCTTTTCAGAGAAAGTTCAGTCTCTGAAAAAACACTTTCCAGGAGATCAAGACGTATGAGACTATTTTCCAATCTCTTTAAGTCAAAGGTCGGCGCTGAAAGCAAGCAGTCTGACCTTTGAAACAAAAACAGCCCCGGCAGTACCGCTTTTCCACGGTATGCCGGGGCTGTTGTCATTTCCGGAAACGATCAGTATTTCCAGCTGTTTGTCTTGACCTGGGTGTCGATCATGTGCTTGTAAATGCCGTTTTCCGCACGCAGCGCATCCGGGCTGCCCATTTCCGCAACCTTTCCGTCCTTCAGCACAACGATCTTGTCTACGCCGTCAACGGTGCGCATTCTGTGTGCAATGATGAGAACGGTCTTGTTCCGGATCAGCTTGGAGATGGACTCCTGTATCAAGGACTCGTTGTCCACATCCAGAGATGCCGTCGCCTCATCCATCAAAATGATCGGCGCATCTTTCAGAAACGCTCTGGCGATGGAGATACGCTGCCTTTCGCCGCCGGAAAGCTCAGAGCCGTTTTCACCGATCATGCTGTTCCACTTGTCCGGCATACGCTCTACAAAGTCCTCACAGTGCGCCAGCTTGGCAGCCGCCATGACCTCTTCGTCTGTTGCATCCTTTCTGCCGATCCGGATGTTTTCCAGAACGGTGTTGTTGAACAGCGTGACATCCTGGAACACGATGGCATACATGGAGAGCAGTTTCTCCGGGTCGATCCGGGAAACGTCCATGCCGCCGACTGTGATCTTTCCCTTGTCGTTGTCCCAGAAACGAGCCACCAGTCTGGAAACCGTAGTCTTTCCGCCGCCGGACGGACCGATCAGCGCCGTTACCTCGCCCTGCTTTGCCGTAAAGCTGACATCCGAAAGCACCTGCTCTCCGCTCTTGTAGGAGAACGCCACGTGATCGAAACAAATGTCATATCCCTGGTTGGTCAGAACGTCGCTGCCGGTCTGTTCCTCGTGGGACAAAATCTCATCCATCCGCTTACAGTTCACGTCTGCACTGATGATTGCGGAAAGGTTTTGCAGGGAGATCTGCAGCGGTTCGTACATCCGAGTCACCACCAGCAGGAACATAAAGAATGTGAGAACATTGATCTCGCCGCTTACCAGAAGCATACTGCCTACAACTGCCACAGTTCCCATGCCCAGTTTCAGGATCATCTGTGCTGAGCAGACAAAAGCCGCATTGGTGAATTCTAGAACGGCGGCGTGCTTTTCCACTGCCTTTATCTTCTTGGTCAGCCCTTTCATGTACGAGTCGGTCATGTTGTACGAACGCAAATCACGCACGGTCTCCAGTCCTTCCTGGATACCGTCCAGGCAGTTCACCTTGTAGACCGATGCCTTTTCCAGCATATTTTTCAGAAACTTCTGGGAACAAAGCACGATCAAAAATGCCACCGGCATGCCCCAAATCGCCGCCAGCGCCATCTTCCACTGGAAAAAGAACAGGGAAAGCACGATGATCGTGGTGGAGATCATAGCGCCGATCAGTTCCGGAATCCAGTGAGAGGACGCTGTCTCCAGCAGAGCGCAGTCTGCCATAATGGTATTGGTCAGATCGGCAAGATCTTTCTTGCCAAAGAAGGAAAGCGGAATCTTCCGCAGCTTTTCCGCAAGGGTTCTTCGCCGCACGCCGCTCTCTACATAGGTGGAAAAGAACGTGGAACGATACTGAAAAATCGTTGTCAGAGCGATCAAAAGCAGAATGGCCACGATTGCCGCAATGAAAAACGGCAGCTTTTCTCTCGGCACTTCCCCGTCCAGCAGATAGGACGCCAGAAAGTACAGCAGTCCCACCGGCATCATCAGCACCAGATTTGCAAGTGCAACGGCAAAAATTGCTCTGATCATATCCTTTGCGCCCTTGTCCGAAAGCGCATATTTATGCTTTAATTTTTCAATCATTGCGCAGCACCTGTCTTTCCGACCTGCCAGTTGACAGATCTATTGTATTCATTCCACATATGCGTATACACGCCGTTTGCGGCAAGCAGTTCTTCATGTGTTCCGCTCTCCGCAATTTTGCCGTCTGCCAGCACATAAATGCAGTCTGCATTGGTGATGGTCGAAAGCCGGTGGGCGATCATGATGACAGTCTTGTCTTTGGAAAGCTTTTCGAACGCCTGCTGTACCAGCATCTCATTATCCGGGTCTGCAAAAGCCGTTGCCTCATCCAGAATCAGCACCGGCGCATTTTTCAGAAAGGCTCTTGCAATGGAAAGCCGCTGTGCCTCACCGCCGGAGACATAGACACCCTTTGCCCCGATCTGGGTATTGACTCCATCCGGGAACTTCTCGATGATATCCATGCACTGTGCATCCCGCAGTGCCTGCATTACCTCTGCATCGCTGGCATCCGGTCTGCCCATTCTGACATTTTCCAGAATGCTCATCTTGAGCAGCTTGCTGTCCTGGAATACATAAGAGACCTGGTTCATCAGTTCCTTTCCGTCAATCTCCTTTACATCAGTGCCGCCGATGCGGATAGAACCGCTTTTCACATCCCAGAACCGTGCAGCCAGTGAGGCGAGGGTAGTCTTTCCGCCGCCGGACGGCCCCACAAGGGCAATGTGCTGTCCTGCCGGAATCTCCAGGGTAATGCCGTCGATCGCATTCCGCTCAGAACCGTCATAGGCAAATACCACATTTTCCATGGAAACGCTGGCGTTCGCCGGGCTTTTCGGCTTTTCTGCCTCTGCCAGCGGAGAAAGATCCAGGATGCTGTCCATACGATTCAGCGCATCCGTTACGATCATATTGGACTCCCCGGCATAGGCAATCTTCATCAGCGTTACGGTCAGAATCGAACTGATCAGAATATAGAACAGCAGATTCAGAATAAACGTATCGGTCACGCCGTGTCCGGTGAACAGGTATGCCGAAAGAATCAGAACGGCAAACACAGCGTTTACCGCAGTGGTGAATCCGACCATGGGCATCATCATGCTCTTGGTATAGGAAACCGTCCACTTTTCATACTCGTCAATAGCCTTTTTGAACCGACGGAACGAAAAGATGGTCTGCCCGAAAGTCTTGACCACCGGAATGCCACGCACATACTCGACAGCCTCGGACGACATGGATTCCAGTGCATTCTGGTATTCCTTCATGTCTGCCGCCAGCTTTGGCCCCATCATCGCCGAACCCATCAGCACAAAAGCGATCGCCGCCGGAATCAGACACATAAGCCCCAGCCGCCAGTCAAACACTGCCATTACCGCAAGCAGCGCAATGGGCGTTGCGATGGAAACCGCCTTGTCCGGGAGGTTGTGCGCCAGATACGTTTCCGTGGCTGCGCTGGAATCCGAAACAATTTTCCGGATCTTACCCGTTCCCTCGCTTTCCACGTATCCCAGCGGCAGCTTCATAATGTGTTCCATCATGGCAATCCGCATATTCGCCTGCACCCGGAACGCCGCCAGATGGGAACACATCAGCGCCGCAATGTAAAACAGCATGGAAAGCAGAGCGCCTCCTACTGCATACCAGCCGTATGTTTTGATATGTACCGCCTGGCTGAAATCCGGCCGGACTTCCAGCACCTCTTTGATGATGCGCCAGATCTCATAAAACGGGATCAGAGCGATCACTGCACTCACTACCGCAAGAGCCAATGAAAGGTATGTCAGATACTTTCGCTTTCCGGCGTACCCCATCAGTCTCTGAAACGAACTTTTTCCCTTTTGTTTCAATGTGATTCCTCCTTTAGAATTATATAGTTAGATTTCACTAACCTATATGCAAATTTTAGAACTTGCTCTCATAAAATGATTTTGCTGAAAAAACATACAACTTCATTTTTATGCGAACAAGTTCCTGTAACCGCAGTTCCACAAAAACAAGCACAGGTTACGTAAGACCAAGCACCGCTTTCCAGCCGGCATAGCTGTACTTGCGGATATCATCCATAAAAAGCTTTGCCTTTTCGAAGTCCATATTGTGGGACACGAGTTCATAGACATACTGCCAGCCTGTCCGGCAGATCACATGGATGAAGAAGTCATCCACCTTTTCCCCTGCCGAAAACTGCACGGCAAACTTCTTGTAATAGCTTTCTTCGATCCCTGCCAGCCTGTCGAAATAGGTCTCGTATTCCGTCCCGGCAGAACAGCAGAAAATGAGCCGGAATGCGTTGAAATTCTCGTAAATTTACACCAGGACATCGTCTGTTCCCCGGTTCCCGCAGGCAATGGCATCGGTGACTTCCGAAACATCTGACGCTGCCTGCACAGAATCCATATAGATCTGCATCAAGCCATCTGCCGCCGGCTTGACAAGCGTTTCAAACAGTCCTGCTTTGTCACCGAACCGGGTATAGATGGAATTGGTGCTGACGCCGCTTTCCGCAGAGATTCTCCGGAGGCTGGCATCGTGAAATCCGTGCGCCAGAAATTCCTGTTCTGCACTTTTCAGAAGTGCCTCTGTAACGCCGGCTGATTCTTTTCTCATTTCGCACTTCCTTTCTATAACACTGTTATTATAACACTGTTATTCTAACTTGTCAAGAGAAAATTTGATACTTTCCAAAACTTTTTTCAGCGGAATCCTGTATCTGCCAAAATCGCATGAAATTCCGTCGGTTTCGTTGACTTTTCCGTACAAAACATGGTATAATGAGCAAAAGACAACGGAAGGATGAACCATATGAAGAAAACACTTGCTGCTCTGCTGTCGTGCCTGTTCCTGGCGGCAGCGCTGCCCCAGCCGTCACTGTACGCCGCAGAAACAGACGCTCCAGAGGATTCCCGCATCACCGGAGATGTCAACGGAGACGGAAAACGAAACGCCGCAGATATTGTGCTGATGCAGCAGTGGCTGCTGCAGGTTCCGGATACCACACTTGCTGACTGGCAGGCAGGCGACTGCAATGCAGACGGCAGACTGGATGGTCTTGACCTTTGCCGGATGCGGCAGCTGCTGACCGCACCAGCACTGCAGAATCCGCTGGAACAGCTGGTGGGAATGTCCTATGCAGATGCAGTGAAAAACGGCTATATCTCCAGATCAGAATACAACTATCAGATCTCGGGTAATCTAAAGAGTACCATTGAAACCCAAATGGAACGTCCCCTGGACTACTCCATTGACCGGTTTTATCTGGTAAGCAATGAAACGCTGGGACTGACCGGTGACACAAAATACCTGTACAATTCCAGCACGGCGGATGTTTATCCCATCACAGAAGAGACAAGCATGAACTGCGCCACCTGGTATTGGAAAGGCAAAAAGGCGGCGCTCTACGGCATTGATGACGACGCCGACACGCAGAGCAAGTTCCTGGATGCCATGGAGTTCTACGGTGTCACCGAGATCTACTACTCCATCGGTGCAAACAAGCTGGTAAACAGCGTGAATATGGTGGAAACCTTTGTCAGGAACGCCTACGCCAGAAACATGAAGGTCTATCTGCTGACCGGTGAAAAGACCTGGCTGTATGAGGACAGCTATCAGACCGCCATCTATCGGGTATTCGACCGGGTGGCAGAGTATAACAGCATGGTGGATTATGATGCCCGGCTGGCTGGCGTATCCTACGATGTGGAGGTCTGGACAAATTCCGAATATAACTGGAAAAACAATGACGCCGCACGGTATCAGCAGGTAAAGTTCATCGAAACTGCACAGCAGTACGCCGAATCGAAGGACTTGTCCGTCTCCTACTGCCTGCCGTTCTGGATCGTCCGCTATGACTACACAGATGATGCCGGCGAAACACATAACGTATACGACTCTATCACCCAGATTGCCAACGAGACCATTCTCATGGCATACCGTGACAGTGCTGCTGCCGTGGAAAAGCTGGTGGCAGAGGTACAGACCGGTGCATCCCGGTCTGTCTACGACTACAACGAGAAAAACGACTGCAACCTGGAAATCGCAGTGCAGGCGGACGAGAACAGCGAGGGCGACCATGTCACTTTCTATGAAGAGGAAAAGGAACATCCCGGCTATCTCAATACAGAAATTGCAAAAATCAAGTCCGACCTGGAGACACATCGTTTCCACACCACATTCGCCATTCACCAGGCGATTCCGCTGTATGAGTACTACCTTTCTCTGGAATCATAAATGCCTGCTCTGTCTCTGACAAAAAGGAGGATTTCTCATGCCCAACCGCTGCAAATGGTGCAATCCAAACAACCCGAAGTACATCGCCTATCACGACAGGGAATGGGGTGTTCTGCGGACAGACGACGCCTATCTGTTTGAGATGCTGCTCCTGGAATCATTCCAGGCAGGGCTTTCCTGGGAGTGTATCCTAAACAAACGGGAAAATTTCCGAAAGGCGTTCGATGATTTCCAGGCAGAAAAAATCGCCGCCTATACAGCGGAAAAGTGCAGTGCTTTGGCTGCGGACAAGGGCATTGTGCGAAACAGGCGCAAGATCCAGGCAAGCGTCCGGAATGCGGCGATCTTCCTTGCCATTTCCGCCGAATTCGGCAGCTTTTATAACTATCTGTGCCAGTTCACACAGGGCAGGATCTTTTACGAAACCGGAAAAGCCACAAGTCCCCTGTCCGATGCCATTTCCACCGACCTGCAAAAGCGTGGCATGAAATTTGTCGGCAGTACCATCATCTATGCGTATTTACAGGCGGTTGGCATCCTGTATTCCCACGATGCAGGCTGCGATCTGTACAGGCATTCTTAAAATGCAAAAAAGCATACAGTATCCGTTCCCGGAAATACTGTATGCTTTTTCATTTTCCAAAAATTATCCGGCAATGCCACGAATCGCAGACACCGTCTGCTGATACCGGGTTTTCACTGCCTGGAAAGCGTCTGCGTAGTCCACCGAAAGGTCTCGCCCACGCAGTTCCTCGGTCAGTTCCGAGCTTGCCTGCCGCAGCGGTTCAAATCCCAGATTGAGGCAAATGCCTTTCAGCGTGTGCGCCATGCGAAACGCCTCTTCGGCATCGTGCGCATCCAGCGCATCGCAAAGACCGGAAAACGTCTTATCCTCCAAAAAGCGCAGGGCGAACTTCGTCACGATCCGTTCGCTGCCCAGCCGCTGTAACACAGGCGCATAATCTGCACCCATCTTTGTATAACATTCCTGTATTGTCATATGATCTCATTCCCTCGATTTCACAACGCAGCGTATTCATAGGCGTTCTTGCTCTGTTCCACCAGTTCCCGTTTCAGCGTGTCCTGTATCTCCAGAAGGCACTCCAGCAGAACCGGGTTAAACGCACCGCATTCCCCGTTCAGAATCATCTGAATGGCTCTCTCATGGGAAAACGCCTTTTTATATACCCGTTCGCTCACCAGTGCATCATATACGTCTGCCAGCGAAACCACCTGTGCCGAAATGGGGATCTCATCGCCCACAAGCCCGTCCGGGTATCCCTTTCCGTCGAATCGTTCGTGATGCCACCGGCATATGTCATGCGCCACACGAACCAGCGGCTCGCTCTGGTAGATCGCCAGGCTCTCCAGCATATTGGCGCCAATTACTGTGTGGGTTTTCATGATCTCAAACTCTTCCTTGGTCAGCCGTCCCGGCTTGTTTAG
>ERZ809198.667-NODE-667-length-15137-cov-8.420369_pt1 | contig 15137 bp, 12 predicted proteins | sample MGYA00520793_ERZ809198 | MGnify/ENA primary metagenome ERZ809198 (study PRJEB31570, sample SAMEA3213005) | Homo sapiens | biome: human-gut; feature: human gut; material: fecal | place: Sweden | collected 2011 ... | reverse complement strand
GGCACTTGCAATCGTCTTTCCCCACAGGCGCATGATGAGGAGCGAGATGAAGAGGGAAGTCAAGACATAGCCCTGAGCCTTCTCAAACTTTAGATTTCGAACGATTTTACCGATGCTCAATGCCTTCATGACGACTAAAAGTTGCTCTTGGGTTTGTTCTTTAACGGATAAAACCTTGGTAAGTTCGTTCAAATTACCTATTTTTACATCTATAAAAGTATTCTTATTTTCCATTGTAAATCAGTTGATTAAGCACCTCTAATTTACGAAGAAATTTTGAATTACTGTTACTTCCCACCCTCTTTATTGGGGGTGGGAAACTTTAGTTAAAACCAATACGAAGTGTACGCCCCTTACTCACTTTAAAGCATGCACTTGTTTTTCGACGCAAATTCACGAAATACGCTCCAGAAAGCAGGAAAGCAGCCCCCGAATGACGCATGGCCGGAGAATGGGCATAGGGATATTTTAAATACGTGGACGGCATGCCATATTTTGACACTAAAGGCCGGGAATTAACAAGGAGGTAAAAAAAAGAGGCTGCGACTTAGCGTATCACTTTTCTTTTTGTACATTTGCGCCCGCAAATGAAACTTAACTGGCTTATATTGTTGATTGTTGCGATGCTTTCGGCATCGCTCACTTACATGACAAATACAGCAGATGCCGCAACCCCAAACGAGGTTACGACACCTGCCGCCAATGGTATGCCGCTAACCGACCAAGACGATGACAACCGCTCTCGGCATGGCATACAGGGTTTGTCTGCTTGCCCGATTATTTCTTTCGCTTCCCTAAGTGTCGGTGAAGAACATGGCAGGGGAAACAGCGGAAACGCTTCGCTGTTCAAACTGCATGCTTGGCTGACGTGTCATAATTCCGATGTGCTCCACACGCTTGGTGACATTGCAACGCCGCATGCAAACCGCATACGTTACTACATTTACCACAGAAACCTCCGCATTTAATAGTCGACAAAACAACTGCCTTTTCTCCCCCATCGCGCTTGGCAGTTTGCGTATTTCGCATTTTCTCATTTACTTTTAAGTAGGTGTTCAAAATTATTTAATATAATTCTATCGAAGTATTTTTACTTTGAATCACGTTCTTGCACCACATTTGTTTGCTCTGTGCTCAGTCACATAGCCCGCTATGCTCCTTCGCACAGAACAAACAACTACGGCACAATAACGCAATTCAAATGTAAAAATAATTTTGAACACCTACTTAAATGCTGACTTTGAACACTTTCAGAGTCTGCACCATGTGTTAAGTAGTAATTTACAAAATCATGACAAAAAAACTGGTAAACATATACCGTAATGCTTTGAAAACAGTCAGACGTAAATTGATGAAAACCTCGTTAGAACAGTTCATTTGTTTCGGAGTGAAGTCTGATATGCCTCAAAAGCAAATTATGGCTGTGTATGCAGGTTATTCGCTGATAGGCACCCTACTGCTGTTACTGCCCGTTTCGTCGAAGTGCGATATTCCGTTCATCGACCATCTGTTCACCGTGGTCAGTGCCATATCTACCACCGGACTGGCCACTGTCGATGTAGCCTCAGCTTATACTTTTTTTGGTCAGTTCGTCATCCTGCTGCTGATTCAAATGGGTGGTTTGGGCTACATGACGCTTTCATCGTACGTGATGCTGAAACTCACCGGACGGTTCGGCAGCGACAAGGCCAAACTCTTTCAAATTCAGTTTGCCGTTCCCGATACTTTCGATTCGGAGGTGATGCTGAAAAGCATTGTGAAATATACATTCTCCTTTGAGCTACTTGGTTTTGTGCTGCTCTGTCCTTACTTTCTGTTGCAAGGCACAGCCCAACCGGTGTGGTCGGCTATGTTTCACTCCGTGTCGGCGTTCTGTACGGCAGGATTCAGCATTTACTCCGACAATTTGATGCAGTTTCAGTCGGATGTGTATGTCAACGTCGTCATCATGGTGCTGTGTATCGCCGGTGCCATGGGTTTTATCATGATGACCGACATTAGCAAATGGATTACGCAAAAGCATTACAAAATCAGTTTTACCACCAAGGTAATCATGTCGATTACCGGCCTGCTGGCCCTGTGGGGAACCGTCCACTTGTACTTTTGCGAAGATTCATTTCAGCATCTGCCCGTGGGCGAACGGTGGATGGCTTCGCTGTTTCAGTCCATTTCGGCCATGACTACGGTGGGCTACAACACTGTCGACGTAAGCCAAATGGTTCCCATTTCGCTGCTGATACTTACCATCACCATGTATATCGGTGCATCGCCATCGGGCACAGGCGGCGGCTTGAAGTCTACCACGATTTCGGCATTATATGCCTACACGAAATGCGCTTTGGAGTTTCGCAACAAAGTTTCGCTTTGCGGCAATGTCATTCCACGCTACCGCATTACTTCGGCCCTAACCACCGTGTTGTTCTACACCTTTATTCTTTTCGTTGGCATTTACCTGATTGGTTTGTTTGAACCCGACGATGCCGACTTTCTGAAAATTTCTTTCGAGGCTGTGTCGGCTTTGGCTACTGCCGGACTGACTTCGGGCATTTTGTCGGACATTACCATTGGCAGCAAAGTGGTACTCGTTTTGCTCATGTACATTGGGCGTGTGGGGGTAATTACCTTTGGCAATGTCATGCTGGCCGGCAAGGAAGAGTCTATCAAGGGAAAGCACGACATAGCTGTGTAGCAAAAGGCATTACCGGCTGACTGCATGGCACACTGTAACGAAGGCATTTGTTCAGCCCTAAACCACTAAAAAAAGAGCAGCAAACAAGCTCCTGACGGGGAACTCGTTTGCTGCTCTTTTTGTTTGCAGGGTAAATAGCTTTTGGGGCGTTCTGACATAAAAAACGATTTTTTACTGAATAGATGCGAAGTTATTTATCAAATTACGCTCATTAAGTAATAATTGCACAACTGAGCTAACAAAACAAAGGATGAAATTTTAAAGATTTTTACGTTCAAATTATTTGGAGCGCATTTGAAAAACCCATAGATTTGCGAAACAACCTATCCTTAAAACCTTATAGCCATGAAAATAAATTGTTCGCAGGCCGGAACCCTGGAATCCGGCGACATAATGATTCAGATTTTTCCCGCTGAACATCCCGGACTTGAAATTAACCTTGAAAGCACCGTGGCTTATCAGTTTGGCGAACAAATTAAAAACGTCATCAAAGAAACTGTGGGCGAATTGGGTGTGACGGATGCCCGCATCGAAGCCATTGACAAAGGCGCACTCGACTGCACCATCCGTGCCCGTACAACGGCCGCCGTGGTTCGTGCCACCGGCGTGGACGTTTGGCAGGATTAAGAAACCTGTAAAAAAAAAGACTGAGCCTAAACGCTCAACAAAGGGCAACGGGCACAGCAAGCCGGTTTCACATGCCGCGTTCATTGCAGTTTCTGCCTTCTCCGTTTTAAAAAAAAGAATTAAGCGGTTCCCGTTTTTTTTCTGATTGCTGATTTTCTTTACATTCAACCCCCTTAAATCATTCAGCAGATGCAAAGACTAAGAAGAACCATGATGTTCGTGCCGGGAAATAATCCGGGCATGATGGCCGATGCACATATATACGGTCCCGACTCCATAATGCTCGACCTCGAAGACTCCGTTACGATGGCCGAAAAGGATGCGGCACGACTGCTTGTGTATCAAGCACTGAAAACAGTAGATTACGGCAACACCGAAATGGTGGTGCGCATTAACCCCCTCAATACTCCGTACGGAAAAAAAGACATCGAAGCTGTGGTGAAAGCCGGTGTGGACGTGATTCGTATGCCTAAAACCGAAACTGCCGAAGAAGTGGTTGAGGTGGAACGCGAAATTGAACGCGTCGAACGCGAATTGGGCTGCGTGGGACGTACCAAAATCATGGCTGCCATCGAAAGCACACTTGGCATTGTCAATGCGTATGCCATTGCTACGGCTTCGCCCCGCATGATGGGCATCGCATTGGGAGCCGAAGATTATTGCGCCAACCTCAAAGCGCAACGTACTCCAGGTGGCGACGAACTACGCCTGGCGCGCGAAACAATCGTTGTGGCTGCACGTGCAGCAGGCATCGATGCACTCGACACCGTTTACTCGAACCTGAACGATATGGAAACCTTCCGACAGGAGGTGGAATACATCAAAACATTGGGATTCGATGGAAAATCAATCATCAACCCGCGACAAATCGAAGTAATCAACGAAGTGTTTGCACCCAAGGAAAAGGAAATTACCAAAGCGCGGGCCATCATTGCTGCTATCAAGGAGGCCGAGGCCAAAGGCTCGGGTGTTATTGCACTGAACGGTAAAATGATTGACCGCCCCGTGGTTATCAGGGCACAACGTACCATCAATCTGGCCATTGCATCGGGTATTTTAAAAGAGGAGGACTTATGAACACGATCAAAGAACGCGCCGCTGCCATTGCTGCTGCAGCGCAAAAACTAAATAGTGCCGTGTACAATGCTTCCAATGATCATGGCAAAATAACGGAAGCTCGAACAGTTGCACAACAACATAGCCCCAAACTGGTGAGCCTGGAGGAGGCTATCAAACAGAGCGGACTGAAAGATGGCATGACCATTTCGTTTCACCATCATTTCCGTGGCGGTGACAAGGTGGTTAACCTCGTGGTCGGCAAACTGGCTGAAATGGGATTCAAAAATCTGCATTTGGCTGCATCGAGTTTGCTCGATACGCACGAACCGCTCATCGAACACATTAAAAATGGCGTAATCACTCAAATATCTACTTCGGGACTGCGCGGCGAACTGGCACGCCAAATTTCACTGGGTTTGATGGAAAACCCGGTTGTTTTCCGTAGCCACGGTGGACGCGGAGCGGCTATTGCCAAGGGCGAACTGCACATTGATGTGGCTTTTTTGGGTGCTTCGTCGTCCGACCCTCTGGGCAATGCCTGCGGTTATTCGCGCTCTGAAAATGCACAGTCTATCTGTGGTTCGCTGGGCTATGCGCTACCCGATGCCGAATATGCCGACAAGGTGGTGATTCTGACCGACGACCTGGTGAATTACCCGAACACGCCGGCTTCGATTTCTGAACGCTACGTCGACTACGTTGTTCAGGTTGACAGCGTGGGCGATTCGTCAAAAATCGCTTCGGGGGCCATTCGCGACACCAAAAACCCGCGCGACATTCTGCTGGCCAAACAGGCTGCCAAGGTGATTGAACACAGTGGCTATCTGACGCCCGGCTTCAGCATACAAACCGGATCGGGCGGTGCCTCACTGGCTGTGGTGAAATACTTGCGTAATGCCATGGTTGAACAAAACATCAAGGCTTCGTTTGCCTTGGGCGGCATCACGGCACACATGGTGAAACTGCACGAAGAAGGACTCATCGAACGACTCATTGACGTACAATCGTTCGACAAAGTGGCTGCCGAATCACTTAAAAACGATGCCATGCATCAGGAAGTGTCGGCTTGCGAATATGCCAGTCCTGACGAACCCGGTTCGGCGGTTCACTACCTCGACATCGTGATTCTTTCTGCGCTCGAAGCCGACGTTAATTTCAATGTCAACGTGCTGGTAGGTTCCGACGGTATTATTCGCGGAGCCATTGGCGGCCATCCCGACACGGCTGCCGACTCGGCACTTTCAATCATTGTTTGTCCGCTGTTGCGCGGCCGCATACCGTGTATTGTCGACGAAGTTACCACCCTCATCACTCCGGGAAGCAGTGTCGACGTTATCATCACCGAATACGGCATTGCCGTGAATCCGCGTCGCCCCGAATTGGCTGAAAAACTTCGCTCGGCCGGGCTGAACGTCGTTGACATCACAACCCTGCGCGACAAGGCACTCAGCATCATCGGCCAACCGGCACCGCTGCCTTTCGGCGACCGCACGGTGGGTGTGGTGATGAACCGCAACGGCGCGGTGATGGACGTAATTCACAATATCATCGAACCTGAACCTTAAAACAATTAAGCAGGTGTTCTCAAATTAAAGTCCAATTACTTCAATAGCATTAGAAACCTAATTTTGAACGAAATCGTCTGAACTTTTATGAAATTCAAGATTTGCCTTAATTTTTGAGGCGTTTTTGGGCCTTGAAGAAGGAGTGTAGCGAGCTACACGACTGATGAAAGGTCAAAAAACGGCCAAAAAGAAAGGTGAAGATTGAATTTAGAAGAGATAAATCTCCCATTCAAATCTTCGTCAGAAAAGTTTAGACGACTTCTTAGTTCGATGCGTGTTCAAAACAGATGCCCTAAAATCAAAAATTCTACTTTAATTGGTGATTCATCTCTTACCGTATTTCGGGGTCAGGGGGATGAATCACCTTTTGGGGGTTTGGAACGGTAGCTTGCAAAGCGCCGTTCTTCCCACGTTCATTCACGTAATAATATGGAAAAAATAGCTACTATTTGTATGATGCGCGATGTGGTTCGCGCCCTTTCAGAGTTGGAACAGCAACTTTCGCAGCATTACAGCATCACGCTGAATGAAGCCATGATTCTTTGCTGCATCGGCAATGACAAAATATCTGCCGGCACCATTTGTGAACATACTGGGTTGTTAGCCCCCCATGCTTCGAAAATATTGCGCGGTCTGGAAAACAAGCATTACTTGCGCCGTTCCTTCGGACATGATGACAAACGCCACATCTATTTTGCCCTCACCCGTCAAGGCAGCGACGTGCTCGATGAACTCAAACAGCATCCGCTCACCGTACCCGAACTGTTCCGTCCGCTGCTCGATGCCCATTGTGCCGGAGGAAACTGCACAGGTGCCGTCGCTACAAACACACAATCGTAAACCTTAGCTCGTTTTTTTTATTTTGCTTATGACCATAACTCTTATCATTCTGGCCCTTTCGGCCATACTTTTCGTCAGCGGAAAAATCCGTTCCGACCTCGTTGCCATCTGTGCAGCCCTGGCCCTGGTGCTCACCGGCGTACTCACCCCCGAAGAAGCCTTGGCCGGATTTTCCAACCCCATAGTTATCATGATGACCGGACTCTTTGTGGTGGGCGGCGGCATATTCAGTACCGGACTGGCCAAGCGCATGGGCACCGGTATTCTCGGACTGGCCGGAACCAGCGAAACCAAACTCTTCGTTTTGCTCATGCTCACCACCAGTGTGGTCGGCGCCTTTGTCAGCAACACTGGTACCGTGGCTCTCATGCTTCCCATCGTCGTGAGTATGGCACGCGGAGCAGGTGTTTCGCCCGCCCGTATGCTCATGCCTCTGGCCTTTGCCGGAAGTATGGGCGGTATGCTCACCCTTATCGGAACGCCGCCCAACCTCATTGTGCGCGATGCCTTGGTGGCTGCCGGTTATGCGCCACTTACGTTCTTCTCGTTTACCCCCATCGGCATTCTTTGTATTGTTGTCGGTACTTTGGCTCTTATTCCCCTTTCGCGTAAATTCCTGAAGGAACGTACCGGCAAGAATACCTCGCGAAGCGGTAAGACACTCAGCCAGCTAGCCGAAGAATATAAGGTAGGACAAGGCCTTATGGCTGCGCAAATCACCCTCGGCTCGCCCATGATGGGTAAAACCCTCAAGCAGCTTAACGTCTACAATGCCTATGGGGTCAACGTCATTGAAATTCGCCGCATTGCCAAGCAGGGAGCAGCTCTTCGCAAAGTCGAACAGTTTGCCTCGGCCGATGTCGAACTGCAAACCGACGACGTGCTTTACCTCTGCGGTTCGCCCGAACGTATTAACCTGCTCATTGCCGAAAATGCCTTGCTGCCGCAAAAACAGGATGAGGCCGCTGCCGGATTGAACTTTTACGATGTGGGTATGGCCGAAATTCTTATTTTGCCCACTTCGGCGCTTGTAGGCCGCACCGTGGCGCAGGCCGATTTTCGTGCCACCTACGGATTGAACATTCTCGGTATTCGCCGTCACGACGACTATTTGCTCGACGACATCAAGAACCGCCGTCTTCATGCTTCCGACATCATCCTCGTGCAAGGCCCTTGGGACAACATTGCCCGGCTCAACAAATCCGATGGTACCGAATGGGTGGTTATCGGTCAGCCGCAGGAGCAAGCCGCCCGTGTTACCCTCGACTACAAAGCCCCCCTTGCCGCCCTCATCATGTTGCTCATGGTTGTAGCCATGGCCTTCGACAGCATTCCCATTGCCCCCGTCACAGCCGTCATGCTGGCTGCTGTAGCCATGATATTCACCGGCTGTTTGCGCAGTGTCGAAGCAGCTTACAAAACCATCAACTGGGAAAGCATCATTCTTTTCGGTGCCATGCTCCCCATGTCTACGGCACTCGAAAAAACCGGGGCATCGTCCTTCATTTCCACCGGACTGGTTCATGCCGTGGGCGATTATGGTCCTTATGTGCTGTTGGCCGCCATTTACCTGGCCACTTCGCTCCTCACCTTTTTCATTTCGAACACCGTGACAGCCGTACTCATGGCTCCCATTGCCCTTTCGGCCGCCACGGCGCAAGGGGTAAGTGCCGTCCCCATGCTCATGGCCGTAACCGTAGCCGCCAGCATGTGTTTTGCATCGCCTTTCTCCACACCGCCCAATGCCCTGGTGATGTCGGCCGGTGGTTACAAACCCATTGACTATATTAAGGTAGGTTTGCCGCTGCAAATCATCATGGCGCTCGTCATGATTTTTGCCTTGCCCCTTATTTATGGTTTCTAGCTGGGGCTTTTTAAATAGGTACAATATTTCGGTAATTTTTTACTGAAGTATTGTACTTTTAAACTAGGATGATATACTCAGCATGATTACCGTATCACTTGAAATATCGGATGAACCGGAAACTTCAGTATATCCATTTTTTCAAAAGCTCTCTTTCCAATATGTAACTGTTAATGCTTTAATTTGCCACTTGCAAAAAGTTGTAATTTATTCGTAGAAGTAGAAATATGATAATTTTGCGGGTGATTGTGAACTTTTTGCTTGTATATTTTGGCTTTATAAAAAAAGTATATATATTTGCATCATTAACAAACCTTATTCATTAATCCTTAAAGAATATCATCATGAAATAACAAATGAACAGAATCGCATCTTTCATAGAAAGTATCCATGTTGAACCCGACATAGATAAATGTGAATCTACCTTATTATCTGTCAATATGGAAAGTCTGGGAGGTGATAATGGTGGTAATTGTACGAACGACCTTTATAAACAATGTCAGAACGCAAAGAATGGAGGTGATTGTGCTAATTACAGTAGTGCTTGTCCTGATTCCAAAAATAGTGGAACATGTTTGAATACCAAAGTAGATCGTCCATCATCAGGGAATTATATGAGAACTCAGGGTTGATTTATAACTGATAACCTATCAAAGTTATTTTGGTTCATTTATTAGGAGGCATCTGCAGTTCATGTTGGTGTCTCTTTTTATTATTATACAGATATGAAGAGAAGCATTTATAATTCTATTATTCCTATAGGTAATAAACATACGATTCTTTATAATTCTTTTAGTGGCAATTTTGTAATTGTGAAAAATCGATTGGTTGGTTTTGAGGATTTATCTATAGAAAATCTTGGTGATTTATCACCAAGATTTTATAAACAACTAATTGATGCTGGAATCCTCATAAAAAATAATACAGATGAAATAGCCTTGTTAAAACAGCGCATAGAAAATGCTGACAATAATGTTAAAGAATACATTCTGCATATAAATCCTACGCTTGATTGTAACTTTAATTGTTGGTATTGTTATGAAAATCACATTGCTCATTCAAAAATGAGCGATGAAGTTTTATTCTCTACCTTACAATACATAACTTCAGTAATAGAAAATAATCAAATCCTTGAACATTTTGAATTAGGTTTTTTTGGTGGCGAACCACTTTTCTATTTTAAAGATATTGCAAAAAAACTGATTCTTCATACTTGGTCATTATGTGAGCAATCTGGGAAAAAGTTACATATACATTTTACATCTAATGGTGCCTTGTTGAATGATGAAATTATTACATTCTTGTCTCAATTTTCATGTGGTTTTCAAATCACTTTAGACGGTGGAAAATTATTTCATGACAAAACAAGATTCAGTAAAAACAATAAAGGCAGTTTTGATATAATTGTAAACAATATACATCGTTTAATTACTGCTCATATCAATGTTATTGTGAGGGTAAATTATACAAGTGAGAATGTTGACAGTTTGGATTCTATTTATGAAAATTTTAAAAGTTTAAAAAATAAACAATTTATTCAGTTCGATTTCCAAAGAGTTTGGCAGGATAAGTGCAATGAAATGGATGAAACTGAGGAAAAAATAAAATTGTATAGAACAAAATTTAGGAAAGAGGGTTTTACCGTTTTAGCTAACTATATACCTCATGATGTCAGAAACTCTTGTTATGGTGATAAAATTAATCATGTTCTCATAAATTATAATGGAGACGTTTATGGTTGCACCGCTCGAGATTTTACACGTGATAACAGAGTGGGCTATCTTGATTCTCATGGATATATACATTATAATACAGAAATTCTCAATATTCGCAATAAATCAAAAATGTTCAAACCTGTTTGTAGGGTTTGCAGAATAGCTCCGATTTGCGGTGGAGGGTGCAAACAAAGAGCACTTGAATCAATAAATGATGAATCATGTACTCTTAATTACAGCGAAGAGGATATTGATAATATTATCAAGAACATTTTTGAATATTCGTTCAAATTAAATACGTTATAAGAATGAAAATCTTAACTTTGTTTGCTATATTTTATCTGTTCCTCTTCCCGAATATGGCGCAAGCTAACGATACTGTCGAGATTGACGCTCCACTATATGCACCCGATGATTCACTACACTCAAAGCAACTGCGCGACGTGGAGGTGACGGGCGACCGCGAATGGACAGAAAACGGTATTATTAACTGCATTCCGACGAAAGCAGAAAAAAGGCTGTCGAACAGCCCGGCCTCGCTGATCAAGACCATGCACCTCACTTACTTGAAGGAGAAGGATGGAGCGATTGTCAACCTGATGGGCGAAGTTGTGCCCGTTTTCATCAATGGGAAAAGGGCAAGCCAAATAGACTTGGAAACCTTTTGGCCGAAAGAGGTAAAACGGGTGCAGTATCTGGAGCATCCTGCCGACCCACGCTACGAGGGAGCGAGTGTTGTTGTCAATTTCATCATGCCCGAATACAAGGTGGGAGGGGTGACGCGGGTGAATTTGTTTCAGCGGTTTCCGAACAATGGCTATTACACGGCTGCATCGAAATTGGTGCGTAATAATTGGACTTACGGCCTTATGGTGCGGGGCAATTACGAACGCGACCACCTGACTTCGCAAACGGGAAAAACGGAATACCGCGATTTCTTTTACAAAAATCAGAAATACGAAACGCTGACCAGAACCGAAAACCGGCACAGCTACAGCCGCGAAAACGGGGTACAAACGGCATGGAATGCAAGGTACGTTACTGACAAAACAACCATTTCGCACGACTTGTCGTTTGGCTGGAATGAAAATCCGGGCAGTGGTTCATTGAGTCAGGACGTGTGGTCGGCAAATCTGTTCGATGCTTCGCACGCAACAGAGCGCCACACCGCCAAAAGCTTGTCACCGCAAATCTACGGACTTTATTATTTCAAATTTTCAGACAAATGGTTTTTGTCGAACTCTTGGAAATATGCCTACGCTGAAAATACCACATCGGCTTTCAGCCAAATTGGTAAGAATACTCCGATTCTGAACGGAACAAACGAAAAGGTAAATTCGCTGAAAATCGTAGTGATGCCCAGTTTCATTCCTTCAAAAAAATGGTTTTTCCAACTTTACACAACGGCCTCGCTCGATTGGTTTTCAACCTGCTACACAGGCTCGGCCAACCTCAGACAGAAACAAGCCAGACAGGACGTAACGGCAAGTTTCAAGATGGGATGGTATCCGAATGACGACTTTGGCTTGACGCTTGAACCGGGCATAGCTGCTTCGTTTTGGAAAATTGGTCAGGAAAAACAGCATACCGTAATCCCTACGATGAATGCTTCGGCAAGCTGGAGTCCTTCGAAAAAGGTGTACCTGCGGGGACGTTTGGGCTTGTATATGCGTCCGGCCTCGCCAAGCGAATCGAATCCGGTACTGCTGCAAAACTCAGAACTGATGTGGTCGTTGGGTAATCCGAATCTTAAAAATCTGACTTCCTGGGACACCTACATCTACTCTTCCTATCTGGCTACGAAATGGCTTTCGCTATCTTATGGATTGGGCTACGTAAAGACCAAGAACGAAATCATCACCACTTACAGACCGGCATCATTTGAACAGGGTGGTTTGGTAAAAGAACTCGTCAATCCGCTGCATTCCGAAGACAGAGTAATGGCAAACATTAGCATCGACGGTTCGTTCTTCAACGACAACTTGTCGGTCAGCATCTCGCCCGAATGGTCGTTTGTTCATGTTCAAGGAGCACGTTACGACAAGTTTCATCACGTCACTTTTTCGGGAAGTATCGACTATAAGTTGAAGGATGTGGAAATGGGTATTTCGTACAAAGGCCCCTACAAGGATGTTGATGAATCGGGTATGAGAAAAACCTGGAGACAGGGTGCATGGGGCGCTTCAATAACCTATGGCAACGGAAACCTGTATCTTTCGTTTCAAGCCGAGAACATCTTTAGCAAGCGGAACAAGCGTTGGGAACAGTCTACCTCGCCTTACTATTCGTCGCGTTTCGACTTCCGCGAAAAAGGGCGTGCCTTTACAGTAAACCTTACCTATACCTTTGGCTATGGCAAAAAGGTGGATCGTTCGATTGACATTTCCGGCCCTTCGGATGCCAAAACCAGTGTGTTGCATGGTGAGTAGGTTTTGTTATGGAAAATCATAAATAGATGTTTGGTGGTTGATGAAGGAGCCTTTTGAACTATAATTTTGATAAAAGCAATTTTTCGAGAATAGCCGGATCGAAGCCTTTTTGGAAAATTGTTGAGTTGAAGAGAGGACAGTTATTTCTTTTAAAAAAACTCCGGAACGCCTCAATTGGGTGCTCCGGAGTTTTTCATTTTGGGGAGAAATGATTTTTCAACATATACTCATTGATCAACAGCTATTTGCTTCTTTTCGCCAACAATTTCCAAGTCTTGTCGCGAACGCGGTCCAACATCACTGATGCCACAAAAATCAGTAGAATGCTGCCCGCCACCGTCAGCACGAAAAGCACCGTTCCGAATTTGTTGTCCAAATAGAGAATCCATTCAAAGTATTTCGGTCTCACAAACATTTGTTGGTGCGTAAGGTAAGCCGCCAGACTTCCCGCACCCAGCCAGTTTATCAGGCGGCTGCTGAAGTTGAGTCGGCTGAAATACAGAATCAGGCAAACCGCATTTAGTATCACGAACGGGTTGGTGTAAGCCGTCATTACCGAAGTAATGTTGATGATTGAAGTAGAGCAGGGGGAGTATATCGGTTTGAGCCAAAAGTACAGCCAATAAATCAGACTGAGGGTAAAGGTGTTTATCGCAAAGGTTTCCAAAAACCGACGGCGGTGGAGGTGTTGCAACCGGGCTGCTCCGTACAGACGCAGGTAACGGCCCAGTAAGTAAAGGCCGCAAAAGCTCACAGCCGAAAAACCACGGTCCAAATCCTCAAACAGAAACGAGGCAGGAATGCTCAACCCAAAAAATACCAGGAGAAAATGCCGTTGCTCCGCTTCGCCCTGTTGTTCGGTAAAACTGTTTAGCACGGGGCTTAGCAGGTACATAACCAGGTAAGAGTTGATAAACCAATAACCCAATACCGATTGCGCAATTTGTAGAGGGCTACCCGGCAAACCGCCGGACCATAGGCTGATGCCGACAGTAATAGTCAAACTGATAAAGGCCACTTGATACAGTAGTTTCCACACATTCTGCATTTTGAAGTGTGTGCCGAACCATCCGGTAATGAGTACAAACACATCGACGCAGCAAAGACAAGCTTGATTTGTTAAAATAATGCCTAACCACGAATCGGGTGCAGCTTGCACCAACTTCGGGCTAGGGTAGTGCATCGTTTCAAACGTGGCATGGAGTAACAAAACCATGAGCATGGCCACGATTCGCAGCAGCTCCATATTCGATTTTCGCATAAGTCGACAACCTTATATATATATAATAGATGTATAAGTAGGAGTCCGGACTGCGGTCCGAACTCCGTACATTACCAAAAACAGACTACAATATTCGCAAAAAAACGCGAACCCGCCAAGCTTTTTCCTAACCATTCTTAGCTCCGTTCTCGTTCTTCTCCCGATATCACTTGTCGAAAATCTAGCCAAAAATGCGATTCAACCGATAATATTATTGGGAACTTGTGTAAAATTTAAATTGGCCTAAGTGAGTCTATACCATACCTTGCTGCTGCCATCTTTGGGGTGTTCTACGTATATTTCGAAGTCTGCATTTTGGGGTATGACTTTGTTTAAACGCATAGCCAATTTAACAGAGTCTATTTTACCTGTAAAGGTATCACAGTAAATCCAGCCTTGGTTTTTAGGAGGGTCTTCTCCAAAGGCTGTAAAAGCATATTCTTCGCTCATTTCTCCGCTGCGTACAGCCGCAATTTGCCCAAGACCGTATGAAAACACATCAGCTGCTAACAATTCATCAGTCTCAGTGTCGTAAACAATAAAGGCTCCTTCATCATAATCGCCATCCTTGTTGATAGCAATTTCTTCAAATGCATCTGCTAAGCGATTAGCCATTGGTTTACTCTTTAATTCGTATTCTTCTATATTTTCGCTTAGAGCAGAATTATCATTGCTACAACTCAGCCAGCAAATAGAGGACGGAATTAGGAAACTGGCTAAAATGAATAATTTTTTCATAATGCGCGATTTTTTTGAGGTTCATGAAAATTGTTGACGTTCCCATAATATTATCGGTTTGTTTACATTGCAAAACTAAAGAGTTTGTTTTACATATGCAATAAAAATAATATTCTTTTCTGCTAATAGAAAGGAAAATAACAGTTATTATATTAAAAGGTTATCATGAAGGCGTAATTCATGGAAATTAGTTCCTTTTTTCTAAAGTTATTGGGTTTGTGATGTATAGGAATTGTACGTTTTTTTTGCTCGAAAGTTGCTTCTGGATGCATATTTTGAACTCAATCCTTCTACAAAACATGTTCTTCGGCATAAAACGCGAAAATTCTTGTTTTTTCATTGGGTATGAA
>ERZ809198.620-NODE-620-length-16440-cov-4.924382_pt1 | contig 16440 bp, 15 predicted proteins | sample MGYA00520793_ERZ809198 | MGnify/ENA primary metagenome ERZ809198 (study PRJEB31570, sample SAMEA3213005) | Homo sapiens | biome: human-gut; feature: human gut; material: fecal | place: Sweden | collected 2011 ... | reverse complement strand
TAAATACCTGTGGTCAGACTATCTCCGACTGAATTAGTGCCATGCCCGGCACACACGAAAAAGGAACATCCTGATTAAGGGTGTTCCTTTTACTGTGTTATTTCTTCTATGAGTAGTTTCATTCTGTGATCAAAGTCTTCTTTGATTTCACATTCCCATACTGTGATGACATTGTAGTCCATTTGTTGTAATAGGTTATAGTTCTTAATGTCATTATCCACATTCTTATCAATCTTCTTTATCCAATATTCTGTATTAGATTTAGGAAGAACAGCTAATTTGCAGTTGTAGTGATGATGCCAGAAACAACCGTTAATAAATATAGCTGTTTTATACTTAGGTATAACTATATCTGGTTTACCAGGTAAATCTTTAACATTCTTTCGATAACGAAAACCATGAGACCAAAGGTATTTTCTTACCTTTACTTCAATAGAAGTATTTTTACCTTTAATAGCACTCATGTTTTTATGACGTTGTTCTTTTGTAAGATTGTCCGGCATAGTATCATCTCTTTCAAAATTAATTATCTATTTCATTTTGTTTTCTATAACGCTTAATATTTTCTTCTATAACTTCACAAAACTGATTAATGATTTCATAATCAGGTTTATTGTAGTTATTCAACAAATAATTAAAATCAATTCCAAAAGCATAAATATTATCATAATCTTGAAAACCTTCACTATCACGCCAATCTACATAGCCATAACCAAAATAAACAAGATTAGAATCATTGTATTTTATAGCATCAGAATCATTAATAAAACTCTTCAGACACTTATTGTAAGGAAGAATAAATGCATTTCTAATATTCTTATCCTTAAGATTATTAGATACAAAATCTCCATACGTAATCTGCTTCTGTAAGGACTGTGTCTCTGGAAGTTTACTACGATCATGTATTGCACCATATTGATACATTTTCGCATCCAGTATATATGTTTTGTCTTTTCTTTTTAAGATTGTATCTGGTCTAAGTCTTGAAGCAAGAAATCTATTCTGTCCATTAAGCTGCCAATAGCCATTAGGATCATACTTTTTCTTTTCATCTCCAGCAATACCATCAAACAACATATCTACCATTGTTTCGAATACATAATAGTAGTTTGTTATTCCATAGGTGTAATGAGAAGAAAGCATATTGTCGCCTTCAGTAGTTGTAAGAATCTTCAGCATATGATTAAAACGTATTCTTTTGATATCATCAAATGTTTCGTTGAGTTCTTTTCTAACTCTCATAATCATTTCTTTAATAGAAACAATCTGTTCGATCTGTATCTGAAAATTGTAGTTAAATAACCAGCCAAATTTATCAACACTTTGCCTTAAACACATTTTATAAATATGTGTAATCATATCATTAGCTGGTACCATTCTAGATGTGACCAACTGATCGTAAATAATATTACCATCAGAATAGATAGGAACCTGTTGTAAGGTTTTCTTCCATTCTATTTTACCACTGTTAGAGCGAGATAGTTTCTTTTCGCGATTATAATAAAGACCATTTTCTAGATAATCATTAATAAGCCATAGATAAGAATCTATAGGCCATACATTATCTGTTTCATTAGATCCTTTTTTTATATTTGCTTTGTTTTGTGTTTTAGCAATTTCTATTGATTTCAAGAATAATCTGATATCTTTCTTCCAGTCTTGATCTTTTCTAAAGACCCTAGGAACACACACTTCAACTTTTCCTTCGTTAATTCTTATACCAACAAAGTTATTAGACTTATCTGCTGGTTCAATCTTTACGTCCTTATTCATTAGGTTCTTCCATAGACTCTACTTCATCATCAGCATATTCTTCTTCTGGAGTATTTACTGGTTCTTCTTGAGTAGAATCTTTATTCACAGCTTCTTCTAATGCTTTTTGTACAGAATCTTTAAAAACAACCTCGAATAACTTATCACCTTGATAATGATATTCTTCCATCAGATCATAAAGAGTATCGTACGTATAGATTTTCTTGTCAAAAAGAATAGAATGATCAAACTTAGTTACATCGTTGTATAAATAATCTAAAACATTGTTTACAAATGCAGTAAGTTCCTTCTTTCCACCTGTATTTTTAGTAGCAGATAACATGCTTTCATGAACGAAGTATGGCCCAATCTGTTTATCTTCAGAAATAGTTACATCCCCATTCTGACTTTCTTGGAGCATCTTCTGATTAATTGTAGTGACAAACTGTTTCCATGTAATACTAGAGCATGGAATATACATATATTTGATGTTTTTGACTTTAGACCATTCAGTCACTACTTTTTCTCTATCCCATCTTCTTTTAAAAGCAGTATCTAAAGGGAATACATTCTGGTCGCTTGTATTCATAGTAGCAAGGATAGTGAGGTTATGAGGAATAATAATTTGCCCCTTTTTAAAGTTGATTTTCTTAACCCCATCAGCCTTTTCAGCTTTTTTATTTACTCTATCAAAGTAACCTTCGATGAAAGCATTAGAAATAGGATATTCACTATCGCCTACCACTCTGCCATCTGGTTTATCTTCTTTCAATCTATCAAGTAGCTGGAAAACATCACCAAATATAGCAGCAGCATTACCACGGTTGATTTCTTCAATAACTAGATAAACCATTTCATCTGTTGATAAAGCTCTTTCTAATGCTTTAGTGAATGGACCAGGAATAGGTTCATATGTTACTTTTTTATCGTCTACGTGTGGATAGATTTGTCCAATAAAGTCACTGTTTGAGTAGTCTAAATAGAAAGTAGTTCTAAAAACATTATTTTCTTTATCTACACCTTTTAAGACTTCAGTTTCAATATGGTGACTTTTACCACATCCTGGGATACCGTAATAGATTTTGTTGTAGCCTATATTAGTTTTTGAGGCATCTTTTTTATTTGAATCAGTAGTGTAAACTTTATCATTAACCACTTCATCCAAACGTACTGCAGTAGATTCTTTTGAAGCTTTAAAAAAACGATTATTCATTTGCTTTAATTCAGAATTAATATTTTCCGGTTTTACTGCAAAAAATTCATAAACAAACTCGTTTTTGCGTTTCAAAATAATTAAATAATAATTTGTATGACACAATTCTCTAAACGAAATGAAGTTTTTACTATCCAAATTTTTTATTGATAGTTGCATTTGATCCTTAGCAGTCCCCTCTCTTCTGCTTCTCACAACACTAGCATATGCTTTTTCATTTGCAATAGATTTATCACCATCTAAATATTGGACATTGGCCTTGTCAAAGAAAACTGGAATTTGTAAAACAAAGTATTTCTTTAAATCTTTGTCAGCTTCGCTATAAGGCTTATCAAAATATCCTTGCGCCCTAATATATGGAAATAAGTTCACCTGATCTCCAGTAATAGCTATATGTGTTTGGTTACTGCTTCTATTCTCATCTAGTGTGTTTGACACTTTTAGCTCTTTAACAATGAACCCATCATAATCATCATTTATTTCAGAACCTATACTCTTCAGCACACTTTTTATTGTATTCAAATTATCATTAAACTTCAAATCATCATTAAACATATTCTACACTTCTTTCTTATAAATATTGTTTTAGAATGCTTGCAATCGCTCTTCCTAATAACGGAGGAACACTATTACCTACCTGCATATATGTTTTCGTAAATGATCCTCTGAAGAAATAATCATCAGGATATGATTGTACTCTAGCTGCTTCTCTAGGAGTTAATCCTCTAGCCTGAGAAGGGTGAATATACATATTACAATCAAATTTCATATGAGCCGTAATAGTTTTGCACAACTTATTTGGTTCAAGTTTAAAATACTTATCCTTAAATATATGACTTCTGCTCTTATATGGCATGATATCTGCAATTTTTGGATCATCCGATTTATCACCTGGATTCAAACGACTGTAGATTTCTATATCTCTATCGTTATTATATCTTGATTTATGATTACATGTCACTTTTATATCTTTAGATTGATTAATATATTCAATATATTCGTTAGTTTGTCCCGTAGTTGGCATAATTCTAGCGCCAGTTTTTTCGCTTACATAGTCAGTCGCATTTTTTATTCTTAATGCTTCTAGTGGTTTTAACCCAAATAATGCATCGCCTAGATAAAAATCAGGAATATCATCTGATAATGATGCTATTTCATCAAATATTTTATCATTATCAACAGCCTTTCTATTTCCTATATAAATCAGCCTTTCTCTATTTTGTGGCACCCCATAATCTTTAGCATTCAATACTCTAAAGGAAACTGTATATCCAATTTTTTTAAAATCTTCCACTACTTGATCTGCCACATTAAGCATACCCTTAACATTTTCCATTACAAAAAAGCTAGGTTTAACTTTATCAACTACCTCAACATAACTTTTATAGAGATGATTTCTAGGATCATCAATTAATCTTTGTCTGTTTGCCGCACTAAAGCCTTGACAAGGTGGACCGCCAATAACTATATCTACCTTTTGATTTCCTACTAGTTTTTCTATATCTTGAATTACATTATTAATGTCTCCTAAAACAATATTGTTACTTGGAGTCTCTGGATGATTATGTGCATATGTATCAACACAGCATTCTTGAATATCGTTTGCAACAACAGTAATAAAACCTTCCTGTGTAAATCCTAAAGATAGTCCTCCAGCACCACAAAACAAATCGATAATTTTAGGTGAATTTAGATTTTTTTTCTTTCTTGTTTCATTAATATAATGATTGCAATATTTATTAATTGAACATTCTTCACAATTATAATTCTGGCATTTTGATGAAACTAATGATAAAAGCACTTTTAATTCTTCATCTTTTTCACTTACTTTTAAAAGATAGTCTGCTCTATCATTTCTGTATTCTTCATTCTGAATATATTCTGTAATATTATTCAAAGAGATCTTATATTCTTCTTTTGTTGAATAAGGATAAGAAGAAATAAATTCTTTAATCTCTTGAACATCATTTTTGAATTTTTTTTCATTTGACCTACTCATACCATTCTCCATTTTCAATCAATGCTTCTTTTACTTTTAAAGCAACAGCTCTAGAAACATTAGCTGTCACAGCATTACCAAATTGTTTATAAGCTTGAGTATCTGAAACAGGAATAATAAAATCATCACTAAACCCCTGTAATCTAGCACACTCTCTTGGTGTTAATCTTCTAACTCTTCCATTCTGAGTTACATAATTATCCTGACATGCCCTATGCATTTTAGCCATAGTAGCACATAGTGGTCTCGCAATTTTTAAATCTATTTCAGATTTAGCTTTATAGCCACCGGTACCATTCGAAAGAATGGTTGGTAAAATTCTATCTGATAAAAAATATTTCTTATCAACATCATGTTCTAGAACATCTTGAAGCGTTAAAGTCAAATCTGTTTTTTCTGGATAACTAAATTCTGTTTCTGAATTGGAGAAGCACACAATAAATGTTCTATTCCTCGTTTGTGGCACCCCATAGTCAGAAGAATTTAATACCTGGTCATAAACTTTATAGCCTAAATCCATAAGTGTTTTCTTAATCACTTTAAAAGTTTTACCTTTATCATGATGTTTTAAATTACGAACATTTTCTAAAACTAATGCTTTAGGCTTATGTCCTCTTTCAATTTGATTTTGTATTAATTCTACAATTCTGAAAAATAATGTTCCTCTAGTATCCTCAAACCCTTTTAATTCACCCATTGAACTAAATGGTTGACATGGAAAACCTCCTATTACTATATCAGCTGATGGAATTTCATCTAAATTAATTTCATTTAAATCACCCAAAATAATAGGTGATGAATAATTTGCTTGATAAGTTTGAGCTGCATATTTATCAATATCATTTGCCCACACTACTTCATATCCATTTTCTATAAATCCTGTATCTAATCCGCCAATTCCAGCAAATAGTGATATTACTTTCATCTGAACCCTCATTCCTATTTTTGTTTTATTTCTACGATTGCATCAAATGTACAATCTAAACATAAGCATATTTTAATTAATGTTTCCATAGACACTGTTTGGTGTTTGGATAATTTAGCAAGTGTTCCTGCTGTTAAATCTGCTTTCTTAGCTAAATCAGTTTTTTTCATTCCCTTATCAATCAAAAGCTTAAATAAAGGATTATAACTAATCTCCATACAGCTCCCTCCTTAGCTTAATAATATAATGATAATAGCATTTTATATCATCTTTTTAAAATATTTTCTCTCCTTTTTGATTTATTTTCTTTTATTTTATATACATAAATATCTATACTCTATACGAGATTTTTTTAGTTTATTTTATTAATAAAACCATTAGTAATAATAACTAAATATCACTTCATCTTAATTTAAATATTAGCTTAACCATAAAAGAGATAGTTTTTAGCTATCTCTTAAATTCCATCAATAATATTAGCAAAGCCATGACTAGTTCGTTTTAAATCTTTTTTCATTACTTATGTCTCTATTATTCTTAAACTTTTCTTTCTCACAAAACTCATCATTTATTTTAATGATTATAAGAACCATTATTTTAAGCAATTCAACATAGTCCATATGCTGTTGTTGAATATCTATCGGATACGTTCCATGCAAATATCTATTTCTTAAATCCGGACCATTATTATAATCTTTTTTATTCAATTTATAATTTAGATATGCTATTTCGGGCTCAGTAAATAATTTTTTAGAAAAACGTAATTTTCCTTTTTCTTCCATGTCAGATAAAATAAGTTTTAACTCGGGAATTTTGTAACAGCAAAAAACTTCATGCTCATATAATTCGTTCAAAATATATACATCTGGCATAACAAGATTCACAACCCCATCCACAGTACGTTCTAAAATTCCTCTTTTTATCAACCTATCAATAGTAGGTGTTTGATAATATTTAAACTCCGAATAAGAAACTCTCTCATTATATAGAAGTTTAAATAATGTTGAATACTTATTCCCTACCCTATCTATAGATGACAACACCGGTTGTTTAGAAAATAACAATAACATTTCTTTATTTATATCAGCATCATCAGGATAAGCATATTTATTTTCAATAAAACTAGGCACATCATTTATTGATAAAGCTCCCGATGACATTTCATATTCTTCACGATTGATCACACCATCTTCTACATACATTTTAAATTGTTTCAAAACACTTTCCATCTCAGAAGCTAGGTTCTTGCACTTTTCAAGATAAGTTACAGCAGTTGATGAAGCAAAATAAAAACCTTGTGCCAAAAATTGCTTTTGTAAATATTCTTCAAAAAACCATTTGAATACATCTTCAATATTTATTCCATAACCATTTAAAAAATCAATATAATAATACATCTGCATTGAATATATTGAATTCATGGAATGAGAATATACATTTTCATAATATGATTGCTTTGCTGCATTATGAAGAAGATGCTCAAATATACCAGTTTTTGACTCAAGTGATACGAAATTACTTCTATAAAAACGGTCAACCATATCAAACGTATATATAAAGTTATTTAAAATCGTAGGATAATCTAGATATTTTTCAAACCACCCTATATCATAAGTGATTTTTTTCACTTTATCTTTAACATCTATTTTTAGTATCTCATCTTGATTTACAAATCCAACAGCAATAATATTCTGATTAGCATCATCGTCCTGACTGGCATCTTTTCTTATATCTTTCCAAATTTTATCGTACATATGCCTTGCATTTAATTTCAATTTATCACTAAGAGGACATTCTGCAGTGGACTTTGATGTCATTATCAAATATAAAATATTCGGATTGACATCATCAGAATCAATATACCTTTGAAAAACGTTTTCATATTCACTAGGTTTAAAACTCTTTGGAAAACAATAATCAACTGACTCTTCGTTCAAATATTTTTCAGATAATATTTGTGCAGTATTATTTGATTCACGCAAAACATATGCTATTCCTTCATCATATGCGTTTACTATTTTTTCTTGTTTCAATATACTGTATAATGACGCGTTATGATTTTTTAAATATGACACCAAAGTTTCTGATTTCACTCTTTTAAATATTTTAAAAAGAACAAAGAGACTCCAAAAATCATCAATGTAAATACTTGCCACACCGCTTTCATAATTACGCCAATTGAAATCATTGATTTCCGAAAAGAATCTACCTATTACAGGAAACATTGACTTAACTTTTTCTTTTCTGATTTTGTAATCTAGTTCTGTCCAAACTGGTAAAGTAATACCTGTATTATATAATTGCTTTATGTTATATAGTTCTATTACCGCATTTATATCTGTATATTCATTTTCCTTATCAAAATCACAAATTACAGGGTCAGCCTTTTCTAAATCATGCATTACTGTCATGTCTTCTTTACTATAAAACTTTACACCATCATAATCAGGACGCATAAATTATCTCCTCATTCCTTCCTAATTATAGTACCACTATACTTCTCTTTTTCAATCACGCATTATAGCGGATAAATAGAACATTCAAGATTATGTACTTTCGCAAATGTTTCAGCATATTCTATTACTGATTGATCACTGCAGATGAATTCTATATGTAATTGTGAAGAACTATCGTATATATATTTTTTTAAATGAATATCGTTATGTATTTTTTCGATAAATTCTTGCAACTTGTTATAACCAATTCTTGGATATTCTTCTATGTTATTCTTATCAAACATTAATACCAAACTACGTCCCAATTCATTAGTTCCTGTATAAAACAACTTTTCATTTTTCATAAAGCTTCTTAAAACAGCACTATATATCAATGCCGTTTTACTCTTATCATAAGCAAAGGATCCGACATATTTACAAGCTATAAATTCATAAACATCATTATATGCATCAGATTCAGTACGTTCATCATATTGATCAATAAGTTTCTTTATTAATCTTGCACATACCTCAATATTAAACTTATCATCTGTTAATTTCTTTATAAATTCTCTTGCATCCTTTCTTAACACTTCTTCAGCTGTTGATATTTTAATCTGTGCGATTCCAACTGAAATATCTTTTTTAATTGCATACCATGGAGCACAATGACACATTAACCACTCCAACTATCTATAGTACATTCTGCCTCTATAAAAAATTTCCAATCGTAATATTGCCTCCAATAATGTTGCACTAATATCATATTCTCTTGCTATTTTGTCAATTGTATATTTATTTCTATTTAATAAGATACTATCTAATTGCATTTGACGCTCTACTATATATATTTCTTCCAAGAATGTATTAATGTTATTAACAATAACTATTCTCGAAGATTTTGCCATAATAGATTCAATCGTAATAGGAAATGCAATTAGAATCAAAGATACAATTATAGTGATTCCCTGATTATCAAACCAGTATACTGTAATATCCCCTTTTATTAGAGGAATAAATAATCTAATAGCCCCCATACCAATAAGCATAGAGAACAATATAAATAGGATATATCCCAATAATGTAAGCCATTCACTCTTTGTCTTTTTAAACTTTAATAGTTGATTTTGTATAATTGCAGGCCATACATTTAAAAAACAGGCCAAAAAAATGCCTATAATAATCTGTTTCTCAGAAAACCTTAGAAATTCACTAAGGCAGCTTGTTCCCAAAATCATGTAACACATTCTAATCGAAGTGCTCTCAATAGTTTTCCTCGCATTCTCTTCCTCTTTATATTGCAAAAATGCACTATATTTACCTGGAATAAATATCCTATGTGCAAAAGCCAGCATAGAAAATACTACGCATGAAAACAAAATTGGAATTATGTCACTATAATAAATTAATACCATTTATTTTCCCCTCCCATAAAACTAGATTCTATTATTGATTACTAACACTTTATATCTTATATAATACACTTCAACTGGATAAAAAACAGCCACCTCAGTGACTGTTCAACATCTACTCTTCAACTTGTTCCACATCATCCAAATGATACATCTTCTCATATGTTCCTAACACACAGAAATCAATTCTATATTTCTTCTCTTCTAGCTTAGTAAACATAACACTATCTACACCAAATATTCTCAACATATCATAAGTAACTAATGTTTTCTCTGGTAACTCAAATACATCTCTCAATAGCCATTTACCCAATGCTTTATTAGGATTACTCATAATTGACTTACCTACTTTAGCACGTGCATCTTCTCTTTCTTTTTCTTCAGAAGTAAGAAGTTCATACTTCTCAGGACTTACTTTAGTAAATGCTCTTTGACATACTTTAGCACTCATCTCTGTTCCATCAGGAAGTAATAATGTAAATGGTTCATCTCTATTTGGAAAGAAATCAACACTTCTATTTCTATCTTCTGTTAAATAAGGAATATAGATTTCATTAGGATCACGTACACGTCCTGATGCATTCCATTGATTCAATCCACTCTTTTCAGGAACATACTTAGTACCATCACGATTGACTGCATATAAACGAAGACATAGTCTTGGTTTATTCACATTTACAGATAAACCACTCTTTACATGATCCTTCATATTCTTAAGAACAGTAAAAGGATCCTCTAAGATATTTACTTTAAATGAATCCATAAGTTCCATATCATCAAATATCATAAACAAAGTATTCTTAGACATACTGAAATGATACACATGCTTACCATCAGAAAAATATGTATTATTCGCATTTCCTCTCTTCTCATCTAATACAATATTATCTATATCAATACAGTCAAAAGAACATTCATATATCTGCATTTCATTTTCTTTTCTCTTAACAACGTGATAACACATATCAGTTAAGCCATGCATCTTCTTAGTAACACGAATTCTCTCATTTCTATATTTAGCTATCTCTTTAACTAAATCCATACCTGTTAAATGTTCATATGCAGGTCTTAATCTTCCGAACTCTGCAACTTTCTGATCATCTCTTCCAGTCCATGTCTTTAAACCAATGCCCATTTTATCCTTAGATGCATCTGCAGAACAATCTTCTCTACCAAGATTATCTGCTTCAAAATACTTACAGAATGCATTTTCATGCGCACGATAATAAAGCATAGGCGTACTAGAGTCTGCAAACAAATTAGATAAACTTCCTATAATAGAAAGCATTTCTTTATAATCTTCCTGTTGCTGTTTTGGCTGTTTTTCATAAAACATAGAATCACCTGTTTCTTAATATTAATTAATAGCATCCACAATACTATCAGCTATTCTGTGAATAACTGATACACATACAGAATTCCCTGCCTGTTTATATAATCTAGATTCTGCCATATCTGTTGGCAACTTAAAATCTTTAGGGAAACCCTGTGCATTAAAACATTCATGTGGTGTCATTTTACGTATTCCATTATCAGTCATAATAAGACATACATTATGTCCACCCATTCCTTGATTAGCTGTTAAAGTAGGTACAACGCTTGATTTATTCTTACGTACATACTGTCTTCTCCACTGATAAACAGCACGATCATCATCCATTGCTTCTACAAGCTTCTCATAGATATTACCTTTATATTTACCAGGAGTATAATAGTATTTCTCATCTAGTTTAGTATGGAAATCAATGATACTTTCTAATTGGTTTGTAAGCTCTACTTTATCTGGAAAACTAAACTTATTACATTCTTCTTCACTTAAGAAACCTACAATATATATTCTTTCTCTGTTCTGTGGAACATTTCCATATTCCATTGCATTTAAAACTTTATGTTTCACATGATAACCTAACTCTTCTAAAGTATTTAATATTACTCTAAAAGTATTCCCATTATCATGTGTCACAAGGTTTTTCACATTTTCTAAGAATACAATCTTAGGTTTCTTTGCTTCAATAATCCTTGCTACTTCAAAGAATAATGTACCTCTTCCTTTTTCATCATCAAAACCTTGTCTATAACCGGCTACACTAAATGATTGACATGGAAAACCTGCAAGACATACATCAAAATCTGGAATTTGGTCTGGCTGTACTTCTCTTATATCTCTACAATCTACAGTAATATCCGAATTCAAATTATAGGTTCTTGCTGGATAAGGATCTATTTCATTCGCATATACAGTTTCAAAACAATCTGTTGATTCAAACCCTAAATCTATTCCTCCTACACCCGCAAAAAATGATGCACATTTCAATTTATTATTCATTCAATTCAAACTCCTTTATTATTCTTTTTATGCAATATTTAATGTGAATATGTTAAAAACCTTCAGACACAAGAAATGTATCTAATACTTTTGTGAGAACTGATGTCATATTCTCATCGTTCACAACACAATAGGTTTTTAATCTCTTCTTCAAATCAGCATCAATATAAAACTGCACCGGCTTTGTTTCTAAACCTTTTTCTTTTACTTCATTCTCTTTATTCATCCTATATCCCTCTAACCATATATCGAAGTATGTCCTACACTCTATACATACTCCACTTTTCATAAAATTTCTTATCGTAATCTAAAGAATTATTTCATGATTTAATGAAATCATGATTAGATTATCATAGGCTGCCTACTAATACAAGACTTGTAATTTTTATTCATTTCTGTAACTCTATTGTTTAATCAAACTTACAATGATAGTATAAAATTAATCAATAACATTACAGAAAGGAATGATAATATGTCTTATCCAAATTTTTATAAATTAAAGTTATTAGAGAAAGATGGAAAACGTATCCATACTATACCAGAAGGTCGAAAAGTTCCTTTTGAAGCAATAGGAACTATCGAGCCTGAAGATGTACAAAAAGTATTGGATTTCTCTCTTGATATGGCATATGGAGAAGGACATCACCGAGACCACCGCCAAGGTGGAGAACATAAAAGAACACCCAATGAAATATTCATTAGTGATATTCAGGGAAAGCTTGCAGAATATGCCGTTTATTATTGTCTTAAAGATTATGGTTTAGAGATGAATGAGCCTAATTTAGATGTTTATGGCGAAAATGTTTGGGATAGTGTAGATATTGACTGTAATGGCAAACATATCTCAATCAAATCCACAAAGGATTTTGGGCAGCTTCTTCTCCTAGAGAAAAAGGACTGGGATGAATCTGGACGTTATATACCAAATATAAAAATACCTAATAAAGTTGCAGAATATGATTATCATATACTTGTAAGAATTAGTCCATCATGTGAAGATCTGCTACGTGCACGCAAACTTTTCTATGGTAAAGAAATACCTGAAGATGTAGTTGAAATGCTGAAAAAACAGAAATGGACTTATTCAATGCCTCGCTTTATAACTAGAGAAGAACTTATAACTCTTATCGAAAAGAATTTTGTACTTAAAGCAGGTGAGTACTTCAATAGAACAAAAATGGATGCAACCAACTATTATGTGAAAGCATATGATATGCATAAACTTTTTGAGATAAAAGACAAACTATAAAAAACGCAAACATCAAAGTAAGCAGATCATCGGATCTGCTTACTTTTCTATATGACAAAATCCATAATCATTAGATACAAAAGTAAATGTGACTTTTGGGAACTGTTTAGACATGTACTCTACCATATGTTCCATACCTGGTGCGTCGCATATCATATAATTAATCACAATAAGTAACTATCATGTTCCACCATCCATTGGATACCTATCCAGTTATTCACATCATCACTCACTAAACAAGTATCTGCATCATGCTCATATATATCCAATCTTTTCTTATAATTATACATTAAAAAAAGACATTCTTAATCAAGAATGTCCACTTGTACTGCGTTAATTGTCATAAGGCTAGTAAAGTCATTAATCGCAAGTTTACCTATGATCTTTACTTTCTGGCCCTGTTTAAACTGCTTAATTTTATAGTTTGGATTATAGATGATTGTATCAATACCACCTACATTAGGAATAAAGAAACTTAACTTGATATGATCAAAATAATCTTTTACAGGTGCTTCATGAATGACTAAACCTTCAATAGAGATAGGAGTCTTTTCCTGTCCATTTCCAAATGGTGATAATACCTGTAAGTATGCTTCTATATTTGTCTTAGATAAGTCTGAAATTTCTAATGGAATCACATCTCTTACTCGATCATCATCATGGAATTCATCACTAATAAAGTATCCTGCATTAATTTCATCCGCAATAGGTGCAACAGAACGGAACTTACCTGTACCAGGACAACCATAAATAAGGTACTTAACCATCTTCTTCGCATTATTTAAAGAACTAAGATAATGTGCCATCTTATTTGTGATAGAACCAGACATAACACTTTCATTATATGTCTTCTTGAATTCTCTTTGACGCATATTGTTTTTCTGTCTTGTCTTAGGTGTTAAAGCAACAAACTCAATCGCATCAAAACGACAATCATTTAATAAACCTAAAGTCTTCTTTAAATGATAACGGTTAGAGTTACGTAGAGGAACTTCTTCAGCCTGAATACCAATACCTGCAAGAGAAGCTAAATACTGATTTTCTTTACCAAGTAATGTATTAATAAGCTGTAATACAAGTAAACTCTGTGCAACATCTTCATCCTTATAGTGACCACCAGGTACTAATGGATATACATTGTCACCATCTCTTACTTCTAACTGATTACCTAAGATAATATGGAGACCAGGACCAAAATTATCCTGAGGACCATCAAAGAATTCAAAAGCTGATTTTCCTTTAGCCATCAAGACACCTAGGAAAATCATTGCACTTTCTAATAAATGATGTAGTTCTGTACTCATGATACAAATATGAATCTTAGACTTAGAAGCACATGCTTCTTTAATGAGATTCAATGCTGTTTCACCATTCTCTAAATCTGTAAAGTTATAATAGAATGGTGTGTTGAGTGCTTCATAGTCTTCTTTTGTGAAGCCTCTATGTTCTACATATTTCGCAATAATAGGATTCACTTCATATGAATCCATAATTTCTTTAGTATGAGATAATTCAACTTCGTGAAATATCATTTTTTCACTCCCCTCTTTCCAAAACAATTATAACGAATGGTTCTCTAAAAAAAAAGTGTTACTTTCATTTACACTTTTTGAAACTTCTCAACGACTTTCTTTTTATTGTGTTAGACTATAGTCATGAGGAGGGGATTCCATGAAGAAAGATCAATATCAAATGGACATGACGCACGGTCCATTACTTGGTAAGATCTTAATATTTTCTATACCATTAATGTTTTCAGGGGTGCTGCAGTTATTATTTAATGCAGCAGATGTTATTGTGGTAGGACAGTTTGCTGGTCCACGTTCTATTGCGGCAGTAGGTTCTACATCTTCTGTTGTCAATCTATTAGTGAGTTTATTTATTGGTTTATCTGTCGGGGTCAATGTACTTGTCGCACGTTTTATTGCCTCACAAAGAGACAAAGATACCCATGAAACAGTACACTCTGCCATACTACTCGCAATTGTCTTTGGCTTGGTCTTTGCGATTATTGGTGTGACATGCGCAAGAATAATTCTAGAGGCGATGGGATCACCTGATGATGTCATCAATCTTGCAACAACCTATTTACGTATCTATTTTGTAAGTATGCCCTTTGTTGCACTTTATAACTTTGGTGCTGCCATATTACGTGCCATTGGTGATACAAAAAGACCACTTATATTCCTTATTATAGCGGGTGTTGTGAATGTCATATTAAACTTAATATTCGTTATTATATTCAAGATGGATGTAGCTGGTGTCGCACTTGCGACATTTACGGCTGAACTTGTTTCGTCAATTCTTATTATTAACTGCTTGATGAAAACAAGTACTGTCATTCATTTAGATATTCATGCTTTAAAGTTTCATAAAGATAAAGTGATTCAGATATTCAAGATTGGTTTACCTGCGGGATTACAGGGTGCTATCTTCTCTATTTCTAATATTCTGATTCAGTCATCTATTAACTCATTTGGTTCTATTGCGATGGCAGGCAATGCCGCAGCAGGATCACTTGAAGGATTTGTTTATCAGTCTATGAATGCCATCTATCAGGCGTGTGTCACTTTCACAAGTCAGAACTATGGTATTAATGATAGAAAGAGAGTCGATAGAGTCCTTGCATTATGTATTGGAATAGTCACAGTTGTAGGACTTGTTTTAGGTAATCTTGTCTACTTCTTTGCGGATGAACTCATTCGTATCTATACAACAGATGTACAAGCTATTGCCTATGGACATGAAAGATTATTGTATATATGTGTCCCTTATTTCATCTGTGGCTGGATGGATGTCATAGTTGGTTCATTAAGAGGTTTAGGCTATTCTACTATTCCTATGATTGTATCTTTAATAGGTGCATGTGGACTAAGAGTCTTATGGATTCTTACTATCTTCCAATATTTCCATACACTTAATTCTATTTATTTATCATATCCAGTAACATGGGTTGTTACTGCAGCAGCACATCTTATTACTTATATGATACTAAGAAAAAAAGCTTTTAACTAAAAAAAGCCATTCAGAAATTTAAAATGGTACCCATAAGGAGGACAACAACCTGACAGTTGTGAGAGGCTGTCTCGAAATAAATGACAGTTTTCCAAAATAGAAAAATGCGACACA
>ERZ809198.584-NODE-584-length-17434-cov-72.308994_pt1 | contig 17434 bp, 17 predicted proteins | sample MGYA00520793_ERZ809198 | MGnify/ENA primary metagenome ERZ809198 (study PRJEB31570, sample SAMEA3213005) | Homo sapiens | biome: human-gut; feature: human gut; material: fecal | place: Sweden | collected 2011 ... | reverse complement strand
ATGCAAAGGTAAATACTTAATGTGTTAAAACCTTACGCTGTAATGGTGATATACGTGTTAATCTGTGTCATCTGCGGGAGACTTTTATTAGAATCCGTGAGATTTGTGAGATCCGTGTGCCACTTCACTAACACAAAGTAGTAATCCAGAAGCTGTCTCAACCCAATACCCTCCGTAAAGATATGCCGATACAGATGGGAAAGGATATAGATAACGTTGAATGAAACCATAGGCATATGAATATCCCCATACCCATCAGGCAAAGAAACCCGATGATTACACTGTTCACCCATCACTTTCTCAAACCACTTCTGCATTCTCCGATTATGAATCGGATAGAACATATATGAAGGAGTGAAATGCACCTCTATCGCCGTCTTCATCACAGGAAAATCCACATGATGATACCGCATCACCTGATTCGGGCACACCCGATCTACATACTTCATGATTTTCTTGCGACCACCCGAAAGATAGATATCGATGTCACCAGGAGTACGCATATAAGGGTCAGGATAAAGCAACGCATTCCCCTGCCCCTTCAAGATGCAGTTAGCAAAGCCCTCGTTCTCGAAGTTCTGGCAAACCTTCACGGAATCCTGAAACAGTTTGATATTCTGTTTCCGAATCATTTCCACCATCACCATCCATTTCATTAACAGCTTCTGCTCCAGAGCCAACTCCTTTGGCAACCGCTGGATACCATAAAACAGTACACCAAGCAAAGCCTGCTTCTTGGCAATAGCATATAGCTCCTGCCAATCCGCTTCCTTCAAGGAATCAGGAATCTCTTTGGCAGAACCAATGCTGAATCGCAAGAAATCAAAGAAAATCTTTTGTTGTTTCAAAATAAAGTTGTATTTTTGCTCGCATGAAAGAGAAATTACAAAGAGCCATCGGCCATATTATACCGATGCTTCTATTCATTATATTACTTCCCATATCGGTAGTCGCCACTCCCATTCACTGGCTTTACAAGACTATCCGAAGATTTTTTCTGCGATAAACCTTGCAGGAAACAGCAAGCCGGCCATCATATAACGCTTACGGGTATGTGGTTCTTTCCACATTCGATATACAAAACGAAGATTTGTCTTATCCACCCATGCAGGATAATAATCTATCTCATTCTTGGAAGTTTGATGGATAAATCCACCACAGGTAAAACCGATACCCTGATAGCCGGCATTTTTCACCTTTAGCAGGAACTTCTCCTGCATCAAGGCTCCCATTCCTACAATCAGAAAGTCGGGATTCAATTTGGCGATATACTTAGCCTCAACATCCATTTCGCTTTCCGAAGCAAAGTAACCGTTACGATAACCCGCAAATTTCACCTTCGGATACCGCTCACGGAATATCTCCACAGCCTTCTCCACCTGCTCCTGCTTAGAAGCCACAATATAGATAGTCTTTCCATATTCCTCTGCATACGAGAACAACTCCGGTGCCATCGAAGTCATATCAAAACTTCTTCGGGTCACCCGCTTGCCATAAACCAATTTAATGGCCTTCACCAACAAACCTCCATCGGCAAATATACCATCCATCTTGCCAAACAGCTCCTTATGATCCAAAGCTGTGAGATAAGATACAGGATTGAGGTAAGTATAAACCTTACCCTTTGTTTCAAATATCTGATGAACGGAAGACTTTTCCGTTGACAATATTTTATTGACTAATACAGACATATCCTTACTAATTATTCCCAACCGTATTTTTTCCAATCATAAAAGCAAATCAATTTTCTCATATACGTAGAATAATTGTTATGTTTTATCAGAAAATCATTGAAGTTTTTATTGATAAAAGTACAAAGAATCGGCAATTCATCTACCTTTATATGCAAGTAAGGTATAAGAGCTACAGCCTTCCACACATCCTTTCCGTTATATTTATCAATAACTTCTTGCAAACTACTTGTTTTCTCATCTTCTGGAAAATTATAAGATTGAAAGTCACTTCCTTTTCTTAAAGTATAATTCAATCCCAATTTATTTCCACTGTAATTTTGATCACTATTTATTCCAACTTTAGACAGATATTTATATATCGGCAAAAACGCTTTAGGAGATGATTTTGCAAATTGAGGATAGGCTTCTGTCAACACTTGTTCAGCATTCCACTCATTCGTATCAGACAATACATCCTTTAATAATTCTACAGCCTTTATACCTCTATAGCCTACTGCTGAACGAAATTGATTAATTGCTCCGAAACCATACACAACTTGTATTGTCTTATCCTTATCAACTTCAGTAGAAGGTAAAACATATATCTGCTTCTCAGGTTTTTCTGACTGAACTATTTCAAAAAATTGCTTTTTGTATTCTCTCAACATATTGGCAGGAATAGAACGTTCATAATATTGAAGAAGTTCATAAACTTCTTTAAAACAATGTGTCTTGATCTTAATAACTGGTAAATTCACCTTATTCGCCATCATAATATCTTGACGTTCTATTGTCATAGCATAATCTTCATCTGATGTCCATTCTACAAATATGAGGTTATCCTGCAATTTTTGGATATTCGCATTATCTAAACAAGCGACGATTGATTGCAATATCTCTTGAATATTTGAATCAGATATAGAATAACCAAGAAAAACAACAGGATGCTCAATAAAGATCGTTATGAGTTTAGCCGCCAAATATGGATTCTTTTTACTGAAATCATCATAATCGTCTTCTGTAAGTACCAAACTTTTAGGATCTCTATAACTACCATGGATTTTGTATATTTCACCAACACTATACGTAGATGAAAAGATTAATTGCTCTTGTCCAATGTATGGAGTAAATTGAGGAAAAAGTCTCTCAGCTGTATCATCCCAATTTGTTGTAATGATTCCATCTATACTTAATTTTTCCAGGATATGTATTTCTTCTTCATATTCTTTTGGAAAATCCCGTAAAGATTGTTTTTTAAGATAGTCTGAAATTTTAAATTTAAGGACAGAGCTAGCATCTGTAATGCGATCTTGAACAGCTTTCTTAAACTCATCATTTTCATCCAAATTCCAAAACTCATCAGTAACATCTTTTGCAATCTCAGTAGCCACCTTGATTAGGGACTTTGTATTCAATTTAGAATAATACTGTGCTAGCCTGTAAGGAGCAAACATCTGTAATATTCCATCCCATTGCGGAGTATCTAAATAATGTCGAGAAAAACCGGAACCAAGAAATAAAAAAGGTGCACCTTTTTTATTTTTGAGTATATCTTTAAAATCTTCTTTATTCATATCTTTCATAATTAACACGCATACCTCAGCCCAACCAAATCTACACACAGCACAGTAGCCTAATAAATAAGCAAAAGTTTATGGTTACAGCAAATAGTACGTAACAAAACATTCCTTCTCACAATTAAATATTTTCTTTGGCTATCTATCCCGCCTTAAAAGATTCTACTTTAAATTCTTTTATTACCTTAGCAGGTACCCCCCCCCACAAGGCAGTTGGAAGGAATATCTTTTGTCACAATACTACCTGCTGCTATAACAACATTATTACCAATAGTTACAGGCTTTGCAATAACAGTATTAGCACCAATAAAGACATTATTACCTATCGTCAACTTATCTGTCAACCATCTCATATGTCCATTTATTGAGATTTGAGGATAATGCGTTAGAAGTACGGAATTCATTGTAATAGTAACATTATCTCCAATATCAAATAATCGATAATCCAATGTATCAAAAGTGACATTTGCTCCAATATGAGCATTTTTCCCAATTTTTATTCCTATCATTTTCATCAACTGTGGACGCATCAACTTTGATGATAGCCATCGACTCATAGATAAACGCAAGATCAAGAATCTTGGAATACGAGATAAATAATTAAGTTTAACAATTTCCATCTTTAACTATTCTTTTTAAGAAATTTATAAATTTGATAATATGGCAATGGCAGTACAAGTAAACGTTTCAAGAAACCTGTTTTCCATCTACTTTTTAGAAAATCTATTTTAAAAATAGTAGGATGAAACAGATAATATAGAAGCGACTTGGGTTTTGCGAGATTATAGTATTCCCCTTCATCAAAAAAACGAAAATCCGCAAAAAGTTTAAGTGTATCAAAACTAGGATTCTGTCCTTCCTTTAATAGTTCTTGACATTGTTGTAACTTATCTTTTTTTTCTACATTTTTCTGTCTGTTGAAGCCAACATAATCCAACGCACCTTTTTGCACATTTCTAATACACTTAACCTCAGGCAACATCTGCCCCTCTATACAATATTCATAAGGATATCTTTGTGCAAAAACATTCCCATCCTCATCTCTTTTATATTTTTCAACAGAACCTTTTGTTTCTAAGAACAGCATTTCATATAGTCCTACAAAACAATTTCTGCAATCTTTATCGGTAGGATTATGCATAAAATCAAAAAGATATCCATGCATATTTAGAGTTGTATTTGTATCTGTAAGATTTCTTTTATAATAGCTAGCAACACCTGTATAATATCCATAAATATCTGCTTCTATTCCTATTTCCGCCAATGTAGTTTGAAGAAATCTCTGCATTCCTCCAGACCAACCAATATCGACGATTGCGAATTTTCCCCCTATGTTCTTTTCTTTGAGGTATTCTTTAAGATTTTCAAATTCTGACAATGATTTTTTTTCTATAGCCTGACTCAGTTCAGAATACATCTCCATAAGATTACTATTGCTCAACAGATCTTTTCTATAGAATGTTGTATGCAAATCGAACCCATACTTATGCAATAATTTTTGATAATCTGACGCATTAAGACCTACAGCATCAAAAATTGAAATTACTGGAATTAACATAGAGGGGGATAACATAGTCAGGAGATTCTCCAAACTATAGTTTTTCCAAAGAATAGGCACTCGTAAACTTCTTCTTGAAACTTCAAGATAATAGGTTTTAATGTCAGTATTCTCTTTGTACAATAAGTCAAAAGCTTGCTTCATCAAGTATCCGTCTCTTGAAAAGAAATATACCTTATCGATATGCTCTTTTCGAAAATTTTCATAGAGCCATTTACTATAACCTAACAGCAAAGGTCCTAATTTGTTCTTTCCAAATTGATAATATTTATCCATACCATTACATAATTAAGTAAGAATCAACTCCATTGAGTTTTGCCATAAGATAATCACTAATTGGATTATCCCCAATGTGTAGCATAGCCTTCTTTTTTATGCCGTTCTCGTTTCTCAACACTCTAAACAATCGACCAGAACGCTTCGTCTGCTGTTCATTGCAAGAGACATAAAGACATTGCGGTTTCTTTATTCCATTACGTTTTAGTATATCAACGATTACATCTTTAGGAAGATACATATCTGACGTGATGAAAACTTTTTTAGAACTATCATTGACATATTGATTGTAAAGCATAACCATAGGAGTAATCGCAATACACTGCTCCAATTCAGTCTGTATTTCTAATTGTCTCAATGTCTTGCCTATACTATCCCCATAACAATCGGAAATACGCAGATAAATATCGGTTAGCGAAATCTCTTCGTTTTTCGAAGATTTTCTCGATAATATTTCTGCCATTATTCTTTGAGCTTTGAAATTGTGAATTTTAACTTCTGCCTTTCGATTATATTTCTGTTCTATTAAACTAAAAATTTCAGAAGGTTCCTTGCATTTTCTTTCAATTAACGTATCAAAAATATCGAACGATATATATTGATAATTTGCGCAAAGCTTATCCAAGGACATATTTTTCTGAATACATCCAACTGCCATTTTTATAATTTTATTGATTAATCTCATACTGTCTCAATCTTATATATTCCCTAATTTTGCGTGGCACTAAATGTTTAAGTTTCCATTTAATAAAGTCTAGATATAGTTTAGAAAACTTTCCGTGACGAAAAACTACATTGGCACACAAAATTTGCTGTTCGCACCAATTCCCCTGTTCTGACACTCCATTACCCTCATATATAGCAATCACTGTATCCATTTTTTTCATAACCTCCAAAGGCACTTGAAGGAAGAACAAATAATCAGAAATAATTATCTTTGGGGTAACTACATAGTAACCATACTCTTGATGCAGCTTGCGTCTATAAATGCAACTTTGATGAACTAGATGTCTTTCATTCTCGGTACAATACATATTAACCTTAAAACATCTTCCAAAACTTGTTTTCTTATACAAATCAGAATACAAGAAGGCAATATCATCTGGAATTTGCTCTTTAAAAATATTCTCCAAAACATTTTCATCGACAAAGACATCACCAGCATTCATCATATTCACCCACTCACCAGAAGCCATTTTGATACCTTTATTCATTGCATCATATATACCTTTGTCAGGTTCGCTGATTATACGAACAGCTCTATCCGGATATTCAGCAGCAATGCTTTTAGCGATAGCTACAGTGTTATCTTTTGATTTACCATCGACAACAATATATTCTAAATCTTTAAAAGTTTGATTTAGAACAGAACGCATAGTTCTTTCAATCTCCTTTTCTACATTATAAGAGATAGTAATTATACTTATTTTCATAATCTTGCTTTTGTTGGTTTTACATCAAAATATCGCTCATCAAATTTATGATAAAATGCACATAAATAAAAATACATCAGAATACAATTCTCCCAAAATTCATAACTAAAACTAATTCCCATGAATAATAAAAAGAACATCAATTTACCTTTATAACCTAGTGAAGATGAAAGGTAGGATGATGACTTTATAAGCCAATAATAGAAAAATGCACCATAAAAGATACCATATTTAGCTAATATTCCAACAATACCTTCTGAAGGTGCAACGATTACACTATGTTTATAAAGTACTGCAGAAACATAAGAATTAGAAAGTTGATTAAATCCTAGAAAGATATCATTGACAAAATTCATAAAACTAACATATATGCCTGTGAAACGTTGCGGACACACAATTGCCATACCATCTTCTACACTATGATACTCTATTGAACCAAGACCCGCATCAAGATCCATCAAACTTTCTATCTTATCAGACATTATAGATAATCCCCATACAGTAGGAAATACCAAAACAACACATAAAACAATAATAACTTTGGATAATTTAGATTTTTTATTCATTAAGACAAATAAAATCAAGACTACTAGTAATGAATATCCTGTAGTAGACAATGTTGTTAACAGTGATAGAAATAAAATAATAAAAGATTTGTTCTTTATATTAAATTTATTCCTAACTAAATTAAAATACATACCTAAAAGAATCCAACATGCAAACCTTCCAGGCTCCCATGTAAAACCTAAATTTCGTCTTATTCCCATCTGTATATGTGAGCACAACCCAAATAAAAAGCTATAGGTCTCAGTTGGAGAACTAGGTTGTATAACAGATATTGATCTCATAAAACTAACAAATGGAGTTCCTAAAATATTAGCAAATAACCATACAATCAATGATATACTACAAAACATAACCAACATTTTCTCAAAATAATATAAGAAATCCTCTTTAGAATATATGTTAAAAGCAACGTGTACTATTATAATACTATAGAAAGGAGGAAAGTTTATACCAATATATCCTCCATATTTAAAATAAGATACAATATTCCAAAGTATGTTTAGAAACAAAACTATCCACAAGGGCTTGTATGACTTGTGGCAGTATTTAATATAATAAAAAGCGAGTATTATCAAAAATACAGGCAAAAATATAGGGTTCTTTCCGAAATTAAAGCTTGTATAATCTGAAACACTAGCCACCCACATGAACATCATGAACATGTAGAATATTTTAGCAGTGTATGGAACCTTTGCTATTGAAATCGTTTTCATATAATATACTATTTTTTACCACGCTATCCATCTTCCAAAATAGAATTTCTTAAAAAATATCAAATATAATCCTATTAAGGTTCGATAAAAGAGCGTGAAATATTTTTTCTTTTTTGATACAGACCTCGCACGCTTTCCTTGAATTGGCGAATTTTCAAAACCTTCCCAGTTACCATCTAACGGTTCAACTTCTTTCCAACTAATTTCTATATGAGGCAATTGCTTTACCAACATTGAGAAGATACTTTGATCATGGCGATTTTCATGAAATCCTTCAAGATTCGGTTGAGCAGATTTTTTATCTGTGAATAAATCTATATGGCTCAATCTTATATCATTCCAATCTATAAGCAATTTTTCTGTAATCTTACTTTTCATCAAAATAAAACAACCACCCCATAATTGCAATGTCATTGCTAATTGCAGATAGCCATTAGGACAAATCTGTTTAAAAATATCCATCTTTGTCCAATCCTTCTCCAAATAGGGTTGTTGGAATGCCAATATTGGTTTATCTAAACTCAACATTGAAAGATATTCCTCAAAACGAGGTAGTGCATTATATTCGAAATGATTACCACCATCAGAATACACAAGAATGTCTCCTTCTTCTAAATATGCCATTACCTTCTCAACCAAATAAGGTTTCCAGGTCCAATAAGCATAACCTCTTCTATAAACCTTAGGATTCAATAATTTGAAGAATTCTTCTGGCAAGTCTTTCTCTGTGAAGAAATATCGTTCGTCAAATCCAAATTTCTCGGTTTCAAGTTCCAGTCTTTTAAGTGAGGAACGATAGCGAGTGTCAGCAAAAGATACAAATACTATTTTTCTCATCTCGAACCTCCTAAGCAATTTTTAAATAGAGAAAATAACTTAATCGCCAAAAGTTATTTTTATTAGTTACTACATATATATTCTCACGACCTTTTATAAACTTGTTCATATAAGTCATCACATTTTTTACGAATGAAGTATCCTTACTTGCTACAGGTATAAGAACATCAAATTTTTTATTACTTTGTTCCATTTTTTACTATTTTATGATATACACTCATGATGGAATCTATGATAACATTCACATCATGTCGATCTTTTGATATTTCGATTTCCTTCTTACTTAACTGCTCAGCGAAAGCCTGATTTGTTCCAATCTTCTGAATGAAATAAGCTGTCTGATAAGCATCATTAGACGGAACCAACACGCCAGCTCCATCTTTCAAAAGCGTTGGAACTCCACCTACACCCTGTGCAACAACTGGCAAACCAATAAACTGTGCCTCACATACACTGTTAGGACTGTTGTCAATATAGCTTGGATGCATATAGACATCAGAATTCAATAATCTGTCAGCCAATTGGTCTGCATTGATTGTTCCTCGGCAATACACATTAACCGCCTGGCACTTGATTCCAGTAAATTTTTCTTGCATTTGAATCTCCGATACTCCATACACATTCCATTCGAATTCTATATCAGTATTTTCCTTAAGCAGTTTAGCTGCCTTCAATATCACATCTGCCCCTTTATATACAGGAGATGATATTGTAGAAGTTATCAACAACTTTTTCTTTTGTGCATGATACTGCCATTTCTCAGATTTAGTTATAGCAGGACGCAATGCTTCTGAACAGAAAAAGTATTCAGCATTTGGAGACAACAATTTGGTAACACGTCTATCCCAATCAGTTCTACCAAAGAAATAATGAGTATTCTTAAATATCTCAGCTTCTCTTTTTGCCTGACAGGGCATCCAAGAATGCCATCCGTAATAGAGATTGTAGAATTTTCTAAAGTTAAAATTGAATGATTTCAGAATAGAATATCCACTCATACCAGCCGGACAATATGCATCATAAATAGGGTTGATAATACCCTGAATGTGCATTACAACTGGTATATCTGTATATTTAGCTATCAAGCCAAAACAGAGTTCACTTCCCCAACAATGGATTACGTCTGGCTGATAAGCATCTATCACTTTTCTGATAAGCTGGATATAATGCTCATCTATCTTCTCTTTACGAAACTTATTGAATCTCTTTTCCCACTTAGATACATATAAGGGATAATAGTGAACTCCATCACCATCCGAAGGAGAATCATCAAAAGAATATGGAAAGGCTATAGCCAAATCCAATCCACGCTTCACAATTTCACCCTGTAGAGTACCTATCCATCCTCCATCTATCATAGATTTGCGCTTATATAAAGCCGGATTACCAGACAACCATAATATTTTCATAATTATTTTTATATATTAAGATTCTTTTTTCGTTTTAACTTTTCACACCTTTCAAATTCATCCTTATACGGCTGTTCTTCCGTCCAAGGACGAGCTGTTTTTAAGAAGCGAGCAGGTACCCCCCCATAACCGTGTTCTCTGACAGAACATCCTTATTTACTAAACTCATCGCCGAGATAAAACAACCATCAGCAATCGTAACATTCTTGGCTATCACAACATTAGTTCCTATAAAGACATGATTACCAATTCTCTTTGGATTACCATCAGCACATGAGCATCGATAAATACAACAATAATTACCAATCTTTGTGCTTCCACTTATAATGATACCACATCGGTGACCAATACGGCATCCATATCCAAGACTATTTATCGGAATATCAAAACCATTCTTTATACTCAGTTTATTATACCTCATCTTATACCATAAAAACATGGGAATATAAAAAGGAGAGAGCTTCCGCTTGTAATCATAATACTCCAATTTTCTCATGCAACGCATGAACTTCTGTATAGGATTCGGCAAAAGTAATCTCTTAATAAAACCCTGCGGAAATACCTGTTCGTTCATTATCTCATCTGCCTTGAGATAGAACTTTAATTCTTTTCTTGATGTTATCATATTTATTTGCTATTTTTTTTAAAGCTTGATTTAAAATAACGAAATTTTAAATACAAGAATGCTAACAATTTACTTTTCTTTAACAAAAAAAGATATCTAGTAATAATATCTGTGGGCTTCAAATTATTTATTTGAGTAACCAGCTTTTGCATTTGAGCTATTTCATCTTTTTCTGGAAATTTTCGTAGCATCCAAAAGGAAGAAAATAAATTAATCGCCCCGAACAATGCAATATTTGAAGAATAATGAGTACCTAAAATTCTACGCATAACAGGTAAGGCTATTTTGTTTAATTGTATGTATTCTGAGCCAACATTACTTGCATGCATAGCCGAATCTTGTCTACAAATATAAGAATAAACTTCAACATCAAAGTATTTAATATGATTATTCTTATCTATTAACGATACATATTCTACATTAAACAACAAATCTTCTCCTATTCGAAGATTTTGATTAAACCTTATTTTTTTTACATAAACCGTTCGATATAGTTTAGCCCATGGTGAAGAAACAACTTTATACGACAACATATTCATTAAAAACTCATCTACTGTTACTTCTGGTGAAAAAGGAATGTTTACATGTTCCCCGCCACATTGATGTTTGAACAGGAAAAAATCGCAATTAACATTATATTTTTTAATACAAGTTTCTATAAAATCAAGTGCTGATGGTAACACTAAATCGTCACTATCTACAAATAATATCCATTCACCACTTGCCTTATCTATTCCTAAATTACGTGCCGAGCTTACGCCCCCATTTTTTTTATGAAAAACTCGTACTCGTCCATCTTGGCGAGCATACTCATCGCATATCTTTCCAGATTTATCTTTACTACCATCATCAATAAGAAGCAGTTCATAATCTAAACTATCCTGTGATAATATGCTATCTACAGTGCTGCACAGATATTTTTCCGCATTATATACGGGTATTATTATACTAATCATTGTTCTTAAACTTTAATTTATAAAAGCCTTTAGTAACATGAATGCTACTTTACAAAAGTTTGTACCAACATCTCTTCGCATAAGTATTCAGCAACCCAATAGGCATGAGTAGTTACAAAATTAAGGATTATTTAAATCAAAGAAAAAATCTTCAGTTTTCTCATCCCATGGGTAATAACGCAACAACTTGTAAACCTTTGTCCGATACCTAATATCAGAAGGAATAATTACATCCTTATCAAAACAAAATCCAATAATAACCTCAGACAAGTTACCTTCTTTATATGGTACGAAAAACTTGATACCATCTTTGTCTTCTATCTGTATTGGGACATATCCACTATCTTTGGCATAGAGTGCAATACCATCTAAGACAGATTGATCAATATACATAAAATTACCAGGAATACCAGCTCTAGTTCCGCCAGACTCTATCATATAAGCCTTAGAAAAGGCAGTGTTCATTTGCAGCTCCTTGGGGTTATAAACCACGACTGGATTACCAGTTTTCTTTGCCAATTCGCTTAAATCCGCACCTTGTGGCTTCGTATAATTTAATATATAATCATCCAATCTAATTTCATCTGCCAAATATTCTATATTATCACCAAATGCAATAACAGAACGACACCCAGGATATCCTATATCATGCTCCGCCTTACTTATAGACATATGCAATTCCACACAAGAGCGGAAAAACAAGCTTATACTCAAAATGTTATTGGGTCCTATTTTTTTTGTATAAGGATGATATACCTTAGCAATACCATCGTTTAAAATAAGATTTCTTTCTTGCGGAGAGCTATAATATAATACTGCACTATGTGCGGTCTCTAATCTATCATATATTTTCCGGCATTGCTCAACATCTAAATTCCAGTTCGTTTCTTCGAATAAAGATCCAAATCCAAGCAAATCAGACCACATACAAAAACATTTTCGAACAGTTAAAGATGGAGGATTACCTATTTTAATTGTAAGATTACTTCCCATCTCTGGAGCAGTATCTTTTAATCGTTTACTAAAATCCATATTTCAAATTACCCCCAAAACATAAATTCATCCTAAAGCTACATTTAAAAACTCTAAAGATTTCTTTCGATATTTTTCTAGTTTGACATACACCTTATCATAATCAATTAGAGGCAACCGCATTACCTGAACAGAATCTTCTACTATACGATTTACAATCCCAAAGCACTGCAATAAACTTTCTATTCTTGAAAGCCCTCTTTCTTTATTACCAACAACAACAAATTGTTTTTTAAAGAGAATAGAGAACACACAGGCGTGAAAAGAATCAGTAATAACAAATTCTGCATCATAAAATCCACGCAGCCATTTTTCAACAGAAGGTTTGATTCTCTCATTCAAAGGTTTTGTCTCATCGTTTTCATGCGGATTGGTTACCGAGAAAGCCCTTAAACATTTCTGGTTAGCAACATGCATTATCAATGCTCTTTTTTTTTCGTTTTCATCCAATATATAATTGAGTAAAGTTCCATTACTCTTAGGAGTATTTGCCTTTTGAAAGAAAACAGAATAATCTACTTCATTTAAAAGCATTGTAGGATCAAGCACATGAACTGAATCTATATCAAAATACTTTTTGCAAAGAGTAACACCATTAGTTTCTCTTACGGAAATCGCACCAAAAACCTGAAGTAAAGCTTTGCATCTCCGAGTTTGCTGGTCAGTATATTCCCAATTATCTGTACCAAATGATGCCGCATAGGACAATCGCTTGATTTTCCATTTACTAGCAAAAGAAAGAAACGCATTTTCGATTTCTTGCCATCTCCATCCTGGAACAAAATATAATGGGCGCCAGACTTGATCACTTCCAACAACGATTGCATCATAAGAATCTCCATCTAACTCTTTAAAGTTCCTTATCTCCTTTCGATGGATATAAGAATTGATAAATCTTTGAGTATTCTGTGAGACGACTGGTATAACCTTATTGTTTTGATAATACTCATAGAATATCTTTTGATTTTTTCCTAATAGTTTTTTAACGATACGCTTTAAAAAACATTTGGGTATATCTTTAAATGGAGGAAGGGGACATTTATTTGGCGTATCAAATACTACCACCTCATGCCCCATTCTTTCCAATACTGTTTGCAAGGCATATGCCTGCAATATCCCTCCATAATTAGTATGGAGGGGTAATGTTAATATTCCTATCTTCATCGATATTATTTTAAGAAAATATACGCTCAGCATGCTCCCTGCCACAAGCAGAAAAGTAGCTTAATAAATAGCCCGTGGCATTAGGTAGCCAAGGGGGCTCAAAAAGTTATTGTTATGCAAGAATTAACTGAGTGTCAAGACATGCTCTATCTCCTCAGCCCATTCTCTACATCTTTCCTCAGCTACATCTTCATTTAGCCCAGGTTTAACCTCTCGATAACAATTGTACAAGTCATCGAAATCCACAGTTTCATCATGAGCCTTCAAGCTCTTAATAAAATCTTTCATTCTTTTCTCATCCTCAGGATGGCATGAGTCTGGCCATAAACTAAGCCAAAGACTCATTTTCTATTTTGATTCTTGTGATAACATAAGTATAAATTTAAAATCCTAAAATTTTATTATAGAAAAGAGCAGCCATGCTCCCTGCTCTATTCCCTATCATTCCTTCTTCCCAAACAGAATGCTTATTAATAAACTCATGCATCCATTGAGACTTTCGAAAACCTACCCGTCCTTCCTTACCCTGAAAGAAGGCTTTTTCTACCTCTCCGTCTCTCCTGCAAGGAGAGCTCCACTTTCTCCCCAAGCCCCTCTTCCTCAGGAAGCGGGGATGTAACCGCCCTTAGTGCTATTTTTGCCCCACCTGTCCCTCCCCAACGGGAGGGTCCTTACCCTATACCCAAGCCCTAAATCCCTACCATAGGGATTAGGGATGTAACCGCCCTCTGGTGCTCGGAACCGCTACGCTCTAAGGTTGGCGGACCATCAAAGGTCTACGCCAAGTTTTGCGGGATGGGACCGCATGGGGCACTTGCTATAACAGAATATAAGTCTTTCTTCATATAAAGACTTAAATATTGCCAATGAAGCCATACACTTTCTTGTGTCTGATATTTGATCCATTCCCTTAACTTTTAAAGCAACGCTAGTGCCTGAGCTACTAATGGAGCTACCTGATTAGTTGCAATATTTGCCGCAATGCCTGTGGCAATACCTCCTAGTGCATTAAATGCCATTTTTAGTGTTTTTTTGCACCAATTGGGCTTACTAATTTCATCATTGATAGTTGCCAAAGTCTCATGTAAATCGTCATTATCAATAGAAGAAACAATGTCTGATAACTTGCCTACAATTTCCTGCATTTCTTCTCTGTTTTTAGGAGAAACTGTCATCATATTTGTAGAATTGCCAGAAACATCACCTGTTTGAATTGAACCAGAACCCATATTAGCTATGGTTGCATTTACGAATGTATTATTCATTATTTGATTAATTTTTTCTTGTCCTGAAATCTGTGAAAAGTCAATACCTCCCTCTATTTCTTTGTTTAGCTTTAAAAAGAAATCGAGCAATTTTGACTTAAAGACATCTACAATATGTAAAGCAGATGCCGTAGAACATTCTTGCCAAACTCGCTCAACATTTCCTCTGACAACCTTGTTGGCCTCAATATAAGCAATTGCTGGGAGAGAACATGTTAGGCTTCCTTTTTCTTTCCCCTTACACAATGTTTCTATCTCTGTCAATGATTGCAATAATTGAGCTTGAAAAAAGATTTCATTTACCTTTTCATCGCCAAACACACCATTTGGCAAAGTTATGTTTGTCCACCTACCCTGAAAAGGCACAGTAACATTAACCTTAACTATAGCTCCAAGCTTTCTGTAATCAGGCAGAGATTTTACATCTGTATACCCATTTTGCTCATGAAAGATCCAGTTAGAGAACTCTTGATTACCAAGTTCTGATGCAACAATCTGCGATTTGAGCAGAATTCCAGATATGGGTTTCTCATCACCCAAATCTTGTATTATCTTATTTATCAATTCTTTCATAGTTAATCAAAATTAATTTCTTGCTAATCTGCTAAATATACTACCCAGTTGTTCCGGCAGCTTCTACTGCCAGAACAACCTCGGGACTTATCGAGTTATAAAAAATAATCTTAACTATCTATTGTGTGTTTCGTATGGTATCATTGAAGGGCTCACACGGATCTCAAGGATTCTATCACAAACCTTTCGAAACTCGCCTTATAGCCACCGTCCATCGGGCAGGGATCGTCGGGATAGGACTTGTGATACTCCTCTTCCATGTTGTCAAGATAGTCCATTATCTGCATCACCTGGTCTTTGGTGCAGTGATGCTTCTTCAGCGAAGAACGAAGCAGGCAGTAGGACTGGGTATGACTGGCATAACCCTCTTAGACATGCTTGACTGAATTCTCATTCATGTGGCCAGCCACCTTTAAGGTGCGTACCACATTGCTACTGCCGCCGAGAATGGTATCCGTCAAAGCGCACAGTGCCTTTTTGGTTTTTGTAAATCGTGTCATCTCTTAATATATTTAAAAAATTTGAATATCTTTTGTTAAGCTATTATAAAATCATCGCCTTTTTGTACCTATATATGTAGGTACAGGATTCTTGGCGGTCTCAACCTTTTTTCTTAAATTCGCAGCAGCTTTCAAGAACGAGGGCTGAAGCAATCTTAAGTTACCGAATGGTGAACAGCGGGGTGAACACTTGCCTCAAGCATTCACCTTTTCGGCTCCGGGGTGAACCCTAATAAAAAGAACTTTGTATATACAGCGCATGCTAGAAATATAAGAGTCTCTATTATAATGGGTTATATAGTGTTTTTAACACATTATTAACGCTAAAGGTTGGCATCGGGGTTCACCCTTCACCGACTTCATCGCCAAGTGTTCACCCACACTCTTAGTTAGTGAACGTTGCAAACAACAGATTAATATATTAACAACAGACAATTTTAATCAAATGGAAAAAGAATCAAACACCAACTGCATGGAAGAGACAGCTACGATGCCATCGTACTTTCCTTGTATCAAATCTTCGGAGAGCCATCCACTCGCCGACTGGTTGTATCTCAAGAGCGTGATTACCTCTAGCCCTGAGCTACGAATGATGACTGAGACTTACCGCAAGCGCCTCGCCATCAGCAAGCAGTTTGCCGACCAGTACAAGCCTGAGATGCCTGCCATCACGGTTTCGGCACTCATGGACGGCTACGGCAGACAACTTGCCAACTTCCTCAAACCGACCTACATGTTACAGCTCGACTTCGACCATGTGAAGAAGGAAGATATGGAGCATCTTATCCAACAGGTGAGAGGCGACCATCATACGATGGTAGAGTATATCACCGTGAGCGGCAGGGGATTCAGAGTATTCTGTGCCTACCATCCTGTAGATGATGACGACATCAGCGTGCTGGAACTCTTCGATGCCGTGCTGCAGAAGGCGATGGCTTACTACACCCAGCTCCTGGGTATCGCTCCCGACAAGCAGTGTGTAGACATCACCCGATGCGCCGGTCTTGCCTACGACCCGGATGCCTATTTCCGTTGGGATGTCGAACCTTTTGCCTTAGGACCGAAGGATCTGAACCCCCTCTACACGAAGAAGGCGTTGCAGGCGAAGTATTCTGCCAGGCGAAACGCCAAGAGCGGCAAGCGAAGCACCAAGGTGAAAGAGCAGGCGAAGTCAAGCGACAAGGGTGCGCCTACCATCGAGGAGGCAGCTTCCCATATCAAGGAACTGCTCGACCTGTGGGGCTATCGGTTCGAGCCTGAGCATCACAACGAGTAT
>ERZ809198.559-NODE-559-length-18372-cov-8.852978_pt1 | contig 18372 bp, 9 predicted proteins | sample MGYA00520793_ERZ809198 | MGnify/ENA primary metagenome ERZ809198 (study PRJEB31570, sample SAMEA3213005) | Homo sapiens | biome: human-gut; feature: human gut; material: fecal | place: Sweden | collected 2011 ... | reverse complement strand
ATGAATATAATACAATATTAGAACCTATAAAGAATGCTGCCAATGAAATTGATAATATTTTGGAGAAACAAAAATGCTATAAAGGAAAAGAAAATTCATTTAGATATATATATACTAATAATGTGTTTTTTCGTATACTTCCATATGGATTAGTCAAAAATGAAAACTGGGACAAAGAAACCTCTACATTTGGAAAAGCAAGATATGTATATTATAGCAACTATTGCTTTTCTTTGGTATTTCCAAAACGTACTTATGGAAACTGGTGGTATTATCCTCCAAAAATGATTTCGGATGATACTTCCATCACGAAAAAATGTCATAAACCAGGCAGATTATATTCTGACAATGACTTCAAAGAATTATCTTTCGGAACTTATCGTAAAGCTCATCATGTTATAACTAGGGCATTAATTGAATTAAGTAAAAATATTAACGAAATATTACATAGAACCATGTTAGATAAAAAAGAAGTATAATACTTGCAGGCGAGGTTCTATAAGATCGACTTCGGAGAAATTTTCTTTCCGAGGGGCAATGTCTTTTGGGCGTAACCCAAAAGGTTTTGAGTAACTTAAAACATACCTTGCTGTGTCTTTGTGGACACAAGTTTTGACAAGGATTAAACCTAATACCCTTGAAAACACTGCGGTGGTTCGCCCAGTGGCTAGAGGCGCAAGCCACCAAGGACGGCTCGTTTTCGCAATGTCCAAAGCATGAAACTAATAAATCCCGAAGAAAGGGAATCTTGAATACCATTCCTCGGGATAACAAAATGTAGTTCTGTATGTCATACGTTTTATATGTTATACTGCAAACATGTGAAACGTATGACATCAATGTATATATGCTTACACGCTTCTTTGCATGTATACTTCTTTTTTCCATAACTTTTCCTTTTGTTATGCAAAGATAATCATAATTTTGCAACTAGCAAAACTATTGAGGTTTTGAAAACGTTAATTTCAAAGATATATCGAGATCATGACTTGTTTTACTGAAAATATGGGTAACTTTGTAGCATAGTTTAATCGTATTAGTTTTTGAAAAGTTCAATTATACATTTTAAAACAGTGCAATGGGTCGTCTGGGAAGATGGCTCATTGCAAAATATCAGTTTCCTCGTTTTGAACGCTAGGTAAATAGTTTTGTGGTTTTAGCTATGAAAGCTAAGGTGAGGACTGTCCCCACCTTAGCTTTTTACTTATCGTCTGCCATGCCTGACATGGTGGCTGACGGAATCCTCAGCCTGCTGTTCCTGGTTTTCATTGCTGCCCTGTTTCTGATCTGCAATAAGATTTTCCTGGCTATCCACTATTCCATTTCCATCTGAGTCGATATTGATGGGCGTGGCTGAGCGCATATCGATATCATTACCTAGCCGTGGTTTTATACCTGATATGCGTGATTCTACCAATGTCTGTGAGATACTTGCAGAGACCAAAACATCTCTTGCATAATCCGGGTCATTGCGCAGTCTCTTCTTCCAGATAGCACTCTGCTGTGGAATGGTAACGTTAAAACGGCTTTCCTGTCCGAGCATATTGGCACCTACAAGGGAAATCAGCTCTTCCTTTACCAAAGCATTGTATTTGGTATTACGGGCTTCTTTCTGTCTTGTACTACGGATGAGTCCTTCTGCCAGGTCTCTATAGAAATCATCTTCTTTATCATACTGGTCCTGTCTACCAATATGAATGACATCCTCTTTGCTGTTGTAGGATGCCAGGTTTGGCTTACCATCCTGGATAATAGCAGAACGCCAATTTTCTGGCTGCAACAGACGAGGGAGCCGGTTGTCCTTCTTGTTCTCCTGTTCCTCGGAAAGGAGTTCGTTCTTCAAGGAAGCATACTCCTGCGGATAGCGGAAGGAATAGTTGGTCTGTTCTATATTATAGACGTTCACGATTCCACGCTTTTCGATGAGAGGGAAACTGCTGGCCTCCTTTTTGACAAGGAGTTTCTTACTCTTCAAGTCCTCTTCTGTCAGATATACCGGCATAAAGAAGCCGTTCTTCTCCGTGTTGAGGGCAAGAACAAAGGCATGGATTCCCTGATACTCTTTTTTATCAAGGGTGGTTGGCAGACTCCTTCTGTTGTTGGTAAGAGGAAGCTTCTCGTAGGTTTGCTGCAAAGCCAGTTTCTCTGCCAGCAGCTTACCATATTGGAGATAGACTTCTCTTTGCTTTATATCTGGAGTATGCCAACGACCATATCCCTCTGAATCAGAAACTTCTGTGTCTTCAATATTAACCTCTTCTTCGGCAACTGCAGCAGGAGTCTCAGCAGGGTGGATATGTGTTTCAACTTCCTTCTTGCTTTTTAACTGTTCGTCATTAGCAGGACGTTGTTCTTCCTTAGCTACCTTGTTACTAGCGTCCAAGGAATGATCCTGTTCCATATTGAATGGCTTTGGTGTAAAATGAAGAAGCTTATGCAAACGGTCAAAGCGTGCCTTCTTCTCCAAATCAACCTTTCCGGGATTGATTCTATAGGCATCCACCAAACGTTTCAGTTCAAGAGTATAGATGAGAGAAGCAGCATTCCATTCAGCCTTATACTGGTTGGCAAAGTCTTCATCTGCAGGATGATTTGCATATTGATTATACGCCTGTTCTAACTGCCATTCTTGTCTGCAAAGACTCTTGATTCTTGTATTTACAGGAAGTTTATCGATATCACCGGAATGGATGTCATCTGCTATAGTCAGGGATTCCACATAATCTTTCATCAAGGGAACGATAAGATTCTTCTCTAATTCCTTTTGCTCAATGATACCATTGATAACGAGGCTGTTCTTCATCTTCTGAAGATCATTCTGACTGAGTTCTACATGATGATTGCTTGACAGGGCAAACAATTCGCCTTGCTTATCCACCAGTATGCTGTCAATGTCAACACCCTTGTCTGTATGGAATAGGGCAATACTGCGAGGCATCTTGTAGAAGGCTTCTCCATTGGGAAGTTTGTTTCCCAATGTTTCAACTAGAGCTGCAGACAGTTTGCTGTCGCGCTGTATGTAAACGCCATAATAAATGATATCCAGTAATGCCTTGTAGTTGCAGGCATTCATATGGTCAATAACCAAGGTTTTATCTTCATTTGTGTCAGAGTGTCCCTTCAATGCTATTTGTGTGCCACCATGAATGATGCCCCAAGATTCTGGCATAAACATGCCATTCTCTACACCATACGCCTTCTGCTGCTCAATAGGTATTTTTCCTTCAGTGATAGCTATTGGAGAATCCAAGACGGTACGTCCGATCATCTCATACTGTATTTTAGCTTCCCTGGCATCCGCAAGCCTATCATTAAAAGCAGCTTCTTCTCTACTGGATAAAGGATGAAAGACTGTCTGAATATCGTTTTTGAACTTTTCAAAGCCGATGCTCTCTTTCTTTCCGGAGATATCAGTAGGGGTATATTTTATCAATGAGAGTGTTGGCTCTTCTTTATCGCCAGTCTCTAAACCTTCTACATGGTAGATATCTCCATTGTTGTTTTTGAAGTATCTGTCAAGAATTTCTCTTGCCTCACACTTTCTGATAATATCCAACTGTTTGTCTGGCAGGATATAATTCTGTGCCTTCAACTCCTTCAGTTTAGCTACCTGTTCGGTTTCATTGTCTGCCACCGGAAGCCCTTTTACATAGCTGCTCATGATGCCGCCTTGCCACTGCACATGATTGAAACTGGGTCTTGCTGTAGAGCCAAAGCTTTCTATATAAGCCTTTCTACCAGCTTCTACTGCCCATTTTTCAATTTGAGAAAGAGGTTCGACAGTCTTTGAAAGATACGCTAATTCCTCTGGGTAGAAGAAGCGGTCTCCAGGGAACGGTTTGGGTTGCGGCGCATTTTTACTACCACCAAAAAGCTGTCCCCATCCCTGTAGGAAACGGCTTATCATATTTTGTTTTTCCTTTTCCATAATTTTTATAAGTAAAGAGAAATAGCCTGAAAGTTTCATGCTATCTCTCTTTGAATGATTACTTGTGATGCCTGAACAGCAGATGCAAGATGCCTAAAACACCTACTGCCAATACAGCAAACACATAAAATACACGGAGTAGGGAGTGTTTAAGATGGTTGCTGCTCTGCATTTTGCTCTGCCGTCTTATTCAGTTCCCAAGGTGCTATGCTCTTTACCTTGCATTCCAGCTGCAACTCTCCCTTGAACACGTCTAGCTGGAGGTCGCCATGTATCTCTACATATTTATCTGCTGCCAGATACTCTTCATGGATAGGGGAGAGATTGATGAAACTTACCCAGGTAAACTCATAGTTCTCGCCATTCTTATCAGAAGAGAAGGCTGAGAATGACTGCATAGGCTTACCCTTCTTGCTAGTGAAATCCTCGATACCTTTCTTCGAAATCTTGCCTCTGAACTCCATACTGCCAACAAGGCGGTCTGGCGTGGTGGACTCGTTGAACTCAATATTGGTGTCTGTACGGAGATTGAGATAAGTGCTGCTGTCGTGCTTTCTGATATAGAGCACACCGGAAGCTGTTACTCTTCTTCCGGCAGAATAGTTGGCTGCACTTTGGGCATCACCTGGTGCTGAAACAGATATATACTGCTCCTTTACTGTTCCATCCTTACCTTCTAAAGGTACCACCATGGAAAATGAAATGAACTTATCACCTTCCTTACTTGTTTTCTCTTCTGCGGAACTGGTAATCACTCCACAGGTTGTTACATTACACTTGATCATAATTTTTTGTTTATTTGTTATCGAATAAATTTTCTGTTAAGCAAGACGCTGGCTCTGCTGCTGACCCTGCTCTGGACTTTCTGCATCGAACATCATACTGGCATTCGCCTGTATTTTCTGTACGTCGCTTCGGCTCATTTTCACTACATTGTTTTCTTCTGCCTCTTCGACCTTTGCCGCTTTGCTGAGAGCCAGTTCTTCGGCTTGTTCTTCATTTCTCATCTTCAAGCCCAGAGTGAGAGCAGCTGAGAAAAGGGAAGAAATCAGACTGGAGATGATATCCTGACCGCTGCCTGGCTTTTCACCATTCTGCTGCATCATATAGCTCAACCATTTTGTAGGGTCGTTGGAATTAGTGATGGAAGCCAGAAGTCCCATATTACTGTCTTGCAGCTGGTTCGTCTGCTGTGACGGCTGGTTATTCAAAGCCATACTGTTACGCGCTTCTGCAAGATAGTCTTTGCCGTTCCGGTCCAATGAGGTTGCGATATTACCTCTTACCTCCATCTCTGCCAGATAGTTCTTCGGATCGAATTTTTCCCATTCTCCATTCTGATTCTGCACACTGGTTTCAAAATGCAGATGGGGGCCGCTACTTCTTCCGGTATTTCCCGACATGCCCAACTGCTGACCGGCATTCACGATATCTCCCTTCTTCACGTCTATCTGGCTCAGATGCATATAGGTAGCACGTATGTTGGTGCCATCCTGTCGGTTATATTCCACTGTAACCATATTGCCGGCAGCACCATTATTGTGCTTCACATCGACAACCTTTCCGTTATCTTCCGTTGCGGCTACCGGGAAAAACTTTCCCTGGGTTGACAAATCTAGTCCACCATGCAGATGACCAGGACGTGATTCATGGAATTGCCCTGTTACCTTCACCTGTGCAAGGTCTATCGGCAATGCCCAGTTTCCCTGAAGAGGATTCAGCAACTGCTTGGAAGGGGGAGAAGCAGGAGTAGAAGGGGCTTTGCCGTTCCTCATATATCCAATCTCCACGCCTTGCTGACGGGCCTGTTCCAATGCCATCTGGTCATATTTGTATAACTGGTTCTCACCGATAAGCTTGATGAGCTTCTGGGCATAGGTCTTATCTGAGGCATAACCGGCTGCCCTGATTTGTATAGCCCAGTTCTGATAGTCGGTAGAGGAGTAATTGAAACAGTTTCTGTAACGTGAAGCCATCAATACTTTAGAATGGTTCTCCACGCTCTCCTCTACACTGCCATAAACCCTGAATGCTTCCGGATAACTGTGGTCATCCACCTTCATAACGGTGGGACCTTTCCAGCTGCTACCGGCTTTCACACCGAAATAATTATTGTAGTTTGCTGCCAGGTCGGATTTGCCATGACCGCTTTCCAATGCCATCTGCTGCAGGGTGATAGAGGCAGGAATGCCGTATTTGATCTGCTGGTCTATTGCCAACTGGGCATATTTCTCATAAAAGTTCTGTTGTGACATTCTTCTTTAGCGTTTAAAGAGTGTGCCGGAAGGTGCACTCTTATATATTAATGTATTCCTCGCCCCCTATGGGAAGTTTGCTCTACCTGCTCTTCCTGCTCCTGTTCAGGGGCAGGGGAGTCCGGCTTTACAGTTTCTTCTGTTTTCACAGAGGCTTGTTGGTGGACATCATTCTTCACTTCTTTCTTGATGAAAGGCTCAAAGATAACGGCTGCCAGGCGTTGCTTATAGTCACTCATATCTTCAGAAAACCACATTTTGTTCCACTGTGCCTTGGAAACCGGTGCATGCATACGTTCTCCATTCACGGTGGCAAAGATAATGTGTTGCTTCGGGTCATTGCGTTTTGCCGTAATACAGATACGCTCAATCTTGGCATCGCCGATATCTACCTTTCTAGGGGTTATGACATTCACCCTGGCATCCGGATGCTTGGTTCCCAGCTCATAATACTTCTTTGCTAAAGCGTTGTGAACAACTGCCCTGTTCTCACTCTTCAGGGAGGAATAGAACTGGTTGACATGCTCTTTATTCGGATATACGGCAAAGGATGGCTCGTTTTCAGCCTTGATGAAGAAAGCATAGCGTCCCATATCATCTGGCAAAGCCTCGAAAGTGGTAATCTTGACTTCCTTCTTTGGGGCAAACTTATCCTTCAAGTCAACTGTTTGTTGAGTGAGCAATTCATATTGCTTCAGTTTACTGACAGTCACCTCTTTACCCTTGTAATAGTCGTTTGACTCATGAAGGCTCAATCCACCACCGGCATTATAGAAGCTCACTTCCTTTACTCCCATTTTACCGAGGGCAGTAAGGATTCTCTTCTTGTTCATTCCCGGTACTTCATTGTCTACCTGAAGGGAAGCTCCAGCTGGCAGGATGATATCTGCAGTTTTATGCTTCTTATCTAATACAACAACCATTTCCTTGGTTTCCATAGATGGAAGCTTTGCCAAAGAGGAACTGATGCTGAAACGCTCAGGATTCTCGGTGAGAATTTTTCCCGGCATCTGTCCACGGATAGCCTTGTAGTCCACCTTACGCTTGGCGAGGATGCTATCGATGGTTTCTACTGCATTGTTCACATCACGCTCTAACACTCCCAACATCTTCGGATTCTCTGTCAGTTCTCGCTGCCAGTAAGGAACCAGTTTTTCACTTTCCTTGGAAAGGATGGCTGGAAGTCCCTGGCGTGTCATCAGCACTCCTGCAGCCAACTCCTGTACCAACTTCTCATGCTTGGCATCGTCTTCCGGAAGAAAACTGTTTCTGCCGGAACGGTCAAGACGGTTTTCTGAGCCTACAGCTGCAACTACAGCCCGGTAGATATCATTTGCCTTATACAGGGTGGCATGATTTTCATCGGCTGTTTTCTCACTCATGCCGCTGACAACGATTTTGTCATCATCCTTTTCGTATTTAGCATCCTGGACAACCATTTTACGTTCATACTTCATGCCACTCTGGTCGGCAACAGCCTTGGCAGTGGAGTAGGCTTTGTTGAGAATAGCAGTATTATCCTGCACAGAAATGCTTACCTTTTTTTCCTTCAGGTTATCATTGATGCTAACGCGGTTACCTGCCCGGATAATTTTAGGAAGATACGTGTCAAGATGCTGGCTAGGGAAGGAAACTAAATCCACTTTCTTTCCATCCATCTTCTTTTTTTCAACTTCCAAGTTGAGTATTTTTGCCACGTCTGAGGCTTTTTCCCCATAGATTTCATAGGAATCCCCAGTCTTGTTAAGAACTACTATATCAGGATGTTTTTTCTGATAGTCGTTATACTGCTGTAACACAGATATAGTTTTCTCTTCTGCCTTCACGAATGGTGCACCCTTTGTCTTCACCAAATTGCCATAGGCTTCGTGATCCTTAGCATTCATAATGGTCTGGTCGACATTATAGATATGTTCCACCACTCTTGATGCATGTTTGGCATAGAAACTCTTCTCTTCATCGGAGAGTGAGTCATATTTCTTCTGGGTGATGATATCATCATGGTTCATCATGTTCTGGTAGTCCCAGTTGACCCAGTTGAATCTCAAACTCTCCTCGTTTCTTTTTACCGGCATGTTATTTTCTGCTGCTGTTTTATAGAAAGTATAGACGTTGGTCTTATACTTGTTGGCATCTGTGTTGAGGGTCATCATGATGCTGTTATAGGCTGTAACAGGAGTATGGGAATGGATAAACTCAGCCGGCTGACGCTGGGCACGGTTCATCCAAACTCCATTTTTCTCGGAAGCAAGACCGAGGGCTGCAAAGAGCAGGGCAGTATGGTTTACTGTTTTTTTCTCCTCTTCTTTCTTTGTTTGCTCCTCTTGCTTCTTCTGCTGTTGCTTCTGCTCAGCATCCTTCTGTTTCTCCTCATCGTGATACTCCTGGTGCTGCTGTTCCTCGGCAATAGACTTGGCTTTCTGCTCTGCCTCTTCCATCGACATGCCTTCAGCTACAAACTGCTTTGCCATGCCAGCAACATCGGTCTCAATATTGCTGTCCTCACGAGGTTCATCTACCTGGTTATCTTCATCAAGAGACTCGGCTTCTTCCTCGTCTTCTTCTATAGCCTGGTATTCCTCATTCTCCTGGAGGCTTTCATTGATGGTTTCCAGATTGGCATCAAGTGTCTGATTGACATCATAGTCGAAAGTATGTTCTTTCATCAAACCTATATTGGTAACATGCCCCACTTCTACCTGATTTTTCTCCTGGTTATACTGGAAGTAGAGGACATCATTGCTAGGCATGGTGAAGGCTGGTATCTGAGCCTTGATTTCGGAGAACTGCTTGGCAACACTCTCATAGGCTACTTTTTTCACATCCTCAGAAGCATCCTGTTCCAAGCCATAGCGGTCTATATTATCAAGAACCTCTTCTTTTGTCACCTTACGCATGAGGTCATAGGTTCCACCTACACTGCCGTTATACACTACGGCGTAGTTGTCATCCTCATTGAGAATATCATCACCGCTATACTTTTTGGCATTTTTGAAGGTGTTGCTCTGCTCCATCGCATCTCCCTGGTCATAAATCTGGGCAAGCTGGAGAATCTGCTTATAATCGCCCTTCTTCTGCAAATCGTCAAATTCCTGCGTATCATCTGTTGATTGCAAGTAGGCGTATGAATAATAATAAACATCACCCTTCTTCTCCTGGGTGACAGAAGCTTTTTCCTTGTTTTCTTTTTCAGGGGAAGCCTCTTTGGTTGATTGATATTGCTTCATGTTTGCGAAATTTTGCCAAAGGTCGCCCACATTTTTCGTAGTGCTTCCTTCGTGATTATACTTTGTGCTATATATTTCCGGCTTTCCGTCCTCGGTAGTATAGGCAACGTTGAGTGTATCTTTCTCTTTGTCATACTCCACCGTAAGGACATCACCCGACGGCATCTCCAGCTTATTGTCTGTGATTCGCCATCTAAGAGCTGTCTTTTCTCTCAGTTCAACCTCTTCTTCACTCAGCATCCGAAATTCATCCAGACCAGCAAGGTCATCATGGGCAATGGAAAGATTATGTTCAGGACTACTTGACAGGTCGTAGTCGAATGTATACAGTACGTTCATGCCTTCAGAGGTCATCTTGCCAACTTCTATCTGGTTGCTTTCTTCGTTATACTGAAAGTCAAGTACTTCTCTGTTTGGCATGGTTAGAAAACGTGGCTCATGCTCTGCAAACTCTGCCATCTGCTGAGCTGCATCCTCGTATGCCAACTTCTGCACGTCAATAGAAGATGCTTTGATTTCATCGTTGTCGTTGATGTCGCCAATCAGTTCCAGAACCTTTTCCTTTTCAATTTTGCGCAAAAGATCGTATGTACTATTCTGCTGATTATAGGTTACAGCGTAAGAACTGTTTTCAACAAGAACTTTGTCCTCAGAAGTTTTTGGTGCATTCTTTCGCACTTTATTCAATTCAATGAGGTTGTTCACATCCATGATTTCTGCCAGATGAAGCAGTGCTTCATTTTCGCCGTTTTCACGGTGATTGTCAAATGCCTTGGTACGCTCAGAAGACTCGAATCGGGCAAAAGAGTAATAGTAACTCTCATCAATTGGTTTTTCCGAAGTTGCAGCTTGCCCCTGCGAGATACTAGCAGTGTATTCTGCTCTAGGAATAAACTTATGTTCATCTTCAAAGTATCTGTTACCATAAACCTTGCTTATGTTGGCTTGATAGTCATAGATGATGGCTTGCGCCTGTTCTGCACGATGAGCAATTTGCTTGATTTGATGATCCAGAATGTCTATTTTTTCCTTTTTGTTTTCAACAGCAGTACTGAATAGCAACTTGGTACGCATTGACTTGACTGCTGCATATTGAGAAATGAGATGATCATAGGCTTTGTTCATGTCGTGGATTGTTCTGCCTTCCTGATGAGGATACCGAATGTTGGGAAGTCTATCTGCTCCAGATTCGATGAGTTCTCGATTACTTGCGCTATTTATCCACTTGTTAACGTAAGAATTATCCTTAAAGTAATCTCTTAGCTCGGAAATACTTTTGATTTCCAAAGCTGAATGACCTTCATGCTCGCCATCGGTGAAGCTGTTCATCAGGATGGTGAAGTATTTCTTACCGGAAAGAGTGTCCTCTTCAGAAAATACAGGATTTTCATTTATAGCTGATTCCTTTACTTCGGCTTCGGAATTTTCCTGTTGGCTCAACTCTACTTCCTCCTGTTCTTCTGTTGGTTCCGCCTCTGTATTTTGGGCGGTTTCAACTTGCGAAGGTGCAAAAGTCTGTGTATTGCCTAACTGAGCATTCTCTTGATTCTCATTGGAAAGGTTTTCCATCTCCTTTTCATTCTTTTCACGCTCTTCCTCGCCGTCTAAGTTACCTTCAAGCAAAGCCTTTTCTCCCAGCTTCACGCGCTGTTCGTCAATGTGCTCGATTACCATAGCAGAAGCCTTATTGACATCGGACATGACTGACAGGAGAAACTTCGGCTCCTTTTTCAGAGTACTCATCCAACTCTTAATGTAGGCGGTGTTGTTATCACGGATTCTGCTGTCAAAGCCCAGGGCACTGCCTACCATGGCTGCCGTAAGTTCGGCTACCAGCTCTTCCTTTGCATATTCCGAACCGCCAAATTTTCCGTCTGGGTTTAAGCGGTTCAAACGGCTTTCATGTCCTGTGGAATGTGCCATCTCGTGAATAAGGGAGGAGTAGTACTCCTCACCATCCTTATAGATTTCTTCTGGCGTATCACTGATCTTAAACTGGTCTTTGCGAGGAACTATAATCAAGTCCTTGCTCTTGTTGTAAAGAGCACTAGGGTTCTGTTGGTTATATTCCACAGGGCAGACCCAGGATTGAGAAGCCAGCATCTGGTCGATAGCGGCATTACAGTACATACCTTTATCGTCCTTGATTTCTTTGGTTTCAAACTTGGAAAGCAGGGCATCGTATTTCTCCTTATTCACCTCTTCCAGATTGGTTTGGTCAATATTCCACTCTTTAAAGATTTTAAGATAAGGAATAACCTTATATTTTTCATCCCGCTCTTCTTTTGGGAGGCTGTCGTATTCCTTCAAAGTGGCTTTCTTGCCGTTTTCACGATTGTAAATACTGAGTCCCCACTTGAAAATTGGTATACTCTTCTCACCTTTCTTCGGATGAGCTCCCAAATCTTTAATCTGTTTATGGGTAAAATAGACAGGAACCTTATAGTTCTTTTTCATTGTGTGAAGCTGACACAAAAAAGCATTACTGCCAGTATACACTCTTCCTGTAACATTCTGAGGTAGTCCTATCATCGCTTCACCATCAGTCCAGCCTTTCTTCCAGTTGCTCGCTTCAATAGTCTCCATTCTGGCGATTATCATATCAGCAAATGTTTGGAGAGCTGAATTGATTCTGGCTTCAGCCCTTTCCTTTTTTTCAGCATTTAACTCTTCTCTTGTCATAATATTTTGAATAATGATTAAAATGATAGGGCAAAGTAACTGATTTTTTTTCATTGAAGAGGTGCTTTTGCGATATACCTTTGAAATTAACAATTGCAAAACAGTCCACTTTGGGGAGCTGCTACACTCAAACTTCCAAATTTGCGTATTTTTAAAGGATTTTGCAATATAAATTTGCGTATTTTCGTATATTTCATGGAAATAAATTTGCGTATTTTCAATATTATTCGTATCTTTGCACTGCGTAAGTATCTGACTCCTTTCGTCTAAATTCAAAAGAAAGTGTTAAGTCTTGAACTTTCACATGTGGTTCAAGAACGGGCTGAAGACCCAAAAGCCTTCCATATAATTACAAAAAAGATACGAATAAAAGCTATGATTTTACTTGCAACGGGAATGTTGCAGGAAAAAATAGGGAGAAAACTTGGTATATTCAGATTTTCTTCGTACCTTAGCAGCGCAAAACGTAAAGTGCGTAGAATATGGCAAAAATAGTAAATAAATATCCTGTAGGAATACAGACCTTTGAAAAAATCCGCGAGAATGGCTATCTCTATATAGATAAGACCCAATACATTGTGGATTTCAGGGAAAAGAAAATGTCGTATATATTTCTGAGTCGTCCAAGGCGATTCGGAAAGTCGCTCTTTGCCTCTACCCTTCAGGCTTATTTTGAGGGAAGAAAGGAACTTTTCGAGGGATTGGCCATTGCTGATTATGAGAAAGATTGGGTGAAGCATCCTGTGTTACATTTCGACCTGAGCGGTGCCAAGCACTTTGATGCTGATGCCTTGAACAGTTATCTGAATCTGCAGCTTTTACCCTATGAAGAGCTTTATGGTAAAGGTGAAGGTGAAAAATATCCTAACGAAAGATTGGATGGAGTCGTAAGGCGAGCTTACAAGCAGACTGGCGAAAAGGTGGTAGTTATCATTGATGAATATGATGCCCCATTGCTGGATGTGGTGCATGAGAAGGATGAACTCAAGCAGTTGCGTCTTATCATGCAGAACTTCTATAGTCCTTTAAAAAAACTCGACCCATATCTGGAGTTCATTTTCATCACGGGAATTACTAAGTTTTCACAGCTCAGCATCTTCAGCGAACTCAACAACCTCGACAATATCAGCATGCTTGACCAGTACTCCGCAATCTGTGGTATCAGCAAAACAGAACTGACCACAGCTATGAAACCTGATGTGGAAGCATTGGGGGAGGCTTTAGGTGTATCTTACGAGGAATGTTTAGAAGAATTGCGCCAATATTATGATGGCTATCATTTCAGTGAACATTCTGAAGATGTGTTTAATCCGTTTAGCCTGATAAGGGCTTTGTCGGGGCAGAAGATTGGCGCCTATTGGTTTAGCTCCGGTACGCCAAGCTATCTCATTAAGAGTTTGCAGAAGTATCATGTAAATGTGACTAACATCGAACAGAAGAGCGTGAGTGTTGACGATTTTGATGTGTCGCCCGAGCAGATGACCTCTGCTTTGCCTCTGCTCTATCAGAGTGGTTATCTTACCATCAAGCAATACAAACCGTTTACCAAGAGTTATAAACTGGGCTATCCTAACCAGGAGGTGAAGATTGGTATGCTGAAGAGTCTTGCGCCCAATTATCTTTCGCCGGTTTCTGTAGATAATAACGGACTGGTGAATGAATTTGTGGAACTGGTTTATGAAGGAGAAATAGAACAGGCAATGGTCCGCCTGAAGGCCTATCTCTCCAGTATCTCAAACCGTTTAAGCAATAAGAATGAACGTGATTTTCAGACCGTCTTCTATCTGATATTCAACCTGATGGGTGCCCTTATCAAAGTGGAGGAGGATAGTGCCATAGGCAGGGCTGATGCCGTGCTCCATCTGCCTGAAGCCATCTATGTGTTCGAATTGAAATACGATGGCTCTGCCGAGGAAGCCTTGAAGCAGATTGATGACAAGGGTTATCTCATTCCATATTCCGCTGATGGCAAGCGATTGTATAAAGTGGGTGTAAATTATGATAGTACCCAGCGGACTATCAGCGATTGGAAGATTAAGGAAGAATAAAAGTATCTGAAAATCGTTGATAGTTTTGATATATTATTTTAAGTTCAACCCTTGGTACGTGATGTATCAAGGTTTTGTGTTTTCTAACAATTAACAAAATCCTCCCGATTCTCACGAACCGGGAGGAACAATCAACTCTTTAAGTTGGCATTTTACTACTATTTAATACCTATTTGTTGTGGAACGGAATTTTCCTGTCTGTTAATCTGTTCGTACTTGTGGGATGCCAAAGACTGATTCTCATCATACTTTTTCAGTACTGCATTTGCCAGGGTATTTAGTGGTATTACACCTTTTTGATAGGCATCTGCAGCACTGTTTGAAATATTGATGACGCAAGGGCTTCCATCAATGGTTGCTATCATGGAACCGCCTTTCATTGTGACATCTGTAATACGTGGGTTCAACTTCTCATCTTCGTATTTTTTATACATTTTAAGAGTCGAACTGCTTCTACTTAAACCTTCCTTAAGGGATGCATGACCGGCATTATTAAGGATGTTGACACCACCAAAACCTATCAGCAGCATCTTTATCAGAGGGTTTCTGATAAACATACCGCCTACGATAGCAGCCAATGGCATCAGGTTATCCTGCATCTTCATGTTAGGGTTTTTACCAGTAAACATACCGATAAGCATATCAGGAAGCATGGCAAAAACATAACCGAGATTCTTCGATACAATACTGAAATCGTTCAGTCCCATCTGTTCCAGGGTGTTTCCCCATCCTGCAAATTGCTGACTATTATTACCTGTCTGCAAGATTTGCTGAGTGGATTGTGTCTGTTGCGTCTGAATAGTTTGTGACGAAGCTGGTGTGCTTTGTTGAGCATAAGGAAGCCGTGTACTACTTACTGAAGAACGAGTAGGAGTAGGAGAGGATGAATGCCGGTGTTTCTTTTCTGGAACTGTACCATTGATGGAAGCATTCAATTTTTCCATTTCTACATCCCACTGGTCTTTCCCTTTTGCCGATGCTGCTTTTCGGAACTGATGAGGGGTATGCTTATCAAGATAGTCAGCAGCTCTAGCGTAGTCATAGGCTCGTTGGCTTACTTCTTTCAAAGACATCTTTTTGCCACCGCATTTGATCCAGTCCTTCTCCTGCTTTGACATTTCTATCGCAAGGGAATGGAACGTGGCTGCAAATGCTCTGTTCTGTTTAGCTGTTTTAGTCAACATCCATCGGGGAATTTCAGTGTTACCCTTGTAGGCGATGCATTGTTTGGAGAAATTAGTCTTGATGGTATTGAGTAGCTTTGCAGAATTACCCTTATGCTGAACCAGCAGGGCATTGCTGACTTTCTTGGCTGAGTCACTTACCGAGAGTGGAGCCACCTTGATTTTTCTGCTTAAGACACTGTTGATGTTATCGATGAACTCAGTACCGCTCTTACGATACTTTGCAGAACCAGTCTGTATCTTCTGTAATGCATCTGCATCACCAAAGACTTCTTTACTGTTCTCCTTGGCATATTCTTCTTTTGACCAGTCTTTGGATGACTTGTGACCGATAAATTCTCTGATACCGAAATCTGAACCAACACCAATTCCTGCTTTTGCTATAGCTTTCGTACTTCCGGAAGCAACGCCACCGAAACCGCCCAAAATAGCAGTGTCTATAAGGCTTGCACCGAGAAAACCTGTAGCCTTAGATAAGGCAGAAGGATCGTATATCGCCTCTGCCTTATTTTCTACCTTCTCGCCGTATTCACCCTTCTTTAATCCACAGGTAGGCATTACGAAGGCTATCAGGCTGTCTGAGAATGTTTTTCTCGCTATGTAACTTGCGGTATTTTTTGGCACCTTTTCTCTAGCCAGCTGCTCTACCATAAGCATCTCAAAGCGGTGCATCACATACGACTGGGCATATTCAAAGAGTTTCTTGGACTCCTTACCGCCATTCTGTACCACAAGATTCTCGTAAAAAGCATAGACGAATGTACTGTAGTCATTCTGTAATCTCTTGTCTTTGTTCCATCTCAGATTGCATCTTTCAATGAGATCGTCTGTAGACATCTTATTCCATTTGCCATTGGCATCTACTTGCTTTTTGGCACGATAAGCAGGGGTTACTCCGTGTCTGCTGTCAACAGCCTGTGCCCAAATGGAACGGTTGTCCTCCTTGTCTATGGCATCCATGAACTCCTTTGTCTGGTTCTTTTCTATTCTCTTTTTCTCTTGAACCAGAGTGGAAGCCATGTATTTGCTGTAATACTGGCTGATGCAATAGTCAATCTGGGAGAAGGTTTGATAGTTATTTTCTTTTGCCATAATTCTGTTTTTAAAAACCTAAAATCTGCTGACGCGCCTGTTCTATGGCTTTATAGTAAACAGACATCTGTTTCGGATAGTATCGGGAAAGCCATTCATTAAGACCAATCTGGTCTTCGATGAACTTTATAGCTAATTGGCGTGTAATTTCAATAGCTTTCTCTCCCTTTTCCCTTCCATTGAACCAGGCTTTCGTCCAGCATCTCGTACCAGAATTGTCAAAATACACAGAAGCTTCCCTGTCTATATCATAACTCTGTACGTCTATCTGTAAGTCAAGCAGAGAATCTATGGTTTTTCCATCGTCGGCAATTTCATCAAAAAGTTTTTTTTTGCTTTTCATCCCAGGTAGGAAGATAGATGTTATGATTCAAAGCCATATAGCTAAGGAAATCATCTATCAAGACATCCTGCACCTTACCAGCAAGGATGCTACTTCTTCCGGAGAGTCCGAGAGGATTACCTATTGAAGGCATGCTTTCGAAAAAGTAATTCTTCTCGGCTGCCTGACGAAATATGTTACGTAAAGACAAATCTGCTCTTTTGGAAGAGGTATATGCTCCGCTCACGAGGTCATTCCAGTAACTTGGAAGCCAACGGAGCATCATCATTAATAGGGCATCTTTGTCTTGTTCAAAACTGTTTTCTACATTCTTGTCACCCAGTGTTTCCATGGATGGCAATTGACTGATTCCCATGGCTGCCAACTGTTCGATGTTTGCCCATATCATACTCAGAAACTCGGCAGGATCAATATCCACACCATCAAAGCGAACTCCTATATGAAGGAATCGTCCGCTCTTTGCGATTTCCTGACCGGCAACAATCTGGGTTCCGTAAGGGGTATACGCTTCTGTTATGTGACCGTAGGTAACTTCATACTTGCCATATTTGGCTACAATATAGTTGTCATAAACCGCATCCTGTCCGGCACCGATGATGACACCTGTGGCAATGGCATAGAGAGGTTTATCACTAGCAGGAAAATCAATTCCTTTGTGAAAAAACTTTTCTCCTGTCAAGGGATGATTCTGTTCACCAAAGGCTAGGGTTGCCTGTATGTTGTCTTTTTCTTCCAGAGGGAAAGGCATCATATAACCACTGGCACTTTCCAGAAGCATATCTTTATAATTTTGTTTCATACTTATTGTTTTTAAGAGGTGAGAATAGCTCCTCACCTCATGGGTTTATGAGAAATTCATTAACGTCTACGATGAACGGTCATGGAATGGTCTTCTTCTGTGGCAGGTGTTGCTGCTACCTGAGGGGCTACAGCTGCTTGCATTGGAAGATTCATCTGCTGTGGAACTTGAACAGAACGCTGGTTCACATTTTTCATGGTCATACCGCCCAAGGCTAGACCTGCTATCTTGCTAAACCATCCGAAACGTCCGAACATCATATAGGATGCCAACAGCAAACTGGCAAGGTTCATCTTACTGATATTACCACCAGTAACATTCGAAAGGGCTGAGTTGAGGTTATTCATCAAACCACCGCCCATTCCTGCCTGTCCCTGTACGTCCTGTACTGCTGACATGCTAGGATATTGGGCTGTGGTTGGATCGTAATAGCCATTACCATGGTTGACCATTCCATTGCCGTTGAACATACCACCTACATATTCCTTTCCATCGTAATAGAGACTACCGGCTTCAGAACCTACATTACCGAGCGTGCCTTTTAATTGATGATAGACATCTGCACCTTCAGCACCTACGTTGCCTATCGTGTCCTTCAGACGATAATATACATCTGCACCTTCAGCACCTACGTTGCCAACTCCGGTTTTAAGAGAGGAATATGCGCCTTCACCTAAAAGAGTGTCAACGGTTTTTTCACTTACAGATTTTTCATTACCATAAGCATCTTTATGACTCCCGAGAAGAAGGGTGGAGGCTGAGAGGGTGTGTCATAAGTCTATGGCGCACCCTTTTCGTTTTTTCTCCTTTTTTC
>ERZ809198.558-NODE-558-length-18376-cov-65.971890_pt1 | contig 18376 bp, 11 predicted proteins | sample MGYA00520793_ERZ809198 | MGnify/ENA primary metagenome ERZ809198 (study PRJEB31570, sample SAMEA3213005) | Homo sapiens | biome: human-gut; feature: human gut; material: fecal | place: Sweden | collected 2011 ... | reverse complement strand
TACACCTGAGTTCAGAGATATTGAACTCCAGATAAGGGAAGAAAAGCTGTTGCGCATCAAATGGGACGAGCAGCGGAAACGGTCTATGGAGAAGCAACGGTATCGCGCCAAGATGGAGCGACCGAGAATCAACTATATTCCAAAAGGGCTGAGCGTGGACTATGAAGAGGAATACTCCAAATATCTGATGCAAGAAGTAAGCTTTGAGCCAAGAGACAATGATGACTTTACTGCTCTGCTGCGTCTGCTGGAACGATGGCACAAGAAATCCATCCCACAGATATTGGAGAAGAACAGACCCGATGCAGCGTATGCCATCGCTATGGCGCTGTGCAAACATATACCACTGCTCATCAACCGAGATGACATACAAGATTTGGTAGGCGAATACAAAAGACGTATCGGAAAACTGATATTCGACAGCTATCAAGCCCTGGTAGAAACTGTCAAGATATGGAACCACGAGGAGAAACGCCAGGAGGTATGCCGCTATATCAAAGAGACAGCAGGACAATATCCCAATCATCGGGGCATGAAGAAGAAGTTGATGGACTTGATGCCAGAGACACCATTTGAAGGAGAGCCGATGGCTGTGACTCGTGAGCCAAACGACATGGAGAAATCACTCCTGTAAATCATCAACTACACCAATAATGAAACAGAAACAATGAGAGAAGCACCTATACTTTTACCAGTGTTCACAACCAGTGTGCCTTTGGATTTTCCGTCTGAAGGCACGTTTGCGTTCAATAAGAAAACCCATAAGCAGTTGGAGGTGACGGTGAGAATCAACGAGCACCAGTACTTCAACATGAACTTTCTGAACCATGACGGATATATCATGGCATGCTGCAGATGGGCGCATGTGCTGGACTTTGCAGAGAACGGTTATGACCGTTACGAACAGATCATTAAAAAACATTTCCGGAAGAAATATCCTGTCATCAGCAGTCTGTATGGACAGCATACCGATACGGCTGAGGACATCCATATCTCCCCCATCGGCTTTGAGGGCAATCCCAAGGAATGGTATATCTCCATGCGCATCTATGGAGAAAAGTTCGATGATCTGTTGCATGGCAATCTGCTGATGAACGTGGCATTTGCCTCTGCCGTGGGTAATCTGTGCATGGCAAGTTTGGACGTGTTCAAGGAAATCATGAAGAGCGATGCCAAGCAGCCAAAGATATTGCTGAAGGAGTTGACAAATATTGACGAGATAGACAAGAACTTTGACTTCGGCAATTATCTGGATGCCAGAAATCCTGAGACTGGCGAGATTATATCGACAGCGAGAGAAGACGGCAAGGCTTCGGGAGTAGAGTTGCCTGAGAAAATAGAAATGCCACAGAATATGGAGATGTACCCAGTTAGTACCTATTTCTTTTTCTTCACGGAAACGCTGAAAGACATGGACTTCGTCATATTCAGTAATGCCTTGTATTTTAAAATCTATGGAATGATGAGGAAGTTGAAGGAATATGGTTTCTTTACTGATGAAAAGTTGGAAGAACTGGAGAAAACCGTTTCTATTTTGGGTGACAAGGTGATAGCAGGAGAAGATGCCGGTACAGAACGACTGCGGATTACAACAACTGTATATCTGATAACGAAGAAGATGCGTACACCATTGTTGGAAGAGAAATACCATGTCAAAGAGACTGAAGAAGGTAAGTTTGCCTTAGAACTGGATGGGTATATCAAGAAACTGATATGGAGAAAATGGGATACCACCTATCTGGAAGAACGAATGAAGCAAGAGGATGAGGTTACGGCAAAGGTGGAGGCAGATCAAGCTCTTGTCAAGAAAAAGAGTGCAGAATGGAAAGCCATCATGGAAGGAATGTCGTTTAACGCCTTTCTGTTGTTCCACAGTAAGATGAATGAACTGATGAAGACCAAGAAGGCAACACTCGTCAAGTATGGTTTCCTGGCATCGGAGATGCTGGATAACCATAAGCGCTATTGGGCTAGTTCCTACTATTGGCACAACAAGAAATATGATGAATATGAATATACGACGTTCAGGAAACAGACTGAAATCATCGTAACCATCTTCTATGAAGGTATTCTGAGAGGAACACAATATGGCAATCATCCTAGAACAAAATATGCCTTGAAGATTCATAGCATCATCGAGGAATTGATGAATAAAGACTGGAGTAAAGTCAACGAGACTCTTAAATAATGAAGGAAATCAAGCTATTTGATTATCAAGAGGATATGAAGGAACGGATTGAGAAGGCGTTGCGCCTTCATCGGTCCGTGATGGCACAAATGCCAACGGGAACAGGTAAGACTTATCTGTTAACAGCAGTCATTGACTCTTTTGTGAGCAACAATCCAATGGAGAAAGTATGGATTGTAGCCCATAGAAGAGAGCTTGTTTCGCAGATAGACGAAACCGTAAGAAAATTCCATTCCTATTCCGCATCAAACACCTCTACCCTATTGTTATCCGTCAAGGCGATGTCCATTCAGTGGCTGATGAGACACTATGACGAGATAGAGGAAGAACCGGGAATGATAGTGATTGACGAGGCGCACCATGCGCTTGCCAAGACCTATAAGGAGATGTGGGAGAGATTCCCGAAAGCTAAGTTTCTGGGACTGACGGCTACACCTTGCCGATTGAATGGTAAGGGTTTTACTGATCTGTTTGATGTCTTGGTGCAGTCGTGGAGTGTTCCTGAGTTTATCAGCAAGGGAAGATTGGCAACATACGATTTTGTGAGCATCAAATCGGATGGTGTGACGCAACGGCTCATCGACTCCTTGCAGAAGCGAGGGGCAGATGGTGACTACCAGAACAAGGAAATGGATATGTTGCTGAATAAGAAACCGAGTATCGAAAGGCTCTATCAGAGTTTGGAAGAATTTGGCAAAGACAGAAAGGGCATCGTGTATGCTATCAATATTTCTCATGCTCAGAAAATCACAAAACTGTATCAGGAACATGGTGTGAAAGCCATAGCTATAGACTCGAAGACACCAGCTACGGAAAGACAACAAGATATTGAAGCCTTCAAGAAAGGCGACATCCAAGTACTGGTGAACGTGGACATCTTCTCAGAAGGATTTGACTGTCCGGATGTGGAGTTTGTACAGTTGGCTAGACCAACGCTGTCGCTTGCCAAGTATCTGCAGATGGTGGGACGAGGATTGCGAGTAGCTAAAGGAAAGAAGAACTGCGTGATTATTGATAACGTGGGACTATATCGGGTGTTCGGGCTGCCTTCGCAAGTATGGAACTGGAATGCGATGTTTGAAGGAAAGCTGAAAATTGGCAAGAAAAAGGAGACTCCGAAGAAAAGTGAGTTTTTCCTGATGAACGAGGTGCAAGACGGTATTCAGATTCATCCAGACTCGGAAATGATGATGGTGATAAGCCATGAAGGATTGCTCCAAACACTACAGTATCGTGAGTTTGTGGATAGCAAAGGGGAGTTTGCCATCATCAAGCTGCCTGATGGAAAGATGACGGTAGTGAACCGACAAGGAGAACAAGTCTTGGAGCCAGGCGATTACTATGACATGAAACTGTTGGATGGCAACATCCTGTTCTACCGACCTCGCAGAAAGGCGAAATGCTATTATGACCTGTTGGCAAAAGCTGTCATCGACGATGGCACTAACGTAGCAGAAACTCCCCATGTTGTCAACATAAAAGGATGGGAGTTTATAGAATATGACGACATCTTTATGTCTCGAACCCAAGAAGAGTTTTCTCTACCTTATCGTCCTTCACAATATGATTTTCTGAATTATGGGTATTATCTGATATACAGATCCAAATCTTCTGCTTCCGGTTGTCAGGTATGGTACTATTGTGAGGGTGATGAAGGGAAGATGCGCATGAGCAATGAAGAGAGCAGGAATGTATGTTTCCTGCGTAATGATTACGAACATGTGTATTGGTTATGTGCAGTCCTGTATGGTGAACGTATCGTTGTCATGGACAGCAAAGAGGACTACTACCTGGTGGATTCAAATTTGAAGAAGACTTATATAGGATGCAATCATCCAAAGAATGAAAATGAAGATTTGAATTTTGTGATGCCTCGCCTTGGCAAGAAATACTATCATGAGGCGATGTTGCAAAAGAAGGAAATGGAAGCAAGCGAAATGCTTCTTTTGCATGAGAAGTCTGAGGCAGGACATGTGGAATTGTATCAAGCCGGAAAGAAATGGGGTGTGAAGGTAGATGGTAAAGTTATCGTGCCACCCCTCTACCACTGTATAGCGCAACCTGTCGGAGCCTATTGCGCCTTTGAAGAGATTCCTAGACATTGGGGCGTTATGACATTGAAAGGAAAAGTGATTGTTGATGCCAAATATGAGAAGGTGGAGATTCGTGACAACGGAATTGCCGTGGTAACAGGCATCACGGGAAAAACACAGACAATCAATCTTTTATAAGGTAAAAGGGTAAAAAAGTAAAAAGGTAAAAAAGTAAACAGACCGATGTGAACAAGCGTTCATGTCGGTCTGTTTTTTTGTTTATGTAAATCAGGAAATAAAAAAGCGGAGCGTGATTTCACAACCACACTCCGCGCAAACTTAAACAACCAATAAAAGAAATAGATTGATCGTTCAATTGTTATATCTGATGAAGAGTAGCTCTTGTTAGAGCTTTTTTTTTTATCTGTCAGAAATATGTCTTATCTATTTTGAAGACATTGCTGATTAGCGGATGAACAGGAGTTCACGATACTTAGGCAAGGTCCAGAGCTCATCGGCTACAGTCAACTCCAACTTATCAATCTGATAACGGATTTCCTCCATCTTTGGAGCTACCGTGTCATGATAAGCTATCGCCTTATCGTGCTCATTCTCAATCTTGTTGGCAACCTTGCGGGCATTTACTAACTCCTCAACACCTGTCTCGATAATCTGAGTGCGCTCGGCAATCTTCTTGATGATATTGATGTTGCGGGCTGTCAACTTCTTGCCTTCCTCGTCGCCGAAGATGTCAATCATGTTCTCCACATTCTTAGCCAACTGGCTCTGATAGTGAGTAGCCACAGGGATGATGTGGTTCATGCTCAAGTCGCCCATTACACGAGCCTCAATCTGAATCTTCTTGGTGTAGGTCTCCCATTTCACCTCGTTACGAGCTTCCAACTCGTTCTTCTTCATGACGCCCATATCCTCGAACATCTTGATAGAGGCTGGGTCGAGATAACGCTCGAAAATCTTAGGACAGCTCTTCTCGCAGTCCAGACCACGCTTGGCTGCTTCCTCTACCCACTCATCTGAGTAACCATTGCCGTCGAAACGGATTGGCTTGCAGGTCTTCAAATCCTGACGAACGATATCGATGATGGCAGATGTCTTGTCCTCACCCTTGGCAATCAACTCATCCACACGCTTCTTGAAGTCGGTCAAAGCCTCGGCTACGGCTGTGTTCAATACAATCATTGCTGATGCACAGTTAGCCTCAGAACCTACGGCACGGAACTCGAAACGGTTACCGGTGAAGGCGAATGGTGATGTACGGTTACGGTCGGTGTTATCAATCATCAACTCTGGAATCTCAGGGATATCCAACTTCATGCCCTGCTTGCCAGCTACGGTGAAGAGATCCTTCTTGTCGGCTTTCTCAATGTGCTCGAGAAGGTCGGTCAACTGCTTGCCGAGGAATGAAGAGATGATTGCTGGAGGTGCCTCGTTGGCGCCCAGACGATGCGCATTGGTAGCGCTCATGATAGAAGCCTTGAGCAAACCGTTGTGCTTGTATACACCCATCAAAGTCTCTGTGATGAAGACTACGAAACGGAGGTTATCCTCTGGTGTCTTGCCAGGGCCATGGAGCAGGATGCCGGTATCAGTAGCGAGACTCCAGTTGTTGTGCTTACCGGAACCGTTGATGCCTGCGAATGGCTTCTCATGGAGAAGTACGCGGAAACCGTGATGGCGAGCTACCTTCTTCATCAAGCTCATCAAGAGCATGTTGTGGTCAACGGCAAGGTTGGTCTCCTCGAAGATAGGTGCCAACTCAAACTGGTTTGGTGCTACCTCGTTGTGGCGGGTCTTGCAAGGAATACCGAGTTCGAGAGCCTGGGTTTCCAAATCCTTCATGAATGCCTGAACACGCTCTGGGATGGCGCCGAAGTAGTGGTCGTCCATCTGCTGGTTCTTGGCTGAATCGTGACCCATCAGGGTGCGGCCTGTCAGCATCAGGTCAGGACGTGCTGCATACAAGCTTTCATCTACCAGGAAGTACTCCTGCTCCCAACCGAGATTGGAAATAACTTTCTTGACATCTGGGTTGAAGTAGTGGCAAACCTCTGTAGCTGCTACGTTTACAGCGTGCAATGAACGGAGCAATGGAGCTTTATAGTCGAGAGCCTCACCAGTGTAAGAGATGAAGACGGTAGGGATACAGAGTGTATCGTCGATGATAAATACAGGAGATGTTGGATCCCATGCAGAATAACCGCGAGCCTCGAAGGTTGAGCGGATACCGCCAGATGGGAAAGATGAAGCATCAGGCTCCTGCTGAACGAGCAACTTGCCTGAAAATTCCTCGATCATACCACCCTTGCCATCATGCTCGATGAAGGCATCGTGCTTCTCGGCAGTACCTTCTGTCAATGGCTGGAACCAGTGAGTGTAGTGGGTTACGCCATTCTCGTCAGCCCACTGCTTGATGCCTTTGGCTACGGCGTTGGCGATGTTACGGTCGAGACGTGCTCCGTTGTCGATGACGTCTATCAGTTTCTCATAGACATCTGCAGGGAGATACTTGTACATCTTCTGTCGGTTGAATACCTTCTTTCCGAAGAATTCACTTGGTCGCTCGCTAGGAGCGGTTACCTCAACAGGCTTTCTCTTGGAAGCCTCTGAAACAGCTTCAAATCTTAAGTTGCTCATACCTTATATAATTTAAAATTTCTGATTTTCAATGTTTTTATATTCTGTTGGAATGTTTATTTTCCTAACCATTTGGCTATTCTCTCCATGGCTTCCTTGCAGTCCTCATGCTCGCCGAAGGCGGTGAGTCGGATGTAGCCTTCGCCCGATGGACCGAAGCCGACACCAGGGGTGCAGACTACACTGGCACCATAAAGCATCTCTTCGAAGAATTTCCAGCTTGGCGTGTTGTTTGGCGTCTTCACCCAGAGATAAGGTGCATTCTCGCCGCCATATACTCTCAAGCCGAGTTTCTGGAGTTCGGCTCTCATGAAGTGGGCATTCTCCATATAGTAATTGATGGTTGCCTTCACCTGTTCCTTACCCTCAGGGGTGTAGATGGCTTCGGCAGCACGCTGGCTGATATAGCTTGTACCATTAAACTTGGTGCACTGGCGGCGGTCCCAGATAGGATTCAATGCCACTTCCTCACCTGCCAATGTCTTAGCCTTCAACTCCTTAGGAACAATGGTGTAACCACAACGCACACCGGTGAATCCGGCAGTCTTCGAATAACTGTGGAATTCTATCGCTACCTTTCTGGCTCCACGAATCTCGTAGATAGAATGAGGAATTGATGGGTCGGTGATATATGCCTCGTAGGCAGCGTCATAGAGGATGATGCTCTCGTTCTTGATAGCATAGTTTACCCATTTTCTGAGTTCTTCTTTCGAGATGACCGTACCCGTTGGGTTGTTTGGATAACAGAGATAAATCATGTCCACACGGTGGTCTGGAATCTGAGGGATGAAGTCATCGCTCTCATCGCAAGGCATGTAGGTTACATTGCTCCACTTGCCGTTCTCGAAGACTCCGGCTCTACCTATCATCACGTTAGAGTCTATATAAACCGGATAAATCGGGTCGGTAACGCCGATGTTGTTATCCCATCTCAAAATCTCCTGGATATTTCCCGTATCGCTCTTGGCTCCATCGTTTACGAATACCTCGTTGGCGTCGAGATGAATGCCACGTGGCAGAAAGTCGTTCTTGATGATAGCCTCTCGGAGGAAGTCGTAACCTCGCTCCGGACCATAGCCTCTGAAAGAAGCCTGCTCAGCCATCTCGTCTACAGCCTTGTGCATCGCCTTGATGACGGCAGGGCAGAGAGGCTGGGTTACGTCACCGATGCCCAGACTGATTACACGCTGCTTTGGATGTGCAATCTTGTAGGCGTTCACCTTCTTTGCGATGTCGGCAAACAAGTAGTTGTTGGCCAACTTCAGGAAATGTTCATTAACTAATGCCATATTTTGTTTCTCCTTTTATTTGTGGTCATTATCGACCATTTGTTATTTAAGTTTGCTCTTATTTATAATTCAATTTCTCCTTCGAATGAGAAGGCTGCAGGTCCCGTCATGTAAACATGATCATCAGCCTCGCTATATTCTATTTCCAGCGTTCCGCCATCCATCACGATACTGCTTTTCCTGCCAGTACGCTTGGTAAGGGCTGCGGCTACGGCTGTGGCACAGGCTCCTGTTCCGCAAGCCATTGTTATTCCGCTTCCCCTTTCCCAAACTCGTGTCCTTATGGCGTCTGTGTCAGTTACTTGTGCAAATTCTATGTTGCATCTTTGGGGAAATGCCTTGTCTCTTTCCAGGATTTTACCATAGTGGGCGATGTCGATGGTGTCGATGTCATCCACGAAGGTAACGAAATGCGGATTACCCATGCAAACATAGGTGCCTTCAAATTTTCTGCCGTCAGCTTCGAGCACCGAAGGGCCTATGAATTGCTCGGGATTTTCAAGTTTGGGTTCCAGCATGTCTACTGTTACCGATTCCACAACTTCTTTATTATCCTGAAGATGAAGTTTCAATATCTTGATACCCGAAAGTGTTTCCAGTCGGATGGTGTCCTTTCGGGTCAATCCCTTTTCGTAAAGATACTTACCGATGCATCGGCTTGCATTGCCGCACATCATCGCTTCTGAACCATCGGCGTTGAAGATGCGCATCGAATAATCTGCTCTTATGCCGTCGTGCGGCTTTCCGATGAGAACCAGTCCGTCGCTTCCTATGCCCGTGTGATAAGCACTCCAGGCAATGGCCGCCTTCTCTGGGTCAGGGATGTCGTATTGTTGGGTATCTACATATATATAATCGTTACCCGCTCCCTGCATCTTTGTAAAATGAACTGTTTCTTTCATCTGCGTTGTTCTTTATGTTTGAATACTCTTCTTTTATCTCTCATGTCTTATCTCTTTTGAGATTTGACTTTTTGCTAGTCTTTCGAATATTTCGATGACTATTTGTTTGATTTCGGTTGCAAAGGTACGACGATTTGTTGAAATATGCAAGAAAATAAATACAGAAATCTTGATTATTTTTCGCAATCTTACAATTTGTGTTATAAAAACGCTTTCTGCCTTACAAATTGTAAGGAGAATGTGATAAGCCTCGATAAATTTAAAATATTCGATAAAAAGTAAAAGCGAAATGTTTTTATTTTCTTTAAAATGCTGACAAAATGTATTAATTTTGCAGCCGAAAACGAACATAGTGTAAAAGAAAGGCTTGATTTGGATAGCAACCAATGAAGGTCCGTTTTCGAAAAGAGACAATCAATAGAAGTATTAACACATTATTAATTATTAAAGGATTATGAAGAAGATTGAGGCAATTATCCGCAAGTCTAGATTCGAGGATGTCAAGAAGGCGCTTTTAGCAGCAGACATCGAGTGGTTCTCTTATTACAATGTAAGAGGTGAGGGTAAAATGCGCCAGGCTCGCATTTACCGTGGTGTGATGTACGATACCAGCAGCATCGAGCGTGTGCTTCTGAACATCGTGGTTCGTGACAAGAATGTGGAGCCTACCATCGCCGCCATCCAGGGCGCTGCACAGACCGGTGAAGTAGGAGATGGCAGAATCTTCGTGATTCCTGTACTCGATACCGTTAGAATCAGAACCGGCGAGCGAGGCGACATCGCATTGTATAACGCTGAGAAAGAGGAATAATTTAAAATGTTGAATGTTGATTTAGGCATTCTTACTTATCTTTAATAAATATTATTTAGTATTCTAATTTAACTATAAGATATAAGTATGAGCAGTTTATTATTAACTACACTTGATACGGGTAACACAGCGTGGATGATCATGGCAACCATCTTGGTGCTTTTGATGTCAATCCCGGGTATAGCACTTTTTTATGGTGGTTTGGTGCGCCAGAAGAATATCCTCAGCATCCTGATGCAGACGGTTTTCATTGTGGCAGTAGTCAGTCTGATATGGGTAGCCTTCGGTTATTCCTGGGCATTCTCTACAGAATATGCCGATTCGGGCAATCCTCTGGCTTGCGTCATCGGTGGTTTCGATAAATGTTTCCTCCACGGCATCGGTTTGGAAGCCATCATGCCTACAGGCATTCCGGAGCTCACCTTTGCAATGTTCCAGTGCATGTTCGCCCTCATTACTCCAGCCTTGATTCTCGGTGCTTTTGCCGAGCGCGTTAAGTTCAGCGGTTATGTACTTTTCACCATCCTCTGGGTTATCATCGCTTATCTTCCAATGGCCCACTGGGTATGGGGTGGCGGTTTCCTGCAGGAGATGGGAGCCATCGACTTTGCGGGTGGTACCGTGGTTCATATCAATGCCGGTGTAGCCGCTCTGGTCATGGCACTCTGTGTAGGCAAGCGTGATGATTACCGTGCAGGTCATCCTATCACACCTCACAACATCACCTTCGTGTTCATGGGTATGTCGTTCCTCTGGTTGGGATGGTTCGGTTTCAATGCCGGTAGCGGTCTGGCAGCTGATGGTCTGGCAGCTAACGCCTTCCTTGTAACCCATATCGCAACAGCTGCAGCAGCCACCACCTGGATGCTCATCGACTGGATTGTGAACAAGAAGCCAACTACGGTAGGTGCTTGTACCGGTGCTGTAGCCGGATTGGTAGCCATCACTCCTGCAGCCGGCAGTACTGATATTTTCGGAGCTTTCTGCATCGGTATCATTTCCACCATCGTCTGCTTCTTCATGGTAGCTGTAGTAAAGGAGAAGTTCAAGTATGATGATGCTCTCGATGCCTTTGGCGTTCATGGTATGGGTGGTATTCTGGGATCTATCCTCACCGGTGTCTTCGCCACTCAGTATGTAACAGGAGCCGAAGGTGTACAGGGTGCCCTCTATGGCGACTGGCATCAGCTCTGGATTCAGGTTGTAGCCACCGTGGTAAGCATCATCTACAGCGTAGTAGTTACCTACATTATCTTCAAGGTAGTAGATAAGAGTGTAGGTGTACGTGTAGACAAGCGAGTAGAGGAGGAAGGTCTCGACATCTACGAGCATGGTGAGAGTGCTTATAGCAACTAATTGCGAAATTCGATTATCAGCATAAAATTTAGGTCAATGGTGTTTCATTTGTGAGGAATGAAACACCATTTTTTTACGATAAATCCTCAACTTGCACAATGAAAATGCCTCAACTTGCACAATGAAACTTTTAAGTTGTTGATATTCAATAATGTTATGCCCACCATTTTCCCTAAGAATTCCTATATATAATAATGTGTAATCCTCTTTTCTTCTGTTCTTATCCCTTTTGGGATAATTTTGCGAAAGTAATCAAATTAGCTGCTGGTCTGTGAACGCTGAAGGTTGATGCAGTTTTGTCGGTGTAAATGTCGGTGTAAAATGTCGGCGCAAATATTGTTTTGGCGGTAATAGTGGCGGTAATGCCGATGTAAATGTCGGAGAAAATGTCGGTAACATGTCGGAAAGAAAAATAATTGAAAACCAATATGTTATCATTTTATAGGGAGTTGATTACCGACAATAAATGTCGGAGACTTTGTCGGTAACCATGTCGGAGATATCAAGGGTGGTAAAAAGAAATTTGGCGGTAATGCAAAAAGCGGGTATTCTAAGGCATGAAGGCAAGGATGATATCGGTGTAAATTCGCTCTAATAGTCGCCATCTATCACCTATAAATTACGAATGAGGGATTTTTGTATTTGTGACTTTTTTGTTATGCTGGGAATATATTTAATAATATGAATTTTGTTGCTTGACAAGCAAAATCTCACAGAATCCTATAGGTTGCGGATTTAATTTTTATATAAATATTACTAACACTTCTTTTTCTTGTGTTAATATATGTGATAAAATGTCGTTAATTAAAAAATATTTTGTATTTTTGGCGGTAAAATAGCGTGTTAAAAGCGCCACTCAGAACAGATGAAAAAATTATATGGCAAAAGAAAATAAACAAGAATCAGTGATGATAGGATTGGTTGATGCTGACCTTTTATGCAAAGGAACTCGACATCCTAACCTTGTATTACTGAAACTTGCAGGTTACTTTCGTGATAACGGCATTAAGTATGAATTGGTTATCAAGGAGGAAATAGACTTGAATAAATACAAATATATTTATCTTTCCCGCGTATTCACTTTTACAAAACTGCCAAAGTTCATTGAAGAATATAAGCTAAAGCATCCAGATACGTGGGAAGAAAAAATTAGACAAGGTGGTACTGGATTCTATGCTACAATAGAAGACAAAGATGAGTTTAAACTTAAACGTGACGAAGATATGAACCGTTTACTAATAGACCCATTCCTGCCTGGTTTTTCTATGGAGCACCAGATGCCAGACTACAATGTCTACAATGCTTATATAGAGCAAGAAATTGAGAAGAAAGTTGATGAAGATATCGCAAAGATTGTAAAAAAGAATGGCATTATGCCAAGTGACGAGGAAACTTCCATATTAAGGATAAAACATAGAAAAAAGTTCAAAGATTACCTCGAATATTCTATAGGATTCCTTACTCGTGGTTGTGTTCGTCAATGTTCTTTTTGCGTCAACAAAGGGGTGCGATCTATTCTACCATACTCAAATCTTGAAGATTTTGTAGACAAAAGTCGCCCATATATTTACCTCTGGGATGATAATTTTCTTAGCTATCGAAATTGGAAAGAATTACTTAAGCAATTAAACGCTACAGGAAAACCTTTTCAATTTAGACAAGGTCTTGACGAACGAGTACTTGACGAGGAACGTGCAATAGCATTAAGTAAATCTCGTTATCATGGAGATTTTATTTTTGCATTTGACCAATGGAAGCAACATGATCTCATTGAGCGAAAATTAAAGATTTGGAAACGTCATTGCAAAAAAACGACCAAATTCTATCTGTTTTGTGGTTATGAACTGACAGAAGATGACGATGACAAGCTCTTTGAAGATGTTTATTATCTTTTTCGAAGAATTCAGATCTTGATGAGTTATGGATGTCTTGGCTACGTAATGCGCCATGCAGACTACGAAAATCATCGTCTTGGGAATATCTATACGCAAATTGCGCGTTGGTGTAACCAACCTCAATTTTATAAGAAAATGTCGTTCGAGGAATTTATTCTTAGGAATCAATCCTATCAAGAAGAACATTCTTCATCGACTAAGACTTGCAAGTCGCTTGCAACATATAGAGAATTTAAAAGAACATATTTGGATAAATGGAAAAAAATAAAACCATTGTTCCAGATGAAGTATGAATTAACAATAAATCCAGCCAATTGGGAGAAGTAGGAAATTATGAATGAAACTGCACTTATAAAAGCTTTCAAAAGATTGAGTCAAGGTTCTAAGCAATCCGTACAATGCGGTCTAGAACTTGACGATTTTGATGAGTATATGCATGTAGATCGCCCTATAGACAAGGCGGTAAGAAAAGCTATGGATAGCATCCGACTAAATGGTGGCGGAATACTATTACTTGTTGGTAGTGCAGGCGATGGAAAGTCACATATGATTTCTACTTTGAAGAAAGATTATACTGACTTTGAATTTAGAAACGATGCTTCAGAAAGTCCTTGGCGTACAGTAAGTTCTATAGATGCGCTGAAAATTTTTCTCACTGACTTTAAAGATATAACATTGCATTCTACGAAAACTAAAATGTTGGTAGCTATCAATATGGGTAAACTGAGTGCATTTGTTGACGACCCAGATGTACAAACTGAATTCAAAGAAATTACAGAATGTGCCAAAACTCTATTTGATGAGGACAATCTCCGTCATAAAGAAACTGAGTATGTCAAAATTGTATCTTTTGCCAATCATCAAATATTTGAAATTTTTCCAGAGCAAAAGGATGTGTTGTATCCTGTTGATTCCCATTTCATAAAAACTGTTTTGAGAAAAATAACGAATAAAGCATACAATAATCTTTTCTATACGGCGTTTAATAATTCGATTCCTCTCGGAACCGACTTTGACCCTTGCTATGTAAACTATCAATTTCTCTGTATCCCTGAGATACAAGATGCTATCGTAAAATTTATTATAGAAGCCATAATTCGCTTTAAGTTAACATTGACACCACGTGAACTATTCGACTTCATTTACCGTATTATCGTTCCGGAAAATTTTACAACATTCAATCCAAGCAAGGATTTTTTTAAATCTTTGTTACCTAATATATTGTTTGCTGGTGGAGATAATAAGATATTAAGATGTTTGGCAAAACTTGATCCTCTTAAACACGGAAATATTAAGCATAATGATTATTTGTCAGAACTATTTACGTCTATAAGCTTGCCAAAAGAAGATTGTTTCAACACTCTTAATGGTAAGATTCACTCTAGTTTTTACATGATTATAGACGAATATTTCAAGAATAATCGAAATAATATTGAAGATATTTCTAAACTTCTTTTCCATATCAAGCATTTGATGGAATACCACTCTGAATCAGAAGAGTATAGGGCATTTCTTCAAATACTTTGTGGCTATTATGCAAATGATGAAGAACGTCTGTATCCCCTTTACGAAACAATACAAAACAGTATTCCACATTTCTACGGATCATATACAGATAAAACGAATATAGTTCCACTTAATATACAAGGAAGAGAATATAAGTTATTCGCTAGCTGTGATAACTTAAAAGCAATACCAGCAGAGACTGTACCATTTGATACAAATAACCGAAACAAATTTGTTGTAGAGATTGATACACTCTGGAAAATCACTACGCCAATCTTCCTTAAGGTTGAGTTCCAACTTTATGAAAGTTTATGTAAAATTCAACGAGGAAAGTTAGCACAAACAGATGATCGCAACAGAAATCTATCCTTCAGTGAGTTTATAAATAATTTGGTGAAACAGACGGATTTTAAAGACAAGATTATCATTATCACTTCCGACAATCACCAATTAGTATTATCAAAAACATTTGGAAAAAAAATAACATTACAATGATTGGATTCTCTGACTCTAAATTTCTTAAAGAATACATCAAACCCCAAAAAGACAAAAAGACGGGTTTAATAAAGGATAAATTAGAAGACAACTTCCAAACAGGAAAACAGAAGTTGCTTCCTTTTACCCTTAATCCTACTAGTGGCTGTGTCTATGATGGAACGTGTGGATTAAATGGTGTGGCAGGTGAGTTTTATCGTATTAAAACTCAATCAACTGCAACTCCTATCTACTCACCACAAGACACAGAAGAGACTTTACGCAAAGAATTGGGAAGCAAATTCAATATGTCTACTGATGACATTGAGCGCTTTATTAAGGTCTTTAACGATGTTATGTTTGAAAACGAGACATATAATGTTATAGACTTACCTTTCTTTGCTTTTGTTCCTATGAAGTATTTTGATAAAAGATACAAAGATGACAAAAAAATAAGAAAATACAAAAGTGGGCAGCCCAAAATTGCCGATTATTATGTATCCATTGCAGAATTAATGGATGTAAATTTTGACATGAAGGAAAAAGATCTGTTTTGTACTATTATAAAAATGAGTGTTTGCAAAAAGACTCTATCAGCAATAGTACAGAGCGAGACAAGTATTTTGTTCACTTTTTCATCAAACAGCAATTTTCTAAAGACATTAAGTGGTTATTAAAACAAAATAATAATGTAATTGTAAAATATCTTCCACTTATGCTTTATTTCTATGCATCATACTCAATTATGCAAACATTAATGTTTATGAATAAGGTCAACTGGGAGTGTACAACTAGCAAACCGCTTCCTATTACTTTTATGCTATCATCTGAGCGCGCTTCAGAAGGGCAAGCTGCTGTCAAAAAAGGCTGGGCTGCATCTGATCATTTTCCAGAAACATTTCTCAATAAAATGTCAGCATATGCTCAAACTCTTGATATTCTAAATTCTATGTTCGAAGAAGAGGATGAGTTGATGACTTTTCAAGAAATACGTAAGCGTTTCAGCAAAATGAACTTTGATAAAGAGGCAAAGGCTGCATGTGAAAATGTTTTAGAACGCTACCAAACACTTAAACGTGAGCTATTGAACGATCGTAATACTGAAACGAGCATGTTGCCAGAACCTATCACAACTGAAGTTGAAAATTATTGCGATTTTGTAAATAAACTTTTAAAACTGTGTATAGAACTACAATCAAAAGACTACCCTCGTATGAAAGTAGCACTATACTCATTATTGGGTATCAAACTTTATGAGAAACGAAGAGAACACAGTGTGCTTACACTGGATGAGGACATGTTACTATTTCTCATTGCCATGATGGCTAAAGATGAAAGAATACGCATGGAAGAACTGTTCAAACGATTCCATGATTATGGTATAGATTTTTCATTCCAAACAAAGAATGCAATTAGTGATTATTTAATGAAGTTAAATCTTTTAGAACGCAAGAGCGATTCCGGGGAGGCACAATATGTACGAATTGTTTTATAATTTTCTTATAGAAGAACTTTTAGTTCGCTATTTCAACAAGACTAGTGTTGGGCCAGGTGATAAGTTTTATATAGTAATAGAAGACACTGCACTTCGTCAGGACTTCTATAAGGCACTTTTTGACTCTGCCTTTACAAAGAACCTGAAAATTAGTTTCTCTGGTTATGAAAAATATGGTATGGGGGCTTCAGAATATGATACTGTTGCCTTTACCTGTGGCATTAATGGTACGGCAGTGCTTGTAAGTGGTTGTGATGACGCCAATGATGGTTTTCAGACAATGATAAGAAACAGCATCGGTGTAATAGGAAATCCGATTAGTGACATGGCTGCTCTTTTTATTCTTCCTGGTACAAGTGCAATAGAAACACTATTAAGTGCAGGCCGTAATTTGCAGGAAAGCCCCTATCCGCTGTGTTTAGATTCGATAACTAGGGCAATATACAATAAGATTAATTGTAAAATTAATTCTATAGAAAAGGAATACCTTCGCAATCATATTGACCATCTGAGGCTTCAAGATGGCTACACTTCGTTATTTGATTTTGCTCCAGTACTCTCTGTTCTTCAGAAAACAAATTTGAAAAATAGTTTTGTACAGCTTGAAGCATTTGAAGATACTGAAATATACGACAATATGTTTGCTGCAACAAATATTAATATCAAAGAGCGAGTAAAAGCCAATACCCAGGCATTTTCCATAATCAGCGAAATGATGGGGGAAGCATACGAACTAGATCAGTACAAGCGTCTGACGACTTACCTTGACCCAAAACTTGCTAGAAATATTTCAAGTGGAAAGGTAAATTGGAAAACACTTGACTACAAAGACGTTTGTAAAAGTCATGAACTTATTGTTGGTAATCCTATCATCAAACGTCCATTATTTAAAATAGATGGAAATGCTGAATTGGTGGTCAATACAACTGGACCTAAAAGCGAAATGACTTCGAAGAATTTTGTCTTAATATGCGATCCTGAATTATCGGTATCCACTCTTAAAGCATGCTTTCAGAAGGACTTGAAAGATTATGCACATGGTAAAGATGCTAGGGTTGCAGGATGTAATCTCATTTTCGCAGTAGATTCAAAGATACTGAAAGATAAGATAGGAGATAAGAAAAACAATCATGAAATTACCGTTCTTCATCTTCAGACAAAGAATGTATTTCAGAGTATTGTCCATTACTTTAAAATTGATAAAAAAGGTAATATTGTAGTGAATGTTCCAGATTCTGTAGACAGCATAACTATTGGAACTGGAACAAACCTCGTGTCTTATGACGAAAATATCCCGGTTGAATTAGATGACAACACTGCATTTCATATTGCTCTAAATGACGCAGAAGTGTTTACCGTTCCTTTTAAGTTTGGAGAAACTATACTTAATTTAGTATTTAATTACAATGGAGAAAAGACACCAACTTTAACTCCAAGTTCTATAACTGATACTATTTGGGGTGAAAATAATGAAGGATTTACACATAACAATGAAGATGGAGATATCCTGGGAACAATAAATGGTCCTCAAGGTCCTGTTTACATTTATGATCGTTTCCGTAAATTGGCAAACTTGGAAAAATGCATGATTGACAGGGATTGTGCTTACCTCTATATTGAAAAAAACGAATTTAGCGGAGAAGAAGAAATCAAAACTTGCGATCTTCTTATTCCAACAGAAATAAGCCTTGTGGTTTCTGAAATATTTGCATATTTTAGAAACCCTCAAATCCGCAACCTATAGGGTTTAGTGGGATTTTGCTTGCAAAGCG
>ERZ809198.538-NODE-538-length-18997-cov-4.450533_pt1 | contig 18997 bp, 14 predicted proteins | sample MGYA00520793_ERZ809198 | MGnify/ENA primary metagenome ERZ809198 (study PRJEB31570, sample SAMEA3213005) | Homo sapiens | biome: human-gut; feature: human gut; material: fecal | place: Sweden | collected 2011 ... | reverse complement strand
TCTCCCACAAATTGTGACGCACATCTTGCAGAAAGCCTTTTTCAAACACGCTCTAAGCCAAAAAAGGAGCAGATTTTCCAAATACGGAAGATCTGCTCCTTTTAACCGAATCAAGGGAGTTCCCTGTTTCAATTACGAATATCCGCCTGACGGTTTATAAGTGTGATCATTTATTCTTTCTGATCCTGCAGGCGCATGCTGTGTAAAGTACGTCTGTGGAAGAGTTCAGTGCTGTCTCACAGGAATCCTGGATCACGCCTACGATGAAACCGACACCAACTACCTGCATGGCAACATCATTGGGGATTCCGAAAAGGCTGCAGGCCATCGGGATCAGAAGAAGAGAACCGCCGGCAACTCCGGAAGCACCAGCCGCACTTGCAGCAGCCAGGATGCAGAGGATCAGAGCGGTCGGGAAGTCTACGCTGATACCGAGTGTATGTGCAGCTGCCAGAGCCATGATGGAAATGGTGATCGCTGCACCACCCATGTTGATGGTCGCACCAAGAGGGATGGAGATGGAGTAGGTATCCTCATCAAGTCCGAGATCCTTGCACAGCTCCATGTTTACCGGAATGTTGGCGGCAGAGCTTCTTGTAAAGAAGGCTGTGATACCACTGTCCTTCAGGCAGCGCAGAACCAGCGGATACGGATTCTGGCGTGTGCAGATGAAAGTAATGATCGGGTTGATCACCAGTGCAACAAAGAGCATGGTTCCCACCAGTATACAGATCAGACGGCCATAGCTTAACAGTACGCCAAGCCCCTGCTCGGAGATGGTTGTGAAGATCAGGCCCATGATACCAAATGGAGCAAGGCTGATGATCCATCTTACGGCTGTGGAGGTTGCATCGGAAATGTTTTCGATGACAGTCTTGGTAGTTTCACTTGCGGCCTTCAGTGCGATACCGAAGATGATGGCCCATGCAAGGATACCGATATAGTTGGCGTTGACAAGTGCGTCAACCGGGTTGGAAACAATGTTCATCAAAAGGTTTTTGAGGACCTCTGCAACACCGCTTGGCGGAGTGACGTCGGAAGTATTTGTACTTTCGGAAAAAGTCAGCATGATCGGGAACAGGCGGCTGGAGATCACAGCTGCCAGTGCTGAGAGTATATTTCCCAGAAGATAAAGTACAACAACGAATTTCATGTTTGTTTTCTGGCCTTTTCCCATGTGGCACAGAGAGCTCATTACCAGGAAGAACACCAGAAGCGGAGCAATTCCACGAAGAGCACCGACGAACAGATCACCGAGAATGGAGATCACAGATGCCTGAGGGATCACAAGTCCGAGAATGATACCAACGATCAGACCACAGATGATACGCTTGATCAGGTTGATGCTGTTCCATTTTTGAATCAGTTTTTTCATAACTAGTTTCCTCTTTCCTATTGTGTGAGTGTGCTAAAAAAATGCTGAGCCGCAAAGCAACGATCCAGTGTAAAGGGCGGATCGTTCTAAGCCGGTATTACTGCATCGCGTAAAAGCACAACAGGATAATTATATACAATTATGTCCGCCTTGTAAAGACAAATGTACATAAAACGCGAGAAAGATATAAAAAGCGCCAGATCAATGCTTCGTCTGGCGCTATATATTTGAAGTATCAGGTCCGAATTTTCCGGAAGCTTACAGCAAAGAACAGAACCTCCGCAAAGCCTGTAATTCCCCATGAGAAAATATACAGGAGATAAAGTGAGGAAATGGTCTGGAAGTGTGCAAACACCGTATAGAACCAGATGACACGGAATACACAGGATCCCAGAATGATGATGATGGTCGGTGGGATACTTTTTCCGATGCCACGGGAAGCGGCGATACTGCAATCCATAAAACAGCTGAAGGCATAGCTGAAGCCCATGATCCGGATCCTCTCCATGCCGGCATCGATGACTGCCGGTTCTGTGGCAAACAGTGACAGAAACTGCGGACCGAAAACAAGAAGCAGTCCACCAAGGATCGCACCTGCGATGAAGGCATAGGTAAGGCTGATTCCATAAGTTTTCAGCATACGTTTTTTATTTCCGGCACCCCAGTTCTGACCGATGAAGCTTGCGCATGCAGTATAGAAAGCAAACATGACGTTGTAGATCAGAGAGTCTGCATTTGCGGCAGCGGCATTTCCGGAAACCGTGACTGCATCGAAGGAGTTGACACCGGTCTGTACGAACAGATTTGCGATGGCAAAAATTCCGTTCTGCAGACCTGTGGGAATACCAAGAAGCAGTACTGCTTTACAGGCCTTCGGGTGAAGACGGAGCTTACGCAGGGATACCCTGCATTCGTCTTTTCTCCGAAGGAGGTGGATCATTACCAGCGCTGCGGAGATATACAGTGCGATCGCGCTGGCAGTTGCCACACCTGCGGCGGCCATATGACAGACGATAACGAAAAAAAGGTTCAGAAGAACGTTGATCACTCCGGCAATGGAAAGATAGATCAGCGGTCGCTTCGTATCGCCGCGGGCACTTAATACGCCGTTACCGAAATTGTATACAGCCATGGCCGGCATACCCAGAGCATAAATCTTCATATATAAAACAGCCTGGTCCATCAGCTCCGGTTTCGTATTCATCATGGACAGCATCTGTCCGGAAAACAGAAGACAGACGACACAGACCAGAAGTCCTGCGATGGCACAGAGAAGAAGAGATGTATGAATCGTTTCTTCGGTACCTTTTCTGTTTTCGGCACCAAGCTCGTGTGCTACACGAACATTGACTCCGGCGCCCATGCCGATCAGGATTCCGGTAAATAAAGTGACCAGCAGAGTTGTGGAACCCACAGCTCCAAGTGCCATGTAATCTGCAAATCGCCCTACAACCGCAACATCACTTAAATTAAAAAGAACCTCCAACACCTGGGACCCCATCAGGGGAAGGCTAAAGAGGAGGATATTTTTCCAGAGAGAGCCGGAGGTCATCTCAATGGAAGACGTTTTCTTTTTTTCATTTTCACACATAGTTTACCTCATAAAAATTATAAAAAATTCCTTCATCCAAGGTATACAATACTATGTTGGAATAGGTTTGTAAAGAGGGGAAAATAGCTCTTTTACCAGGCGCAGAGGTTTGTTTTTATTTATAGATTCTACATTGATTTCAGTACGAACAATGATATAATAAATGAGAGCAATAAGAAAGTATTTTCAGAAATATTGGAAATATAAAATACAGCAGACTAAGGAGGAACTCAATACAATGAAAATCGGAAATGATATTTATTATGTAGGAGTAAACGATCATCAGGTAGACCTGTTTGAGGGACAGTATGTAGTGCCAAACGGAATGTCCTACAACTCCTATGTGATCAAAGATGAGAAGATCGCAGTTATGGACACTGTAGATGCCGGCTTCACAGAAGAGTGGCTGGGAAAAGTTGCAGAGGTTCTGGATGGTGCGAAACCGGATTATCTTGTAGTCCAGCATATGGAGCCGGACCATGCAGCAAATATTGAGAATTTCATGAAAGCATACCCGGATACAACTGTTGTTGCCAACACAAAGACCTTTATCATGATGGAGAATTTCTTCCGTGGAATGGATCTGGAAGGAAAGAAACATATTGTAGCCAACGGTGACACTCTGACACTTGGAAAACACGTCCTTACCTTTGTATTTGCACCGATGGTTCACTGGCCGGAGGTTATGGTTACATATGACAGCACAGACAAAGTTCTGTTTTCCGCAGACGGCTTTGGCAAATTCGGAGCTCTTGATGTAGAAGAGGACTGGGACTGCGAAGCACGTCGCTACTATATCGGAATCGTCGGAAAATACGGTCCGCAGGTACAGAAGCTTCTCAAGGCAGCAGCAACTCTTGATATCCAGACCATCTGCCCGCTTCACGGACCGATCCTTACCGAAAATCTTGGACATTATTTGGAGAAATATGATATCTGGTCTTCTTATAAAGTAGAGAGTGAAGGAGTAATGATCGCCTACACATCTGTATACGGACATACAAAGAAAGCAGCAGAGCTTCTTGCACAGAAGCTGGAGGAAAAGGGCTGCCCGAAGGTTGTTGTCTGCGATCTTGCAAGAGAAGACATGGCAGAGGCAGTGGAGGATGCTTTCCGCTACGGCAAGCTGGTACTGGCCAGCATTACATACAACGGAGAAGCATTCCCGTTTATGCGTACATTCATCGAGAACCTGACAGAGCGTAATTACCAGAACCGCACCATCGGCCTCATTGAGAACGGAAGCTGGGCACCGACTGCAGCTAAAGTCATGAAAGGAATGTTCGAGAAGAGTAAAAATATCACATGGCTTGAGAACAATGTAAAGATCATGTCTTCCCTCAGTGATGAGAATGCGGCAGAGATCGATGCAATGGCAGAGGAGCTCTGCAAGTAATTTCTGAATACCAGAACAGCTTATAAAAAATAAAGATATAACATAATAAAAAGACGTGGATCCGTAAGGCCACGTCTTTTTTATTTACCAAGTAACAGTTACATCCTCTTACACCACATAAATCCATAAGCCGGAAGCTCCACGTCCTTAAGCTCCAGTGTCTGGTCAGTGATCAGATCGCGGAAGGTTCCTTCCTCCTGCATCCAGGCAGTTTTTTCGCTGTCACTGAAATTGAAGATTCCGATGAAACGTTCGTTTCCTTTCTGGCGAAGGATGCAGAGAATGCTGTCATCATGAACATCGTATGTATATACATCACAGTCCTTATCAAAAACAGATTCCTGGCTGCGGATCTGCTCCATGCGGCTAAGAGTCTGGAAGATCTGTCCCTCAACGGAGGATTTGGAGTTTCTTTTTCCGGCAAGCTCCCACTGGAAAGCACCACGGTGGATATAGCGGGAATCTGCAGCCTTATCCGGATCCTCTTTATAGGAATAATCATTGAGACGTCCGATTTCATCAGAGCTGTAAAGCATCGGGATCCCGGACTGGGTAAGCATATATGCGTGAAGCATCAGATCCTCGCGGATACCCCTTTTCAGCTTCTCGTCATCTTTTTCAAAAAGAGCAGCCTCGATCCCGCACATGGAAGCAGTAGTTCCGCAGAAACGAGCATCCTGAGTTACCGGGTCATCATTATAGAGCTCTCCGCGGCTGTCGCTTCCCGGGTGCTTTCCTGTAAAGAAATCATTCAGGTAACGCTTATGGGATGGCTCATCCATGTCCCATTCTTTCAGGGTGGCGAAATCAAGTCCCCAGCCGATATCGTCATGGCAGCGGAGATAATTCAGGAAGGTGTACTGCTTCGGAAGGCTGTTTACAATATCCATCTGTTTTTTCAGAAGGCGGATATCACGAGTGGCAATGCTGTTCCAGGTTGTAGCCATGGTTGTTACATTGTAAAGCATATGGCATTCTGGCTTCTCTACGGTTCCGAAATAGGGAACAACCTTCTCCGGCTCCATAACGACCTCACCCAGAAGTACGACACTTGGGCAGACGATCTCGGCGATCATACGCATCATACGAACGATCGTATGCACCTGCTTCAGGTTACGGCAGGGAGTTCCCAGTTCCTTCCAGATATACGGAACCGCATCGATACGGATCACGTCCATTCCCTGGTTTGCAAGGAAGAGGAAGTTGTACATCATCTCATTGAAAACACGGGGATTGCCGTAGTTCAGATCCCACTGGTACGGATAAAAGGTAGTCATGACATAGTGACCGATATCCGGAAGCCAGGTAAAGTTCCCCGGAGCAGTGGTCGGGAATACCTGTGGTACGGTCTTTTCGTACTCGTCCGGGATCTCACGGTTGTTGTAGAAGAAGTAACGGCTCATATATTCGCCGTCACCCTGGCGTGCTTTTTTGGCCCACTCATGATCCTCGGAGGTGTGGTTCATAACAAAATCCATACACAGGTTCATTCCGTTTTTGTGGCATTTATCTGCAAGGGCAGCCAGGTCCTTCATAGTACCAAGGTCCGGGCGGACTTTGCGGAAGTCGGCTACTGCGTAACCACCGTCGGAACGGCCCTTCGGAGTGTCCAGAAACGGCATCAGATGCAGGCAGTTTACGTTGCATTCCTTAAGATATGGAAGCTTGGCAGAAACTCCCTTGATGTTGCCGGCAAAATTGTCAATATAGAGCATCATGCCAAGCATATCCTTCTGGCGGAACCAGTCCGGATTTTTTTCTCTTTCCAGGTCGCGGTTTTTGAGCGCGCGGCGGCGTGCTGTAAAATACTGGTACATCTGGTCGCAGAGCTCTGCAAACATATCGTCATTGTGATAAAGCTCTGTGTACAGCCATCGAAGCTCGTCGTGATGATGGTTTAAACGTTCCTGAAAAATTTCCTGATCTTTTTTCATGATTTCCTCCCTGAATAGATATTTATAGATGCCGGGAAACCTGTAAAATATTTCCCGGCGGTAATGGTTATCTGACATTTTTCCACAGAATTATAGCATGAAGTTTCCGGTACATGAATATACGGGTTGTTATGGAATATGGAAAAATGTTGTAAGTATTTTCAGTCTCCGGTTGTCTGTCGTCGTATCAGAACCGGAGTGATCTTTTTGTGGATCGGTTTTTGAAGCGGTGCCGGTTTTCTTTTCTTCATTTCGTTCATCTGTTCCACAAGCAGTTCCATGGTAGTCTGTGCGATCACATCAATCTGCTGTCCAATAGTAGTGATCGGGATGATGGACTCCGCAGCAATGGGTGAATTATCGAATCCGATGATCTGATATTCATCCGGCAGACAGTTGTATTTCTGGAAGATCAGATTGAGAAATATATTTGCGTAAGTATCATTGGATAAAAATATGCCTTTTTTCTGACCGGAATATTTACTGTCAATATCCTGAAAGATCACACGCATCTGTTCAAAAAGCTCCTGATAGGAATCACCGGAAACATTAAGGTTCAGTTCATAAGGAACATGATATTCCCGGCATGTTTCCTCAAAGGCACGGATACGGTCATAAGCCGGAATATTCTCAGGCACATGGACATTGATGTGGATCAGTACATCACACTGATTACGTATCAGCAGAGAAGTAGCCTGCATGCTGCCCATGTAATTGTCTGTTGTAACGCTGCATATATGTTCCGCTTCACGTTCAATGGCGATCACAGGAATATTATAGGAAGCCAGTTTTTCAGAGGAAAGAGTATGGCTGAGAACAATAAGTCCTTCAATCTTATAAGCCATCAGCTCGTCCAGATACTGCATTTCTTTCTCCGGGCCGCCATCACTGACAAAAACCAGAAATTTGTAATGATAATCGGAGTAACTTCGAAGAAGTTGTGTCAGCATTTCGGAATAATAATGAAGATAAAGGTTCGGGACAATGATCCCTACAAATTCGCTTTTTCCATTGGCAAGAACCCTGGCAAGCTTGTTTTTTCTGTAGCCGAGCTCATCAAGGGCTTTTGCGATCTTTTCCTGATTTTCCAGGGTCAGAGAATCCGGATGATTGAAATATCTGGAGATCGTAGTCTTGGAAAAACCAGTGTATTCTGCAATATCGGCAAATGTTACCTGTTTTTTAGCCATAAAAAAATAGTCTCCTTTTAACAGCAGAAAGTTATGATACGGAATGCAGATGTGATCATATAAGAGAAATCTGCAGACCGTACAAGATAATTGGATTGATGTAATTAAGTATAACAATACAGACGTTAAATAGCAATAAAAAAATAACCAGTTAAGTTACCGGTAACTTTTCTTGAATAAATTAACAAAAAAGGTTGACAGAAGCTATGTCATATAGTAGTATCAAATTATAAAGTAACCGGTTACTTTACCGGTTACTAAACAAGAACGAAAGAACAAAAAAGGGAGGAAAAGAGAATGAAAAAAGGTTCTGCGAAAGCTGTTCCGGCAGGAAAAAGAACTGCTGCAGAAAAGCTTCAGTATGTGAAAAAGAACTGGCAGCTGTATGTGTTTTTTCTGCTGCCTGCACTTCTTCTGACGATCATCTTCAAATACGTGCCCATGGGTGGCGTACTGATCGCTTTTGAGGATTACAATGTCATTGATGGTGTATTTGGAAGCAAATGGGTAGGACTGGAATACTTCCGGAGATTTCTGGCATCACCGGATTTTATGAATTATCTTGTGAACACTTTGAAACTGAGTATTTACGGACTGCTGTGGGGATTTCCGATTCCGATCATCCTGGCACTTCTTCTGAATCAGATCCGGAGAGCCGGGATCAGGAAAAAAATTCAGCTTCTGATCTATGCGCCGAATTTTATTTCCGTTATCGTACTCTGTGGTATGGTTCGTATGTTTCTTTCACCGGTAGGTCCGCTGAATAAACTGATCGGTTCCGATGCCAACTGGATGACTATGCCGGCAGCATTTCGTACCATTTACATAGCCAGCGGAATCTGGCAGACAGCCGGATGGGCATCCATTATGTATACTGCAGCACTTGCCAATGCAAGTAAGGATCTGGAAGAGGCAGCAGTGGTGGATGGAGCAAATATCCTGCAGCAGATCTGGTATGTACAGCTTCCGGCTATTAAAAACATCATTGTGATCCAGTTTATCCTTCAGGCCGGAAATATTATGAGCATTGGTTTTGAAAAAGCATATGCACTGCAGACAGATATGAACCTTCCTGCATCTGAGATTCTTTCTACTTATGTATACAGAATCGGTCTTCTGAATGGAGACTATGGATATTCTACAGCAGTGGGGCTGTTTAATTCAGTGATCAATGTAATTCTTTTGATCTTTGTAAACTGGGTAGTCAAGAAACTGAATGACGGAGAGGGATTATAGGAGGTGCTGTTATGGCAAAAGCAAAGAAAAAGAAATATTCGGCATCTGACAAAGCCATTTTAGGAATCGGATACGTACTTCTGGGTGCATTTGTACTTTCCATTCTGGTTCCGCTTTTATATGTTGTGATCGCATCCTTTATGGATCCGAATGTGCTGAACAGCCAGGGGATCAGCTTTGATGTGCGGAAGTGGACGATCGATGCGTACCGCAGAGTTCTTGAAAATAATATGATCTGGAGAGGCTTTGCAAACTCATTTTTTTATTCCCTGGTGTTTACCATTATTTCAGTTCTGGTAACTCTGCTGGCAGCATATCCAATGTCCAAGAAAGAATTTGTGGGAAGAAATTTCTTCAATGTTATTTTTCTCATTACCATGTTTTTCGGTGGAGGAATGATCCCGACTTTTATCCTGATCAATCAGTTGCATCTGGTAAATACAATCTGGGCAATCCTGCTTCCGGGTGCGTTTAATGTCTGGAACATGATCCTTGCCAGAACCTATTATCAGTCTATCCCCAAGGAACTCAGAGAGGCATCTGCCATTGACGGTGCCACGGAAATCGAGCATTTTTTCAAGATTATGATGCCGGTATGCAAACCGATCATCGCAGTGCTTGCACTGTGGTCCTTTGTAGGAATGTGGAACAGTTATTTTGACGCTATGATTTATTTGAATGATGCGAAACTGCAGCCATTGCAGCTGGTACTTCGTTCCATCCTTGTACAGAATACACCGCAGCCCGGAATGATCGCAGATATCCAGAGTACTGCACAGATGGCAAAGGTAGCGGAACTTCTGAAATATGCTACGATCATTGTATCAAGTTTACCGCTTCTGATCATGTATCCATTCTTCCAGAAATATTTTGACCAGGGCATTATGGTTGGTTCTGTAAAAGGCTGATGACAGGAGGTTGATAATGATGAAAAAAAGAATGAAGGCATTATTGGCAATCGGGCTTTCTGCAATTATAATGGTATGCAGTGCCGGATGTGGAAACGGAAAAGAACACATGAAAGCAGAAACAGATCCGGATATCCCGGTGGAAGATGTGTCCTTTCCTCTGAAAGAAAAAGCAGAGCTGTCTTTTATTACCAGTGCACCTGCAACATCTACACAGGAACCTAATGAAAGAACGATTTTTGAAAGACTGGAAAAGCAGACCAATGTCCACATTGACTGGACCTGTTTTGTATCGGATCAGTTTGATGACAAAAAAAATCTGGCGCTGGCACAGTTCGGAAATCTTCCGGATGGACTTTTTAACGCAGGGATGAGTGATTATGATCTTCTTCGTTATGCCAAACAGGGAATCATTATTCCGGTAGAAAATCTCATTGATAAATACATGCCGAATCTTAAGGCTGTATTTGAAAAATACCCGGAATACAGAACAATGTGTACAGCACCGGACGGACATATTTATTCTTTCCCATGGATCGAGCAGCTTGGTGCGGGGAAAGAAGCCATTCAGGCAATTGGAGATATTCCCTACATTAATAAAAAATGGCTGGATTATCTGAAGCTGGACGTTCCGACTACAACTGAGGAACTGGAACAGGTTCTGGTCGCTTTCCGCGACAATGCAGATAAACTGGAAAAGAAATTCAACATTGAGGGTGGTGTGATCCCGATGTCCTTTATCATCAATAATGGTGATCAGGATCCTGCAATTCTCATCAACGGATTCGGAGAAGGATATGGTGACACCGGTGATCATTTTGCAGTGAAAGATGATGGAACCGTTATTTATACAACTGTACAGGAAGGCTATAAAGAAGGTATTCAGTGGCTCCATCAGCTGGTAGAAGAAAAGCTGGTGGATCCGGAGGCTTTTACCCAGGAATGGTCAACTTATGTTGCAAAAGGTAAGAACCACAGATATGGTCTGTGTTTCACCTGGGATATTGCAAATATTGATAACAATGAAGATTATGTAATGCTCCCGGCGCTGGCCGGTCCGGATGGTCTTGTAAATATCACAAGACAGAATAACAGTGAAACCAGTGGCTTTGACAGAGGACGCTGCGTTCTGACTACAAGCTGTCGAAATACGGCACTGGCAGCAGCATGGATCGATCAGATGTATGCACCGATCCAGTCTCCGCAGAATAACTGGGGTACTTACGGGGAAAAAGATTCATTTAATATCTTTGAGATGTCCGAGAATGCAGAAGGTGGTCAGATGCTGAAACATATGGATCTGGGAGATGCATCTCCGGTAGAGGTTCGTGAAGCACAGTCTGTAAACGGACCGTTGGCAATACTTAACGAGTATTACGATGTATATGTAACAGAGCCGGCAGATGCAAAATGGCGTCTCGACAATATGCACGAAACATATCTTAAGGATATGAACAGTAAATATGTGTATCCGAATGTATTTATGAGTATTGATGATACCAATAAGGTATCTCAGTACGACACGGATATCAAGAAGTATGCGGAACAGAAAAAAGCAGACTGGATCCTGAATGGCGGCATCGATAAAGAATGGGATTCCTATCTGAAAAAGATGGAGCAGTATGGACTGTCTGATTATCTGGCAATCAAACAGAAATATTTTGACCAGTATCAGAAGTCTCTTAGTGAGACAGAGAAATAAAAACAGAAAAAGATACCGGTCAGAAACATAAAAAAGAAAGAGAGAGCAGAGTATGAGTGAAAAACTTGAAAAAGCACGTCTTTATGAAATAGAGGAAGAAAAAAATATCCCGCAGGAAGAGAAACCGGCCTTTCATGTATCTGCACCGGTTGGCTGGATCAATGATCCCAATGGATTTTCTGTTTTTAAAGGAAAGGTACATCTTTTTTACCAGTATCATCCCTACAGCCGTGACTGGGGCCCTATGCACTGGGGCCACAGTGTGACGGAGGATATGATCAGATGGGAGCAGCTTCCTACAGCGCTTGCACCGGATCAGGAATATGATCGAGAGGGATGCTTTTCCGGAAGTGCTATTGAAGCGGATGGAAAACAGGCCTTGATCTACACAGGAGTTACAACAGAAAAGCTGCCTGATGGAAAAGAAGAAGTCCGGCAGAATCAGTGCCTTGCCTGGGGTGACGGAAAAGATTATGTAAAGGCAGAGAAAAATCCGGTAGTCACCGGGGATATGCTTCCGGAGAAATGCAGCAGAGTTGATTTCCGTGATCCGAAGGTATGGGAAGATAACGGAACATACCATATGCTCGTAGGATGCCGCAGCGAAGAAATTCCTGGACAGGTAGTTCTGTTTTCCAGTAAAGATCTGAAAGAATGGAAATTTGAAACAATTCTTGCGGAGAACTCCACAGGAGAAATCGGTGTTATGTGGGAATGCCCCGATTTCTTTCCGCTCGGGGATAAACATGTGCTGATCTGTTCTCCGCAGCATATGCGGGCAAAAGGGTATGAGTTTCATAATGGACATAATTCCCTGTATTTTACGGGAGATTATGACAGCGAAAAACATACATTTGAAAAAGACGCACCGGTAAGTCTGGACTACGGACTTGATTTTTATGCGCCGCAGACAACCCTTCTTCCAGATGGAAGAAGAGTGATGATCGCCTGGATGAAATCCTGGGATAGCTGTGTGATCAAGGAAAAGCAGAGATGGCAGGGAATGATGACTCTTCCGAGAGAGCTGGAATATCGTGACGGAAAGATCTGGCAGAAGCCGGTCCGAGAAATTGAGAATTATCGGAAAAACCGTTGCTGTTATGAGAATGTAAAAGTGGGTGAGAGCTTAAGCCTTGAAGGCGTCCGTGGCCGAATGATCGATCTGACTGTGGAACTGCAGAACGCAGATGGCATCATGGATGGAAGCAGGAACTCCGGAAATCCAAATCAGGAAGCATTGGATGTGTACAATGAGTTCCGGATCGAGCTTGCACGCAATGAAGAATATACAACGGTCTTTACCTATGATCGAAAAAGACAGATACTGGAAATCGACAGAACCTGGAGCGGGGTGCAGCGTGATGTTGTATGTACAAGAAAGCTCCAGATCACAGATGACAGACAAAATCTGAAGCTGCGTTTTATCCTGGATCGAAGCTCCATAGAGCTTTTTATCAATGATGGAAGCAAAACTGCGACTACCGTGATCCCAACACCAGTGGAAGCAGATGAGATCCTGTTCCACAGTGACGGAAATGCTGTGATCCAGGTTGAGAAATATGATATTGTGTTGTAGAAGCCTCTCAAATATTGACAATTTCTCTATTTTTGTATAACATAGGAGAAGTTGCTTACGCCGGATCAGGAGTTATTCGTATCTCCTGATCCGGCATATATTTACAGGAGAGGAACACAGGAATGTTTTATCAGTTAAAAATCACAAGAAAAGGAACGAAACCGCCGGTATGGAGACGTTGTACTGTTGCGGCTGACGTTACATTTGCAAATATGGCAGCCATGCTTGAAAAACTGGTTCAGTATCCGGCAGGCAGCCTATATGAGATTGAATTTTTTCAGAAAAAAGTACAGATCCGTGAGAACGGTGACGGAGAAGCGAAGAATAATTTCACATTATTAAATGCAGGCGAGACAGAGACTGCAGAGCTTATGGATTCCGAGAAATGGTTTACCTTCCGTCAGTATGGTGCGGATAAGGAAGCTCCGGAATACAGAGTTGATATTGAGAAGAAAGACGAGGGAACAGCAGAAGCTCCTTCTATTATAAAAGAAGTAAAGGGTGAGGATGATCCGTACTGGACAGAGGCACCAGAGCTGGGATGCACTGCAGCAGTTGAAACTGAGGTGGAAACAGCCAAAGCATCTGAAGACATTGCTGCAACAGTAGCGGCAGTAGAGGCAGCAGCCAGAGCTGCAAAAGCAGATGAGGCAGCCACAGGCAGCAGAAGAAATCCTACAGTAAAAGATTTCCTCATGTCCTATCGTAAAGAAGACCTTCTCAGCATTGCAGGTGAGCTTGGACTTCACTGCAAGGGAATGGATCAGGAAGAGATCGCCGCAAAGGTTGCCGCAGAGGTTCTTAAACCGGAGGTTATGAAAGCAAGCTTCCTCGTAGCAGACGATCAGGAGGTACTGGCTTTTGAGGCAGCTATTCAGAGAAAATGCTTCCATGTTGCAGAGGATGAGTGGAATACATTAGAATGGCTGAACGATATGGGCTACCTTGTTTCCTACAGTGATGATTACGCAGAAGTTCCGGAAGAGGTTGCAGCTGTTTACGATCAGATCAATACACCGGAGTTCCAGACACTTCGCAGCCAGGTAAACTGGCTGAAGGATTGCCTTATTATGGTAAGCTATCTGTATGTATCTGCACCGGCAAAGACTGTATATGAGATGTTTAAGCAGAGAAAAGGTTTTGACATCGGATATGACAGCTTCATCGAGCTGTATCATACCATTCCGGAGAAGGCCTGTATCTGTGAGCTTGCGGAGGATCAGCTGATCCTGAAATCCGCACTGGTCAATAACATCTACAAGGATATCGAGAGACGTCAGGGCGGACGGAAATTCTATATTCCGTCTGTAGATGAGATCCTGGATTATTCCGAAAACGGGTATCCGACAAAATCTGCTTCTTACCAGAGACTGGGCAGATTCCTGCTGGATGAGATGAAGGTTTCCGATGCAGTGAAGGATCAGGTACTGTTCTTTATTTACAAAGAATGCTCCATGGATGGCAGAATGTCAGCGATCATGGAAAACCTGAACCAGAAGGGGATCCAGTTTAACGATGAGCAGCTTGAGAAATTTACAAAGCTGATCATGGAGGCAAACAATAACACAAGAATGCTGGAATTCCGCGGTTACACACCGAATGAGATCTCAGGAGCAGTATGGCCGTTTGCCACAGGCAAGCCGCACACTGCAATGCCGAACAGCTTTGTGCCGACAGCAATGCCGATGCAGCCGGCATCTGCAAGAAAAATCTATCCCAACGATCCGTGTCCGTGCGGAAGCGGTAAGAAATATAAGAAGTGTTGCGGAAGAAGATAATTCTGCAGAAAATTTACCGTAATTCCGGAGCTGAAAGTTCCCATAGATCGTTGTGGAGCGACTGCGCTCATGAGTGAGCAGCGAACGCGGATGATCTGGTCCGATTTATCGTTTGATGCAGTATCTCCGGAAATACCATACAAATTAATATAAGACAGTTCGTTTGTACCATCCTGTCTATAAATAAAACCAGGGCTGAAGAAGATGTGAGAATCAGGGCAGACTCGTGGCGGGTCTGCCCTTTTTTTACTTTAACTGGATCAAGGCCGGGAATCCCGGTTTTTTTTATTTATGGAAATATCCGGGTGGTGTGACAGATCCAGAAGGAGGAAAAATTTATGTATCAGTTAAAAACAGAAGCAGATTTCGATTCGGCACACTTTCTGTCCGGTTACACCGGCAAATGTTCCAACATCCATGGTCATCGCTGGCATGTGGAGATTGAGATCGAAAGCCGGAAGCTGGAGAAAAACGGTCAGGGGCGAGGGATGCTGGTAGACTTCGGAGATCTGAAAAAGGATCTTCGGGAGCTGGCAGATTCCATGGATCACACGCTGATCTATGAAGAAAATACATTACGTCCGAAAACGCTGGAAGCACTGGATGAGGAAGGTTTTCATCTGGTGAAGGTTCCCTTTCGCCCTACAGCAGAGAATTTTTCAGAGTATTTTTTCAGGAAAATGGAAGAAAAGGGCTATCCTGTAAAAAGAGCTGTTGTTTACGAAACACCAAATAACTGTGCAGCTTACCGGGAAACGGAAGAAGAAACGGAGGCGGTATGGCTATGAGTACCTATCAGGTTGTAGAGAAATTTGTCAGCATCAACGGAGAGGGCAGACGGGCAGGAGAGCTTGCCGCTTTTATCCGGTTTAAGGGCTGCAATCTTCAGTGCAGCTATTGTGATACCAGCTGGGCAAATGAGCCGGGATGTGAGAGTGAAAGGCTGACAGAAGAAGAGATCCTTTCCTGGATCCGTGAAACAGGCGTAAAAAATGTGACACTTACAGGCGGGGAACCACTTTTACGGAAAGGCATGGAGGAGCTGATCGAGGCAATCCTGGAGGATCCATCCCAGCGGGTGGAGATTGAGACCAATGGAAGCGTAGATCTGAAGCCTTATCATATATTAAAAAAACGTCCGTCCTTTACCATGGATTATAAAGCACCGGACAGCGGCATGGAAAAAGAGATGCTCCTTTCCAATCTGGAGCTTCTGGGCAGTGAGGATACGCTGAAATTCGTGGTCAGCAGCCGCAGAGATATGGAAAAAGCTCTGGAAATCCTGGAAAAGTACAGGCTGGTCGGAAAAACGGCAGTTTATTTCAGCCCTGTTTTCGGCAGGATCCAGCCGGTGGAGATCGTGGATTTCCTTATGGAAAAAAAGCTCAACGATGTAAAGCTTCAGATCCAGCTTCATAAGGTGATCTGGGACCCGCAGAAACGGGGAGTATGACAGGAAAACATATCACAATATAACAAGAAATACCGCAGAAAAGGAGAACGCTATGAAAGCACTTGTACTTGCAAGCGGCGGTGTGGATTCCACCACCTGCCTGGGGCTTGCCGTAAACAAATATGGAAAAGAGAATGTAATTGCATTAACAGTAGCTTACGGACAGAAGCACACAAAAGAAATCGAGGCTGCCAGAAAAACAGCAGAATATTACGGAGTGGAGCATCTTTATCTGGATCTGGAGCCGATCTTCCGGTACAGTGACTGCTCGCTGCTGAAGCATTCAGACAGAGAGATCCCGCACGAAAGCTATGCAGAGCAGCTGAAGGAAACCGATGGTTCACCGGTTTCAACCTATGTGCCGTTCCGGAACGGATTGTTTCTTTCCTCGGCAGCAAGCATTGCGCTGTCAAAAAACTGCAGTGTGATCTATTACGGAGCACATGCGGATGATGCAGCCGGAAATGCATATCCGGACTGCAGCAGTGCGTTTCACAATGCGATCAACGAGGCGATCTATCAGGGAAGCGGCGGCCAGCTGAAGGTTGAGGCGCCTTTTGTCAGCTGCACAAAGGCAGAGGTCGTAAAAACCGGTCTGGAGCTGAATGTTCCTTATGAACTGACCTGGAGCTGTTACGAAGGCGGCGAAAAGCCCTGCGGTGTGTGTGGAACCTGTATTGACAGAGCAGAGGCATTCCGTCTCAATGGAGTGAAGGACCCGGCACTTGACAGATAGATCGGATCAAAAATATCCGTTTGACCATAGAAAGGAAAAAAATATGAGCAGAGAAAACCTGGAAAAAGAAGGGATCACCCTTCTCGGAAATCAGAAAGTAAAATATCCGGACAATTATGCTCCGGAGGTACTGGAAACATTTTTGAACAAGCACCCGGACAACGATTACTTTGTAAAATTTAACTGCCCGGAATTTACAAGCCTTTGTCCCATTACCGGACAGCCGGATTTCGCGACGATCACGATATCCTACGTACCCGGTGAAAAAATGGTGGAGAGCAAATCTCTGAAGCTGTATCTTTTCAGCTTCCGCAATCACGGAGATTTTCATGAGGATTGCGTGAACATCATTATGAAGGATCTGATCCGTCTCATGGATCCGAAATACATTGAGGTCTGGGGAAAATTTACGCCGAGAGGCGGCATTTCCATTGATCCATACTGCAATTACGGAAAAGCCGGAACCAGATGGGAGGAGATTGCCTGGAAACGCCTTGCAGAGCATGACATGTACCCGGAAAAGATCGATAACCGGTAGAAAAACAAAAAGTCCCTGTTTTCACTGCGAAAAGCAATGAAAGCAGGGGCTTTTGTTTAGGTGCGCCTAGCGGCGCAGATTTATCTTTATGACAGCCGGATGCACTCCGATTCTGTGTCAAACAGATCAGCGATCACATCGTGCACGGTTTCGATCTTATCTGCCATATAGGCCTTTGCTCCGCAGAACAGCAGGCCGTTTTCCACGTCGCCCTTTACGGCGGCGATCAGCTTGTCTGTAATGCAGTAAGGGATCTCGCCGGGGGAACATTTGGCAAGGCAGCGGTGGCAGGGACTGTGCGGGATTTTTTCACCGGCCATGACGTGCTGCATGAAGGGATTCATAATGGCACGTCCCGGCATACCTACCGGACTTTTTACAATGGCAATGTCGTCCTTTGCGGCGTGGATCAGGGATTCTTTCAGCCGGATGTCTGCGTCACATTCTTCCGTTGGGATAAAACGGGTGGCGACCTGAACACCGTCCACACCAAGATCAAGGACATGCTTTACATCCTCGTGCGTGGCGATGCCGCCGGCAGCTACTACAGGGATTTCCGTGCCGAATTTTGCGGCATAGCTTTTTACAGTCTGGACGATCTTTCGGATCTCATTGTCGTAGGCTTCCGGTGTATAGGAATCCAGCTCTTCCTTGTGGAAGCCCAGATGACCGCCTGCCTGGGGACCTTCGATCACCACAAGGTCTGCAGTGCGCTTGTACTTCCTTTCCCAGTATTTCAGGATAACCTTTGCAGATTTGTCCGTTGAGACGATGGGGGCAATCTTTGTTTTGCTTCCGCTGACAAGAGCAGGGAGCTCTGTAGGAAGTCCTGCACCGGAGATGATCAGGTCAGCGCCGGCATGGACAGCGGCTTTTACATGAGATGCGTACTCCTTCAGTGCAACCATGATGTTGTAGCCGATGATACCGTCAGGAGAAATCCTGCGTGCTTTTTTCATCTCGGACAGGATAGCCCGCTGGTTGGCTTCTTCGGTATTCCGGTCGAAATCCTTTTCCCGGTAGCCGATCTGAGCGGTGGAAATGATTCCAATCCCGCCTTCCTTTGCAACGGTGCCTGCCAGACGGCCAAGGCTGATACCAACGCCCATTCCACCCTGGATCAGGGGAAATCTCGTAAGTTTATCACCGATTTTAAAATTCTTCATAATGATCAGATCCTCACATTCATTTGCTTTCATTAAATAATTTTAGTATAAAATAGTTTTATCATCAAAGTATATCATAACAGGGGAATTTGTCAATGTAAATGTCGGTGAATCAGGGAAGTCCTCTGCTTCAATTGCGAATAGCTGTTTGACCAGATTTTGTTAAAATCCACTTTGTTGACAGAACAGAAAATATCAGGCAAATTCACAGTGATATCAGCTTTACAGAAAACTGTAAAGTGAATTAGAGGAAAAGGGAGGAACAGGTATGTGAAAAAAGACGAGTACCATCATGGCCTGGCTGCTTGCGGCGTCCGTGACAGTCACATTTCTGTCAGCGGGAACAGTGACGGCCTATGCACAGGAGGAAATGCCGCTGGCGGAAGCCGGAACCGTGACAGAGAGTGCGGAAGAGGGC